>Ga0265297_10011373_pt1 | contig 10906 bp, 11 predicted proteins | sample Munlanlwell13791_FD_192502 | JGI IMG/M metagenome (GOLD analysis project Ga0265297, IMG submission 192502) | Leachate microbial communities from a municipal landfill in Southern Ontario, Canada - Leachate well 137-91 | ecosystem: Engineered > Solid waste > Landfill > Unclassified | place...
GTGGACATTCCCCTGAAGAAGGGCGTGATGATCATCGACTCGCGGCCGGCAGCGCGTCAGTACGATCCCGGACACATTCCCGGGGCGGTGAATGTGTCCGACAGTCAGTTCGACAAGCAGGTCGCCAAATTGCCGGCGGACAAGGCCACGCTGCTGCTGTTCTATTGCGGCGGCGTGGATTGCATGCTGAGCCACAACTCAGCGGCCAAGGCCGAAAGGCTCGGCTACACCAACATCAAGGTCTACCCTGCCGGCATGCCCGACTGGAAGGCCAAGGGCGGGCCGATGTCGGTATCCGCCGCGCACATCAAGAAGCTGATCGACGAAAAGGCCGCCTATATTCTGGTCGATGCGCGGCCCAAACGCGTGGCCGACAAGGGCATGATCCCGACCGCGATCAACATCTCCGACACCGAGTTCGACAAGAACGTCGACAAGCTGCCCGCCGACAAGGCCACCCTGCTGATCTACTACTGCGGCGGCATGGAATGCGTGCTGTCCGACAAGTCGGCGGAGAAGGCCAGGAAGCTCGGCTACACCAACGTCCTGACCTACCCGCCGGGTTATCCGGAATGGGAAAAGCTGCACGGTGCGCCGGTGTCTGCCGGCGTTGCGGTTGGTGCCACGAACGGTGCACCGGCGGCGGACGCGGCCCTGGTGCCTGGCAAGGAAAAGGGCACGGTCACGGCTGCCTCTTTCGAGCAAGTCTGGAAGGCGAACCCCGGCTCGGTGATGCTGGTCGACGTACGTGACGCGAAAGAGTTCGCAGGCGGCACTATCAAGGGCGCCGTCAACATTCCGATGAACGAACTGGAGAAGAAGATCGCCACGCTGCCGACCGACAAGCCGGTGGTTTTCGTCTGCGGTACCGGTGCACGCTCCGGCGAGGCCTACGACACGGTGAAGCTGCTGGGCGGCAAGGTCCAGGCCTCCTTCATCGACGCCGACATCAAGTTCAATGGTGATGGCACCTATAGCATGGCGCAAAAGAAGTAGCCTTTGCCTTGCGCGCTGACAAGACTGAGTTCCGTTCTCCCGGCTTCTCGGTCAGCCACAAAGGGCGTGAATTCAAGAGGGGAAATGAAATCCGCGCAGCCGCTTCCGGTATCATCCGCGCCAAGATAACGATAGGCAAAGGAGCGGTACCGTGGATCATCAAGTCAGCGTGGTGTTGAAGAACGGGGAGCGTTTCGATTTTCCCTTGGGGGCCGACGATCTGGCAGCTTTCGAGCCTGCCGCCGCGCGGCACTGGATCGCCGAGGCCTTCCTCAAGGCCGGGCTGGAAACCCCGAATCCGATGGGGAAGATGCTGCTGGTCGACCAGATTCTGCTGCTTGCGTTGAACTTCAAACCCGCTGACTACAACCCGCTGACGCCCGAGGCGCGCCGTTTCCTGTGCGCAGCGTTACAGGCCATGGGGCGCCCGAGCCTTACCATCGACCTGGCGGCCTACAAGCTCTGAGGCTGGCGGCGGCGCATGGCAGTAAGGCAGGCGCCGATCGCGATCAGCAGCGCCAGCAGATTGCCCCAGCGGGCATAGGGTGTCAGGCCGCTGCGCCCCTGCGCTTGTACTACCAGGGCATCGGCGACGAAAGGCGACAAGACGGCGGCGACGGTGCCATCCGCTGCCACCATGGCTGTCATTCCGGTGTTGGTTGCGCGCAGCATCACACGACCGGTTTCGATGGCCCGCAATTGGGCGATCTGCAAATGTTGCGGCTGTGCCAGCGAGTCGCCAAACCACGCCGTGTTCGAAATATTTACCAGCAAAGTTGCTGCCGGCAAGGCGTCGAGCAGTTCCTCGCCGAACAGATCCTCGTAGCAGATGTTCGGCGCGATGCGCAGCCCCGCCACGTCGAGCGGTTGCTGTCGCGCCGGACCGGCGGTGAAGTCCGACATCGGGATGTGTGCAAAGCGGAAGAACCAGGCAAAGCCAGGCGGTGCGTATTCGCCGAAGGGCACCAGATGCCGCTTGGCGTAGGCACTTGCGGCGAGCTCCGGGGTCAGCGCCACCGCGCCGTTGGTGTAGCCGCCGCCGGTGGTGCCGATAGCGACACCGATCAGTGCGTCACCGTGGCGCGTCAGGCTGCGCAATACCTCGCGCGGGACTTCATTGAAGTACAGCGGCAAGGCGGTTTCGGGCAGCACGGTGAGGGTTGCCGGGTGGGTCTTGGCCAGGCGCAGATAGGTGTCGATCGACAGCGGCAGCCGCTTCGGGTCCCACTTGAGACTTTGCGGTACGTTGCCTTGCAGCAGACTGACCGTGACGGGAGCGCCGACCGGCTGCGTCCAGTCCATGCCGCGCAGCAGGCCGCCGAAGCCGAGCAGCAGGAGCATTGACGCCCAGATCCCCGGCCTGCGCCAGCCCGTGATGCTCATCAGGCCGACCAGTCCGCCAATCAGGGCGACGATGAAGCCGATGCCGTAGACGCCAAGCACCGACGCCCAGCCGGCCAGCGGGCTCGGAGGGCTTTGCGAGTAACCGACGGCCAGCCAGGGGAAGCCGGTGAACAGCGTGCCGCGCAGCCATTCGCCAAGTGTCCACAGGCCGGCGAAGAGCAGGGTATCGCGGGGTGCATTGCTGCGCCAGCGCAGGAACAAGCCGCCCACCAGTGCCGGAAACAGGGCGAGATAGAGGCAGAACAGCAGCGTCGCCGCAGCCGCGAGCGGCGGCGCCATGCCGCCGAATTGCGAGAGGCTGACATAGATCCATGACACGCCGAAGAGGAAGCAGCCGGCGCCCCAGGCCAGGCCGAGCCGCATGGCTTCGCGTACGGTGTCCGCTTTGCGCCAGAGAACGAACAGGCCGCCCAGTGCGAAAGTCGGCGCTGGCCATACGGCGAAATACGAGTCGAAAGGCGCGAAGCCGAGGACGCAGAACGCGCCGAGCGCCGCGGCGGCAAGCGTGGCAACGGCCGGTCGCCGCAGTGTCATTCGTCCGCGGGGAGGGGTGCTGACAGCGGCAGATCCTTTTGCGGATCGACCAGAAGGGTATGCACGCGGCGGCTGTCGGCGCGCAATACCTGGATGCGCAGGCCGCCGATGCTGACAACTTCGTTGCGCTTGGGGAGGCGGCCGAGGTGATGGATGACCAGGCCGCCAACGGTATCGAAATGTTCGTCGGAAAACGCGGTGGCGAAGGCGGCGTTGAAATCCGCAATTTCGGTCACGGCCTTGACGCGATAACGGCCGGTGTTGTCCTTGACGATGTTGTCCGCGGTTTCGTCGAAGTCGTACTCGTCCTCGATGTCGCCGACGATCTGCTCCAGTACGTCTTCGATGGTGACCAGTCCGGCCACGCCGCCGTATTCGTCGACCACGATCGCCATGTGGTTGCGCGACGCGCGGAATTCCCTGAGCAAGACGTTGAGCCGCTTCGATTCGGGGATGAATATCGCCGGACGCAAGGTATCGCGCAGGTCGAATTCCTTGCCGGCGAAGTAGCGCAGCAAGTCCTTCGCCAGCAGTATGCCGAGCACGTCGTCCTTGCTCTCGCCGATGGCGGGAAAGCGCGAGTGCGCCGTCTCAAGCACGATTTCGACGATCTGTTCGGGCGTCTCGTTGATATCGACCACGTCCATCTGCGCGCGCGGCACCATAATGTCGCGCACCGCCATGTCGGCAACGGAAAGCGCGCCCTCGATGATCGACAGTGCGTCGCCATCCATCAGATGGCGCTCGTAGGCACCATGCAGCAATGCAAGAAGTTGTTCGCGGTCTTCGGGTTCGCGCAGCAGCAGCGAGGAAAGCCGTTCGATCAGACTGGGTCTACTGGAAGGGTCCATTTATCAAACGTAAGGATCGGGGTAACCGAGAATTTCCATGATCTCGCGCTCGACCGCTTCCATGCGGTCGGCATCGTCGCGGCCGGTCTCGTGGTCATAGCCCTGCAAATGCAGCATACCATGCACTATCAGGTGGGCGAAGTGGGCTTCCAGCGATTTGTCCTGCACTTTTGCTTCGCGCTCTACGACGGGCAGGCACAGCACCAGATCGCCGCAAATCCGCTTTCCGGATTCGTAGGGAAAGGAAAGCACATTGGTGGCGTAGTCCTTGCCGCGATAGTCCCGGTTGAGCTTCTGTCCTTCATCCGCGCCGACGAAACGCACGGTCACCTCGGCGGGCGTGGCGCACGTTGCGCGCACCCAGCGGCGAACCTGCGGACGAGTCGGAGCTTGGCCCTTGCCATCGGGATACTGAACCGCAAGGCGCAGTTCAGGCAGGCGGGGCTTGGCGGACCGTGCCATGTTTCTCATAGGCGTCGACAATGCGCGCAACCAGCGGATGGCGCACCACGTCCGAGGCGTCGAAATCAGTGAACGCGAGGCCTCGCACGTCTGCCAGGATGCGGCGCGCCTCGACCAGGCCGGACTTCTGCCCGCGCGGCAGGTCGATCTGCGTCACGTCGCCGGTGACCACCGCCTTGGCGCCTATGCCGATGCGGGTCAGGAACATTTTCATCTGTTCCGGCGTGGTGTTCTGCGCCTCGTCGAGGATGATGAAGGCGTGATTCAGTGTGCGTCCGCGCATGTAGGCCAGCGGCGCAATTTCGATGTTCTGCTTTTCGAACAGCTTCGATACCTTCTCGAAGCCCATCAGGTCGTACAGCGCATCGTAGAGCGGTCGTAGATAGGGGTCGATCTTCTGCGCCAGATCGCCAGGCAGGAAGCCGAGCCGCTCGCCGGCTTCGACCGCCGGGCGGGTGAGCACGATGCGACTCACCAGGTCGCGTTCGAAGGCGTCGATGGCGGAGGCGACCGCGAGATAGGTCTTGCCGGTGCCGGCCGGGCCGATGCCGAAAGTGATGTCGTGGTCCTGGATGTCGCGCAGATACTTCGCCTGGTTCGGAGTACGGCCATGCAGGTCGGTCTTTTTTGTCAGCAGCCCGGGATTCGGCTGCGCCGTTGCGTTGCGGTTGCGCGTGATTTCGATCAGGCCGAGCTGGAGTTCGTCGATCGACAGGGGTTCGCTCGCCTGTTCGTAGAAATGCTGCAAGGCCCTGGCGGCCAGTCGCGACTGCGCTTGTTCCCCGCTGATCCGGCAATTCTGGCCACGCCGGCTGATGGTGACATCGAAGGCCGCCTCTATCTGGCGCAGGTTCTCGTCGAGCGCGCCGCAGAGATTTTGCAGGCGTGCGTTGTCGAGCGGCTGCAGCGAAATGGTCAGCGGGCGGGACGAAGTGTTCGGCGATTTGCTCAGGGCGTCGGCTCCCGGTAGTTGATCTCTCACGACTGAACGGCCGCCTCGGCCACTTCGGCAAGCCTGATTACCTCGCCGCGCAAACTGTGGGGCAGCGCGGCAGTGATGGTGACATCGATGAAGCGGCCGATGAGCCGTTCGTGTCCGGCGAAGTTGACCACACGATTGTTGTCGGTGCGTCCGGCCAGTTCGCTCGCATCCTTTCTCGCATGACCTTCGACGAGGACGCGCTGCGTGGTTCCGACCATTGCCTGGCTGATCTCCAGTGCCTGCGCTTCGATGGTCTTCTGCAAACGCATCAGTCGGCGTATTTTGGTTTCCTGCGGCGTGTCGTCCGCCATGTCGGCCGCAGGTGTGCCCGGACGCGGGCTGTACACGAAGGAAAAGCTGCTGTCGAAGTTGAGGTCCTCGACCAGGCGCATGGTTTTTTCGAAGTCCTCTTCGGTTTCGCCGGGGAAGCCGATGATGAAGTCGGAAGAGAGCGAAAGATCGGGCCTTGCCATCTTGAGCTTTCGGACCAGCGATTTGAACTCGAGCACCGAATAGCCGCGCTTCATCGCAGCCAGGATCCGGTCGGAGCCCGACTGCACCGGCAGGTGCAGATGCGAGACGAGCTTCGGAGTGGTGAGGTAGGTGTCGATCAGCCTCTGCGTCATTTCGCGCGGATGCGAAGTGGTGTAGCGGATGCGCTCGATGCCTTCCATTTCGGCCAGGGTCTCGATCAGGAAGGCTAGGTCAGCGGTCAGGTCGCCATCGTCCATGGTGCCGCGATAGGCATTGACGTTCTGCCCCAGCAGCGTGATTTCGCGCACGCCGCGGGCGGCCAGCGCGGTGATTTCCGCCACAACGTCGGCCAGCGGGCGCGAGACTTCCTCGCCGCGCGTGTAAGGGACGACGCAGAAACTGCAGTACTTGGAGCAGCCTTCCATGATCGAGACAAAAGCCGAGGTTCCGGTAACGGTGGCGGGGGGCAGGGCGTCGAACTTCTCGATCTCGGGAAAGGAGATATCAACCTGCGCCTTCCCGCTGGCGCGGCGCGCGGCGAGCATTTGCGGCAGGCGATGCAGAGTCTGCGGGCCGAAGACAAGATCGACATAAGGAGCGCGGGCGACGATGGCCGCACCCTCCTGGCTGGCGACGCAGCCGCCGACGCCGATCACCAGATTCGGATTCAACTGCTTCAGGTGCCTGACCCGGCCAAGGTCATGGAACACCTTCTCCTGCGCTTTTTCACGCACCGAGCAGGTGTTGAACAGGATGATGTCGGCTTCCTCGGGGTTGTCCGTCTTGACCGCACCGTCGCTGCCGGCCAGCACGTCGGCCATCTTGTCGGAGTCGTATTCATTCATCTGGCACCCGAAGGTGCGGATGAACACTTTCTTTGCCATCGTCGGTTGCGGGAAGAAATGAGGAAGGATCGAGATTATAGAACGGCCGCAGTGGCCGCCTGTTTGCTACCATCGGCAGCATGAAGTCCGCAGTCGTTCTCCTCTCCGGTGGTCTCGATTCCGCCACGGTACTCGCTCTGGCGCGCGAGCAGGGCTTTGCCTGTCACTGCCTGTCGCTCGATTACGGGCAGCGCCATGGCGCTGAACTGCAGGCGGCCGCTCGCGTGGCTGCAGCCTTGGGGGCGGCCGCCCATCGCGTGTTGAAGCTCGATCTCGGGCAGTTGGGCGGCTCGGCGCTTACCGACAGTGCGATCGCGGTGCCGATCGCGGGGGTCAAGCCCGGCATTCCGGTTACCTATGTGCCGGCGCGCAACACCATCATGCTGTCCCTGGCCTTGGCCTGGGCCGAGGTGCTGGGCGCAGGGGACATCTTTGTCGGCGTCAATGCCGTGGACTACTCGGGCTATCCGGATTGCCGGCCGGAATTCATCCGTGCTTTCGAGAGGCTTGCCAATCTGGCAACCAAGGCGGCGGTCGAAGGCATGCCGCTCAAAGTGCATGCACCGCTGATCGACATGAGCAAGGCGCAGATCATCGAGCAAGGCGGGCGGCTGGGCGTTGATTATGGGCTGACGGTGTCCTGTTATCAGGCCGACGAGGAGGGGCGCGCCTGTGGTGTGTGCGACTCCTGCCGGCTGCGCAGCCAAGGCTTTGCCGTCGCCGGCCTGGTGGACCCTACCCGGTACGCCGGCGGCAATTGATTGCCATTATTCGGGCGCAAAGAACACTGATTCTGCGTTCCGGCCGTTATTCTAGAATTGTCGGTCGTACAAAGAGTTAGCCACGGCGAGGGCTTGGGGGAGATTCATGGAATTCACTATTCATCTGCAGATTCTGGGCATCGTTTTCGTCACCGGTATCATCATGGGGGCGGTGGCCAACAAGACCAACTTCTGCACCATGGGAGCCGTTTCGGACTGGGTGAACATGGGCGACACGGGGCGGTTGCGGGCCTGGATGCTGGCCATTGCGGTCGCGACGCTGGGCGTCGTGGCACTCGAGGCCTCGGGCAAGGCGGTCATAGGTACCAGCACCTTCCCGCCCTACCGTACTCCCAATCTGGCGTGGCTGCGCTACGTGCTGGGCGGACTGATGTTCGGCATCGGCATGACCTTGGCGTCCGGTTGCGGCAACAAGACGCTGGTACGCCTCGGCGGCGGAAATTTGAAGTCCATGGTGGTTCTGGCAATTGCGTCGGCCTGCGCCTACGCGATGCTGTGGACCAACTTTTACGACACGGTGTTCGGCAGCTGGATGTCGGCAACCACGATCAATCTGGCGGCGGCCGGCAAGACCAGCCAGGCGTTGGGGGACCTGACCGGGCTCGGCAATGCGGCGTTCGGTGCGGCGCTGGCCGTGGCGCTGCTTGGCTTTGCTTTCTCCTCGCGTGACTTTCGGGGCAGCTTCGACCACATTCTGGGCGGTGTGGTGATCGGCATCGCGGTCATCGTCGGCTGGTATGTCACCGGCGGTTCGATGGGCGTGGCCTGGAAGGAATTTGCCGATTTCGCCGACGTCAAGCCATTGAGGGTCGAGACGCAGTCCTTCACCTTCATGAGCCCGATGGGCGATCTGGCGCGCTACGTGATGAACCCGGCCGATACCTCGCTGATCAACTTCGGCATCATGGCACTGGCCGGCGTGATCGTCGGCTCCCTGATCTATGCTTTGATTACCCGCAGTTTTCGCATCGAGTGGTTCGTCAATTTTGGGGACTTCCTCAATCACGCGGTCGGCGCGGTGCTGATGGGCATTGGTGGCGTGTTGTCGATGGGTTGCACCATCGGACAGGGAATTACCGGTGTTTCGACCTTGGCTCTGGGGTCAGTACTCACATTAATCTCGATCGTTGCGGGCGCAGCCGCGATGATGAAGTACCAGTACTGGAGAATGATGCAGGAAGCCTGACCGGCGGCCTGTTCGCCTGTCCATAGTAATCGTCGGTCGAACCACTTCGCTAATTGGCATTTGACAGCGGCTTCGGCCATTGGTTAGAATGCTCGGCTTTCCGAGATGCGCATGGGCGGATTCCATCCATTGCTGCGCGGGCCGGGTTATCGAAGCAAGCAAGGAACACGAGAATGAAGACATTTTCCGCCAAGCCGCAAGAGGTCCAGCACGACTGGGTTGTCGTCGATGCCACGGACAAGGTGCTCGGCCGTCTGGCTGCCGCGATCGCACATCGGCTGCGGGGCAAGCACAAGGCCATCTATACGCCGCACGTTGATACGGGCGACTACATCGTCGTGGTGAACGTCGAGAAGCTTCGCGTTACCGGCAACAAGGCCGAGGATAAGAAATACTATCGCCACACCGGCTATCCGGGCGGCATCAACGAAACCAACTTCACCAAGCTGCAGCAGCGTTTTCCGGGCCGCATCCTGGAAAAGGCCGTCAAGGGCATGCTGCCCAAGGGCCCGCTGGGCTATGCGATGCTGAAGAAGATGAAATGTTACGCCGGCGCTGCCCACCCGCACGCCGCCCAGCAGCCGAAGTCGCTGGAAATCTAAGGAGTTCTCATGGCAGTCACCCAATATTATGGTACCGGGCGTCGCAAGACCGCCATTGCTCGCGTGTTTCTACGCACCGGCAGCGGCAAATTCGTGGTCAACGACAAGCCGGTCGACGAGTTCTTCTCGCGCGAAACCGGCCGCATGGTCGTGCGCCAGCCGCTGGAACTGACCCAGCACACCACCACCTTTGATATTCTCGTGAATGTCGAGGGCGGCGGCGAGTCCGGTCAGGCCGGTGCGGTGCGTCACGGCATCACCCGCGCTCTGATCGAATACGATGCAACCCTGAAGCCCGCTCTGTCGAGTGCCGGATTCGTTACCCGCGATGCACGCGAAGTCGAGCGCAAGAAGGTTGGCTTCCGCAAGGCGCGCCGGCGCAAGCAGTTCTCGAAGCGCTAAGCTTCAGCGGCGTTATCGCTGTTGCGCAAAAAGCCGCCTTCGGGCGGCTTTTTAGTTGCGGCCGCTACGCTTAACGCCGATAAGGCCGGCGTTAGCCTTCACTGAAACTACGTTTTAATTCGTATTGGATTACGGGTTACCATCAACCCTTCGCAGCAAGGAGCTTGGCATGATCAAGGCGGGTATTGTGGGAGGCACGGGCTATACGGGGGTGGAACTGCTGCGCCTGCTGGCACGCCATCCCGGGGTTGAACTCTCTGCCATAACCTCGCGGGGCGAGGCCGGAACGGCGGTTGCCGATATGTTCCCCAGCCTCCGTGGTTCGGTGAGCCTGAAGTTCAGCGATCCGAAGGATGCACCGCTGCACGATTGCGATGTGGTGTTTTTTGCCACGCCTAACGGCATCGCCATGCAGCAGACCGCAAGCCTGCTCGAAGCCGGGGTAAAAGTCATTGATCTGGCGGCGGATTTTCGTATCAGGGACGTGGCGGTGTGGGAGAAGTGGTATGGCATGAGTCACGCCAGCCCTGAACTGGTGGCCGAGGCGGTGTATGGCCTTCCCGAGGTGAATCGCGAGCAGATCCGCGGTGCGCGCCTGGTGGCGAACCCAGGCTGCTACCCCACGGCCACGCAACTTGGCTTCCTGCCGCTGGCGGAGGCCGGCTGCATCGACCTCGATCATCTGATCGCGGATGCCAAGTCGGGCGTTTCCGGGGCTGGGCGCAAGGCCGAAATAGGTACTCTGTTCTCCGAGGCGTCGGACAATTTCAAGGCTTACGGCGTGCCGGGTCATCGCCACCTGCCTGAAATTCGGCAGGGATTGGCGCGCGCAGCCGGCAAGCCGGTGAATCAGGTGGGCCTGACCTTTGTGCCGCATCTCACGCCGATGATTCGCGGCATCCATGCAACCTTGTATGCCCGTATTACGCGCGAAGAGGATTTTCAGGCCCTGTTCGAGCGGCGCTACGCTGCCGAACCCTTTGTGGACGTGCTGCCACCGAAATCGCATCCCGAGACGCGTTCCGTACGCGCCGCGAACACGTGTCGGATTGCGTTGCATCGACCGCAGGGCGGCGACACCTTGGTCGTGCTCTCGGTGATCGACAACCTGGTGAAGGGGGCTGCCGGGCAGGCAGTGCAGAACATGAACATCATGTTTGGTCTGGACGAATGTTCGGGTCTTTCGCAAGTTCCCGTCTTGCCCTGAACCTGAGGCGGCTGCGCAGCCGCTTCGGCATCTCCGCCCCACGTGTCCTGGTGCGGACGCATCTGCCTTGGTACTGGCGGGCGTTGTCTGTCGTCGTTCTTTCCGGTGCGTCGCTAGCCTTGGCTGGCTGGATTTACGAT
>Ga0265297_10011374_pt1 | contig 10906 bp, 15 predicted proteins | sample Munlanlwell13791_FD_192502 | JGI IMG/M metagenome (GOLD analysis project Ga0265297, IMG submission 192502) | Leachate microbial communities from a municipal landfill in Southern Ontario, Canada - Leachate well 137-91 | ecosystem: Engineered > Solid waste > Landfill > Unclassified | place...
CACTTCGAGTTCACTCCGCCCGATGGCAGTGCCGTCCACGTGGGCGAGTGCACGACCTCTTCTGGCGTGTGCTCGGTCATCTTCCACCCGGATGTGCTCGGAGCTTGGACGTGTCGCGTGCGTTGGGACTGGCTCAACACTACTTTCGAGCATACATGGTCCGCTCCAATATCCATCAACGTAACTGAGGGACAGGGCACAACCTATGAAACCATTGTCTCGGTGAGTGGCTCCACTTTCACTGCGAGAAGGGTCTCTGACAACTTCCTGTTCTACTCGGGTACATCAGCTAATGCTGCGATAGCCGCAGCCGTAAACAATACTTCATCCACAGGTTGGGTAGGTATAGGTGCTGGAGCTTTCGGTCTGACCGCCACTCTGAACGGGACACGCAATATCCAGGGTGCAGGTATGACCGTGACCCGATTGTTCAATGCAGGCATAGCCACAGCAGCAGGCTCCGGGGCCAACGCGATGGTCAATCTGTCATCGGGCGTGTACTTCGGAGACCTAGAGCTAGATGGCATGGCTGGTACCAGACCATTCACCTGGACGTCTGGCGGTACCGGAGCGAACGCTGTCGCGGGCATTAGGCTTTGGGAGGCGAGCAACTGCAATGTCTATAACATCAACATCCACGACATCCCATGCTACTATGGTGTAGAGTTCTGGAATTGCAGTGGCAACCATATCCTCAATGTGACAGTCAACGGCGTAGGCACGAGCACAACCGCACGAGGGTATGGCAACGGCTTTGCTGGTGGTGTGGGTAATTTCAGCGGGGCCAACATGGCTCATGACAACCTCATCGAGAACTGCACCGTCAGTAACTGCACCATGGTGTGCTTTAACTGGGAGCCCGGATATAACAACGAGGCCAGGAACTGCACGTTTACCAGCCACCCTAACGGCATGTTCCTAAACATCACCGGAGCGACCATAGCCAGCCGATGCATGTCGGTGTGGGGTGTCAGTGGCTTTAACCCCTCCTCGGGTAATGAGTTCAATGGTTGCCATTTCAATGGCAGAGGTTTGTTGGCAACGGTCAATGGGCCGCTCACAACCTTTAGCAACTGCGTGTTCAACTCGACCGGGACCGCACCCGCTACGGACTCCGCAGCAGAGAACTACGCGGTCATATTGGTCAACGGCAACAACACCACCACCAATTATGGCCGGGGATGCACCTTCACGAGCTGTTCATTCACTACAGTTGTCTCGGGCATGGACGGCATAAGGTTCACCGGTACCAGTCAGACATACAACAGCGTGGTGTCTTCGGTAAGGTCCTGCACGTTCAGTGGCTGCTCTCCCAATGTTGCTGATGCCAGCGGGCAGGTAGTGACCTCATAGAGAAGTATTAAACCTCTTTCACCTCATTTCCATTCGGTCACCAACAACATCAACGATGACGTCAAGAGCGGCTGCATCACATACTCCAGAAGCGCTCCCACAGGGCAGGACTCCGGCAATAGCTGCTCCACATTCTCCAGCTACTCCCTCAATGGTGACGGGTTCTCGCCCTGAGCATCAAACACTTTAAGCTCTTTTATTTCCATACACCTTAGTGGTATATCCATGGCCTGCCAAACATGCGCCCCCCAGGGAGTCTATGCTCAGTACGAGGTTGATAGATACGGTGTGTATGGACCCATCCCATCCAAGACCTGGCCCCCACCCAGTGTAGAAGTTGGGAGTGAAGGCCTATCTCCGGGGACGGTCGCGGTCATCGCCGGTGTATTGTTGGGCACCATCCTCTTCGCCAGGTTCGGGCTGGGGGGCAGAAGGAGATGAGCATATGGTAAAAAAACATAAAAGCTGTCTCACTGGCATCGAAGAGGCCTTGATGATGGGGTATGACGTCGACTGTCAAATCTCTAAAGGAAAGAAGCGCTCGACCATTGAGTTCAGCCAGACTGGAGAGACCCATGGTAAGTATCGCAGTGCTCTTAGGTTCGGTGTAGCCGATGAGAAGATGGATATTGAAATCAATATGGCATGGAACGAAAGGGGCATGGCAGTGAACTATCCAATTACAAACACTGAGAGGGCAGAGAATGTCCTGGACTTCTTGAAAGATTTGGGATACAAGGTTGGGAATGTGAAACGATGACCAACTCCAGGTCCAAGGCCTGTACCATTCTCAGAAGAGCTGCCAAGGACGAGGCCGAGGGCGTGGCCATGTATCGCAAGCTGGCTGTGGAGCTGGATAGGGCTGGGTATCGCGGCTTAGGTGGGAAATTCAATGCCATTGCCAATCAGGAGAAGGTCCACGGGGGCGTGGTCAAAAGGGCCTTGCGTCAGGTGTGTAAAAAGTAGGCACGATAAGCATTACATAGGGAATGACCCGTTATCTTTCTCAGCAAGCGGTTGACATTGGGGTCTCTCATGTGGTACTATTTCCTTTATTTTTGGAGGAAGAAGACAGGTATGTATCTCACATACCCACGGTCCGTTGCCCTGGGTGAGACCATCAATGTCGACGTCTATCTGGTGGAGCTGAAGAAGATGAGCGGACTACAAGGAAAGAACATCAAGGCCGACATAACCGACCCCAATGGGTCGATACATGTGTCGGACATAATCACCGATGAGAACGGAGCGGGCAGCATAGATTTTATCGCTGACCTGGTTGGAACATATGCGGTCGCCTTATCCTATGCCGGTGATGCCGACAACAAGCCCTGTTCCAAGCAGTTCTCGGTCGTATGCAGGGAGCCTGGACCCACCTACATGACCATCGAGGTGTTGAACCAGAATCCCAGACCGGGCGACACTGTGCCCATAAAAGTAACGCTCTTGAGCGGGATAGAACCCACTTAAGACCTCTTATTTTTTTATTACGTCAATGGTCGTTCTGGTCCATCGTCACCACTACTAAGCTCTCAGACGCCATATTAGGGCAACGAGGTACATCCGTGTTCCAGCCACCGCAATGGAGGCAATGCCGTACCTGTGTAAAGGACCAGGGGCCGTGCTATCTACCGTGCAGGCACAAGCTGTCGCTGGACAAGGAGACGTGCAGGCATTCCCGCATATTCTACATAAGGATTAGGTCGAGAGCGCCAAGTATATCTCTTCCTCCGGCCATACATGGCTGAGGTATTCCGATGGATACAGGACTGTATGGACCTGGTGCAGGTGTGGACGAGGACTATATCCAGCTCACCAATAGGGTCGAAGGCTGGGAGGCCAGAACGGCGTCTCCAGGAGTGGGAGAGGCCGTTCCATTGGGCATCGTCCTCCTTGCGTCCTTCGGTGCTCTGTACCTCGTGTACTACGCTTGGAAGAAATTACGCTGACCATGCTCCTGGCCCCCCTCTCCTCCTCGTCCTCCGACCCCCTCGTGGACGATTCTAAGGGCCAGGAGAGTTATTTTAAATATGCCAGGGGGTAGGCCGCTTTGTATGCATTGCCCCATCCAGGGTCCGCGACCTTTGCGGGATTGATGCGATAGTAGCTCCTGAACTTGATGCGCCCGGTAAGCTCCGGCGCTTCCTCGGTGTTCACGGAGAGCACCAGGCCCAGGCGCTTCAGGGTGGACATGTAGTTGGTGATTGCTTTAGCGCTCGGGGGCCTCCACCCATTGACCTCGCACTCGGCGCGGACGTGCTTGTAGATGCTGTACACATAGTCCTTACCAGGGCCAAGGCTCAATAAGTATGCCCTTATCATCTGCCCGGTGGGAGGTTTTGCCACGATGGGGTAACTTCTTATCACCTGATTAAATCTTCCATCGCAAGCTGCTTACCGCTCTTCGTTCTCTTGGGTTTGCCTTTCTTGACCGGCCTGAAGCCTACTGACGTCGGGCGCTGGGTCGCTTTGCTTATGCGGATGTACCCAGGGCAGCGCGTGGTGCCGTAGCCCTCAGGTCTGTTCCCGGCAAAGAACCTCTTCATACAGCAGCCCTCATTGCTCGTGCACTCAGCGACCATGCACGGCTGGTCCTCCTTCTTGAACTTGCGAATGGCCTGCGTCCCATCCTCGTGCTTGTCCAGAACATTATGCAGCTTGCTCAATGCTTTCCCTCCATCTATCTTACTTACTCGCCACCGGTCAGTGGGTCCTTGCCTCGCGTGGATGAACGCAGGGCCTCGGTGTCGGTGTGCGCGTACCTCAATGTGGTGGCCATGGACCGGTGGCGCAGGGTGGAGCCGATGTCCTCCAACGGGGTGCCCTGCATCCTGAGGTGCGTGGCCCTGGTGTGCCTGATGATGTGCCAACCGAAGCCTTCTCCTTCCGGTACCTTGATGCCCGCTCGCTTGACCATGCGATGCCAGATGTCGTTCGCGGTCCTGGTCGGTATAGCTCGCCCCTCGCTCATGAACAAGGGGTCATTGGGCCTGAGCTTGCGTCCCAGCTCTTTCTCCAATAGCTCAAAATAGTGGTGCAGCTCGCTCACCGAAGATGGGGTGAGCGGTATGACCGCGGGGTTATTGGTCTTGTCCCTGAACTGCTCTTTAGAGCCAATGTACAAAGCTTCCCTACCCTGAACGTCCCAGTTGATGAGGTCGTCCATGGTCCGCGACACGGCCTCACCGATACGCATGCCCGTGGCATATATTGTCAAGAGCATCGCTCTCTCCAGCCCATCATACGCTGCTTTGTAAAGTGCGGTATACTCCTCGAAGGACAGATACTTGGGCTCGTCCAGCACGACCGCGGGTACCTTGATGCCCTTGGGAAAGGTCTTCTCCGAGAGCCTGAAGTACGCTCTCAGCCCGGACTGGTAGGTGCGCAGCGAGGATGCTTTGAGGGGTTTGCCCTCGTCGGTCAGGTAGTTCTTTTTCAAGAAAACAAAGAAATCGATGGCCGATTCCGAGTCCATGGCCCTCTTGTTCTTCTTGAGCCAGATAAGGAACAGACGCACCGATTTGACATAGGTGCGCTTGGTCTCCGTCCTCTTCATCTCCAGGTCAAGTCGTTGCTCGAAGTGCTCCAAATCTAGTTCGACCACGTTACTATTACCAGCGGACCAGTATTTATTATCTTCGTGTGAACAGCCATGTGGCAAGACCTATGCCCGCCACGGCCAGGAGCGGAGGTATGTAGGCACCGTTGCCTGGAAGGGTCTTCGGTCCAGAGCCTGTGGGCGTGTACGTGCATGATGGGCAGCGCACGCTCCACTCCGCTTGTGTGTAATCACAGCTCAGACGCCCAGATGCGTTGTCGACCACACAATCGCAGGTCCCCGTTGTCCTGGAGCCTAGGGTCTCCCAGCCGGTGGGTATGGTCTCCCCACCGTTGGTGGGGACCGCACGCGGGACGATGCACGCATGGTGCATGCCGACCGATTGCATGTCTATGGCCTGAGACTCCTTCCAGGCCTGCCAGCCATCCTCGAACCTGCCCCACTCGGTGTTGATGGCGAACTTACCGACGCCCTCGGCCACGTTGACTATCGCGCCCATCAGCCCGGTCCAGTGACAGGTCGAGGCCTCAGGATTGATGCACGGTCCGGGGGAGCACTTGTAGTTGATGGACGACGAATAGTTGTCGCAGAAGTTGCTGCTAAACTCATAGGCATGGAAGCCCACACCATCCAGTCCGGGGCTCATCCTGTTGATGTAGTCAGCGGCCTGATTGATAGTATAGATGGACGAATCCCAGAAGGGAGTGCCATCGAAGGGGGTGATTCCATTGGTGAGGCGACACGGGTACTGAAGCTTGCCACGTATGGACGTGACCATATCATCGACCCAGTTGATGAAGGCCGTCTGCCTGTCGCCACCGATTCCCCATGATGTGCCCATGTCCTCCCAGACCGCGGTCTTGACGTTGTGCTGGTCGGGCTCGTTCATCAGCTCCACAGCGATGAAGTTATCGAAGGCCGAGCATATGTCACAGACGTGGGCGACGAAGGTGGTCCAGAGGTCAAAGGAAGTGGATGTGGACGTTACCAGGTTGTCGGTGGTGGAGGTACCGGACGCACCGGATGATGTTAGGCGTACCAGGGTGGCTGTGTAAACATTATTGTACAACGAGCCCAATGGACCGATGACGAAGTACACCCCGGACGCTTCCAGTCCCTGGAGGAAGGCCTTGAGCGTGGCATCGAACTGGGCCGGGTCATCGATGTACGAGTCGAACATGGCTATGACGCCCTCGGTCGAGTGCAGCCCTAGGCGCAGCAGATTGTGACCGGCACGTATCAGTCCAGTGCCATAGCGGTAGCCGAAGGTCGCCACCTCGGACGCATTCCGGGGATTGAAGGCCACCGTGAAGTTGGCCACGGTGGGCACTCCAGTGGAAGATGGTGTGCAGGTCTCGCCATGCGTGGCTGTGTAGAGCACATGTGCCAGTGTATAGGAGTCGTTAGTGCCGCGACCTACAAAAGCAACGCCGTCGTCATACAGCACACCATCAGTTAGCGTGACCATGGGATATACCGTACAGACATTGTTCTGACAGTTGATTAAGGTTTAGATGAGGTCATGCCTGATATGTTCCCAGGACCTCAAGTTCCTTGGATGCGTCCAGTTGCAGCTCCCCTACGGTAGTGGCGGTGATTGTGTATGTCCCCAACCGGTCCGGGGTCAATGGAAAAGATACTATGCCGTTCTCGTCCGTGGCCATATAGCCATTGAAGCCTATGCTCGCATCAGGACGGTACGCAAAGATGCTGATGTACGTCCCTACAATCGGCGTACTGCCATCCATGAGAACTATGTCGATGTTCACCGTATCTCCATAGGACATGGAATCGACGCACTGGATGGTCAGGCTTGGGCCGGGAGGGGGGGCCTGCATCTTCTGAAACAGCAGATAACCGATGGCACCAGCGGCACATCCGGCCAGGATAGCTGTCAGATGTTCGCTCTTGATTGCCACGTCATCACCTCGCGTATTGGTAGAGGTTGTAGTAGCCATAGTAGCTTGCGGAGGAGAAGGGGAACAAGATAGGCACCATCGCGTCCGCGATATACCATGCATGGTTCATGGAGATGCATGCGCACACCTTCTTGGTCGCACCCGGACCCCAGGTCTTGCCCGTGTTGCCGATAGGTCCCTTAACATAACCGACCACGACGTTGGATGTAGCGCTATAGTTACGGAGGAGGGAGGCCAAGAGGATTGCACGCTCGTCGCCGGTCCCTACGCGCTTGCTCCATATCCAGCTCGCATTGTGGAAGCACTCGGACCTACCGGAGCAGATTTGGGAGTCGGAAACATAGGATACTACCCTACCTACATAGGCTGTAGCGTTGCTCACAGCAGCCGCGAGCTGGTAATTGCTGGCGGCATATAGGCTCACAGCCATGGTTTTCATTACCGAGGGGATTATGAGATTCTTGACATAATTGGTCCCGCAGCCAGTGGTGGTAGAGCAATAGGGCACTCTGGAACTAGCAAGAGAGAGTGTCGGGAGGTTCACCGCCCCTATGTGTTGACGTGAATCTTCAAGCTCAGAAAAATCCAGGGAGAGCATCTCCTCATCGCTCATCACGTAGGAAGCATCGGGGTCAGGATATGGTAGCTGCTCAGCACCCATCTCCGAATCGAATAAAGGTGGATGTATCTGTCTCTTCTTCAGAAAGTAATCGACCGCCACCACTGCACCGCCCAATGCAATAGGCCACAACCATTCCTTGTTCATCGGATATACCCATTGGAGTAATGGTTCTGCACGATGATAAACCTACGGAGGGCTCTGCCCCTTGGCCAGATAATATTTCTCGCGGTCATCACAGTCCAGGACGAAATCGGGACCGAGCCAGACCGTCGAACTTCCTCTGTGCTTCCTTCGTGTCCTGGTCCGGGAATCACAAGCGCCCCAGGTCCATGCCGCCACCTGTAAATCTGCTGGGGTCATGTCGCACTCGGCTGCCAGCTTCTTGACCAGGTACTCCCCCTCTTCCTGAGCTTTATCAGGGATGGACATGCCATGATTGGTGAGGCGTGGCTTGACGGACGGTATGAACCCATGCTTCTCTGAGATGTACTTGTAGACCTGGCGGTCCAATGCAACTGCATTGTCATCGCCCAGGTACTCCCTCATCAGCGCCGTTCCTTTCCGGCCCATGCCGGGTATCAGGCGGTACGCTCTCTTCTTCTGCGCTCTCTTGGTCTTGAAATCGTGGGGATGGACGTGCGCACAGTTCAGCGCTGCTTCGCGGTCGTTCATCCCGACCTGCTGATTGTGTAAGTAGCACTTGGACAGCTCGGCTAAGACGGGTGCTCTCTTCTTCGAGAACTCGTACCTATAACCCATCCCGCCCTGTGCTTTGATGGGCTTGTTCAGGAACTCCATGTTCTTCTCGGCATCCAACCAGGCCTCCGGGCCTTTCTCTACGACGGCATCGACATATGGTTGGGTCTGGGAATAATCAACTGGAGCGCCGTGCAATGCGCCGGTGACCAATGCATAGTAGGGGTCATCCTTGGAGCTGGACTGGATGTACTCCTTGACGCCCGTTTGCAGCTCCCACTCAAGGTCACGTCTTGCTCTGCACTCTTGGAAATGCCTTGCCAGGGAGATACCTCAATCCCACATAGTATTGGCCAGACTTAATCCTTCCTCCTCTTGAGATACCACCAGACCGCCGCTGCACCGCCTAGCAGGCCACCGATGGGCACTCCGAAATACAGCCCGTATGCCCATGGCGTGACCAGTGCATCCACGCTGCCCTGGGCGAATCCATTGGTGGTACTGCCATTGTAGGACACATAAATGGTCAGCACACCCTCCTCCAGCCCCCTGACCATGGTGCTGTACAATCCACCCTTGGTCGTCTGGACCACGGCCACCTGTCCCTGGGAGGTCGCTATGTCGAGCATGACACCTTCCAATGGCAGGCCGTTATCCCCGATGAGCTGACCGGAGACCGAGAGATGCCCTCCGTGCCATATCATCGGCAGGGAGGCCTTGGCAGTGAGGGACGACATTACATCGATATGCATGTCTGGATTATAATAATTCAATTGACGATGACATACTGTTATCTGATTTGGTAAAAGAGCGAGCTACCTCATAGTGTATTAAATTGAGCATTCAGCATAATAAATTCCTAGCTCGCAGCATGCTGAGCCGGGCTCCACCCCTGGTTCAGCATGTTATGGGCCTTGCTGCCTGCCGTAGAAGGTATACCGGCGATTGTAGAGGGTCCCCCCACCCCTAGAACTCCTGTTTTTGCATCAAAACCCCCTGGCTTTTCGTTGAAATATAGGAATCCTGGTCTGGGTAGCATCCGGGGTAGATGCTGAAATATCAATAAGTATAATACTTATTGGGCTTTATGGGGTACCCAGGACCCACCGGTACCAACACATTACCAGCAGAGGGTTTATATCCTCAGACTGCATTATGATACTTGGTCAGGATTTAGGCCGGGTTGGCAATGCGGCCAGCCCTTGTGTGCCTGGGGATTGAACCCGATGGGGGGACTCTTGCATCCTGATTCTGTTGGGAGAGTAGGGCTATGGACGAATCTGCAAGCACCACAATGGCCAGCGAATACGCTGGCATGTCTGATTTCGACCGGATTATGACCGAGGGCCGCGATAGGGCCCAGGTAGTCCCCGTTTCCGCGGAGCCGGTCAAGGTGAAGAAGCGGCTGACCCATGAAATCGCCCTGTCTGAGGCCGGTTCCCTGGTCGTTTCATTATCCTGGGAGCGGGTCCAGAACGTGACCCCTGCAAGCCTTAACGGCCAGAGGGGCACTCAGATGGGGACCGTGGCTCTTGACCAGGTCAAGGGCCGGGACGAGATTTCCAAGCTTACCAGGTCCCTCTGGAGGCCAGAGCCTAAGGAGGTCGTGTATGGCAGAGAGTGGAAGGGTCTGTTCCCATCATCCTACGACCAGTGGTTCGATGATTCCACTGGACCGGAGGCTGGTTCGAGGGACAACCCCCTGGGTAAGCCTGTCAAGAAGAGAGCGAGCGTCCCTGTTTCCAGGGCCGTGAGGTACGTAGTCCCTTCTGATGTCCTGTCCAAGTGCGGTAGCCAGACCAAGTTCGTTACCCACAAGGGCAGAGGACGCCAGGGCGAAACATCCGCCCAGGCGGCCTTCGTCGCGGCCTGTCTCCTTGATGCGCGTATCGTGGTCACCTCTGAACTAATCGAGGCGGTCATGGTCCACATCAACGGTAAGGCGGTGCCCAGGATGAGCATCAGGAACGGCCTTAAGGCCGGGGGATTCGAGAAGGTCGGGGTGGTCCCCAAGCTGAACCGCCCCATCTACGGGAAGCCAAATCAGGGTTAAAACTCCCTGACTTTTTTCTATTTTTTCTCATTTCTTTGCTTCGATAGTATACCATTATAGGGAAATGTCATGTCATACAACGACATCGTAAGTTTTATCATCGATTGGGAGAATGGGACCGCCAGCGCAAAGGATACCGTTGATTTCTTCGCCAGAATGGTGAAGGATGGGACCGCCTGGAAGCTGCAAGGCTGCTATGGTCGCATGGCTGCCCATCTGATTGAGACTGGGTACATCAGCACGAGCGGGGAGGTCCTAAGGTATCCTAGCGGAGACAACTGAAACCACTTCATCCTTTTCATTCCTTCGTTCGAATACTATTATTGAGGATTATCATGTCCGTAAACAAGGAAGCTATCTATCAAGACATCTATTCAATGGGCAGGAAGCTGGCTGAGAAAATCATGGCCGAGCATAAGCTATCTGCCAGCGAGTATCAGGAACTTCTCCAGGACGATAGCCATTATGGTACTGTCCTGGATGAGATGCTGGACGACTTCATGGATGGGCTCCTGGAGCCTCTGAACGTCAACGATGCCGAGGTCTCTGTTACCGTAGAGTATGGCAAGCAGGACGAGGAAGAGGATGACGAGGAGGAAGAGGATTAAACCCCCTTTCCTATTTTATCTTTTCTTTGCTATGTTACAATAATAATATTGAGGTAATTATTAACATGTTCAGAAAGAAAGATGTGTTACGAAAGA
>Ga0265297_10011375_pt1 | contig 10905 bp, 14 predicted proteins | sample Munlanlwell13791_FD_192502 | JGI IMG/M metagenome (GOLD analysis project Ga0265297, IMG submission 192502) | Leachate microbial communities from a municipal landfill in Southern Ontario, Canada - Leachate well 137-91 | ecosystem: Engineered > Solid waste > Landfill > Unclassified | place...
TTCCCCAGGAGAAGAAGGGCCGGCCAAAAAAGAAGATCTCGCTTGCCATACCTCTCGATGAGATCGTCCGGATGATCGGGGATGAAAAGAAAACTCACGCGAACCACCAGCTCTCCCTTCTCAAAAAAGCCCGGGCATTTGTGGCGTGACACCGGGGCTCATCCCGGCACAGCCCCGGCGGGAATCCAATTCCCCGCCTTCATTCAGAAGACATGGATAATGTTCTTCGCGGCAAGATCCTGGTCCCGCCATAATTCTTCCAGCGTTTTCCCATCGATCCTGATAGTATCGATCAGCTCGTGGACATCCTGGCAGTTTCTTACCAGCATCTTTTTTTCCGGTTTTGCCATGCCGAATTCCCATCCGCCCGGCGCAGTAAAAATACCATATTCCCTGTTGTTGCAGGTAAACTCGATCTCCCGGCCATGTTCCAGGTCGGTGACCATTTTCTCATAATCATACCCGGTCCAGTTGTCCCGGTCATCGTACGGGTCGACAAGTACCCGGATTTTGTTATCCAGCCGGCGGTTTTTGACCAGGTCTTTAAGTGTTTCACCATCAATCCTGATGACCGCTATCAGTTCATGGATATCGCGATAGAAACCTGTCAGCCGTTTCTGTTCCGGGGTAATCATGGACAGGGACCATCCCCATGGTGACAGGAATACACCATAATCACCATTTTTCATGGCAAATTCAAATTCCCGCCCGTGCTCAGGATCGGTAACCATCTTCTCGAAGTCATATCCCGTCCAGGTATCCGTCCCCGGGTACAGGTTAACGGTCACCCGGATTTTTTTATACAACTCATGGTCCTTAAACAGGTCTTCGAGAGATTTGCCCTCAATCCTCATGGCCCGGATCAGGTCGTGGATATCAGGACAGGGACCGGTTATCCGTTTCTGCTCCGGTCGGATCATGGACAGGGCCCAGCTCTCCTGTGAGAGGAGAATGCCGTATTCACAGTTTTTATGGGTAAAGAAAATTTCATGCCCGTGTTCGAGAACGGCGACCATTTTCCGATAGTCATAGCTGATCCACCGGTTCCAATCTTCATATTCTATATTTCCCCACATCTGCAGGTTCACCCGCTTGTATCCTTCCCGGCCGCCACGCCCCTCTCTGCCATCATGGTATTCTGCTCGCGGAACTGCCGGAAGATACCGGCGCCCGCAGAACAGAGGATATATCGGATCCCCTTCCCCGTTCTCTGGGTTTTAATGATCCCATCCCATGAGAGACGGTTCGTATGCCACGTGATCGACGGGCCGGCTATGCCCATGATCCCGGCGATATCCTTACGGGATACTTCCGGGAACGAGGAAAGGATCTCCAGGACCCTGCGTGTCGTCGGGTTTTGCAGGTGTAAAAACATCTTCTTCTCCAGGTCCGTGTACCGGCCGTTGTTCTCGAAATAGCGGAGGAACCCTCCGCTTTCGACAGAGACGATCCTCCTCTTTGCCATAAGGACCAGCAGGTGATACTTCAGTGTTCCCTCTTTCATGCCGGACAACCGTTCCAGGGCATTGAACCGAATGCCCGGGTTTGCTGTTATGTAGTCATAGATCGCGTGGCGGTTCTGGTTATTAAAGATCACATTATGTTCAGCTTTCCGGTACCCGAGGGCCGTCATCAGCTTCAGGAAGAAGAGGAACTCGATAAGGTCCACGAGCAGCGGGCAAAAGGAGAGGCATAGTGCAATGAGCATCTCCCTAAAGGAAAGGTCAAAGAACGATATCGGCAGGGGGTCAAAGGCTGTCCCGGCCAATCCTTCGGGAGAGACAGCCTCAATGGTGTAACTGCCCGTGCCGGCCGCAGCGACTTGTGCGATCCCGGCAAGAATAAAAAATACGAGTGCGGCTGACCGCACAGACGGGGATCTCATGCATTCATCTTTCTTGCGTGAGATAATCAAATTTATGTTTTGATTTTAATACGTAACAAAATTATAGCTCTGGGTTCCCAGTACCTGTTCCCCATAGACTTTGAACTTCCACGTTCCCGAAGTGAGTCCACCGGCCTGGGTGACTTGTAAGGTGATCCTTCCGTTCATTGTCCCGTCCGAACTGTCATAATACGGGCCAAGGGTTGCGTCAGGTGCAAGGACCGTGAGAGTGAGAGAATCCGGGATATATCCCCAGTTCAGGTCCATTGTCAGCGATGATGTTCCCGGGGAGACGTAAACTGAATACCAGTCAGTCTCACCTTGGGTGATAGTCCCCGCGCTCATGGGCGACATGACCTCGGGCATATAGAGGTCTCCTGCCGGGGTCACGGAATACCCCTTGTTCGAATCGACATCCTGTGCAGATACACCTGAAATGAGCACGATGGCACATATCAGGATTGCCAGACTGATTCCGGATACTTTCATAGTATACCGGTGAGCGGGTTTTGCAGCCCGGCTCTTAACCTTTCTAACGCATTTGTCTACCGGTCCGGATTCCGGTAGACAGTTGCGTTAGAACCGTTATATCTCCCGTAATGAAATCCTCGCGTGGACAGTCGGGGGTTGTCCGAAAAGAGAGGCCGGGTCTACCTCCGTGACGAACTTTCCGGACCCGGTCTCGCTCGAGAAAGGCATGATCCCAGTTCCTGTTGCACACACACCTTTGGTTTTTCGGACCATGCCTTCACGGGCAGAGGAAAAAATGGAGGAAGAACATGAACCTGCACAAGACCTTTGTTGTCCTGCTGGCCCTTCTGCTGGCAGGAATGGCGATCGCACCAGTAGCGAGCGCTGAACAGGATCAGGTATCGGCAATTAATACCGATTTCCAGATCCCACAACTTGATACGAAATCATCTCTTGCCATCAAAAATGTGGATCTGCCACTAAGCCCAATGGATGACAAATCAGTCTATTCAATACCAGAAGGATCGATCATTCACCATACCAGTGATGGTTTGACAAAAGTGTATGACAAAGATGGTAAGGGAATATTCTCTGCAAATGATCAGGACTCCCAGATGATACCCACTTCGGCAGGTATCACAAAACCAGCAACATACATTCACCTTGTCCCTACGGATTCCCATGCATACCACAAGGGGAAACAAACGTTCGTGACTGATGATAAGGGAAACCTGATACTGACAATCATCAACGACAACCCGCTCGCTTCAGGAACGGCAAATTCAAAATCCGCAGTTCTCTTTAATGAATGGATTGAATGGGCAGAAGATACCACCGTCAGTTCATTAACACAGTTTGATGCCTATTGGTATGTTCCTTCCAATCCCCCCTCATCAGAGAGTCTGGAAGCTATTTACCTGTTCAATGGCATCAGCCCATCTGGAGGAGGTCCGGGGATCGTTCAACCGGTACTTGAGTGGAACAGGCCCGACACCGGCCTCTACTGGACCGCGACGGCATGGGGCTGCAGTCCAAATCCCGGAGAGGATGATATTGGGAACCGGATTACCGTATCAACAGGAGACCGGCTGAAGGGACGGTTATACTGGAGCACAACATACAACCAGTGGTACGTCCAGTTATCTGACCTCACCCAGGGAACGTATTCCACGGTCTATTCCGATATTCTCCCGGGGCACACGAACCTGGAAGCCTACGTGGCTCTCGAAGGGTATAACTTCGACGACGATACGGATGTTCCCGGAGATACGGAATTCTATGATATGGTCTTCAGAGACAGCGGCACTACTGTACCTATGGCCTTCCATGACCATTACGGAAGCCTTGCCCTGCAAAGGCTGTCCGGGTTGGATGTAAATATCTTATCTGGAACGGACATATGGCTTAATACAGCCAACTGAGGATTTCCCATCATGAAAAAAACCAACCTTTTTTTAATTTTTTTTCTGTGCCTTACCTGTTTTATTATCGGATGTGTTGATAGCAACAAGATATCCGCAGGCCCGGCTTCGGGTAACAACGCCCCTGGGGAACAAAATCCCGTCCCGGCCACTGATAATTACATTGTCGATCCTGCATCTGTCCGCGATCTTGGTTCCGGTTCTATCGTCACAAATGCATCCTTTGTGGCACGGATTGCCCTTGACGATGAAGATATACAAGAAATGGTCCGCCACAACAGTACGATCCGTGGCATCATTGATTTCATGCCGTCAAGACCGAAAGGATGGAACATGAGCGCAGGACCTGCTCTCTGGATCGTATACAGGGATATCGATGTGTATTTTTATGTCAACGAGACCGCAGAATATGTAGAGCGCTACGAGATTGTCGTGCCCGGATCCCTTTATCGTAAGGAACATGCCGGAGATACAACGTGTCTCCTCGATCAGGACGGCAACCATATACTAGCTTATGCCACGGGCAGGATATGGATTCCGGAAAAGGATGCCTGTTCATGAGATGGACGGGTTAATGAACGAGAAGAGTATGTGACAAAAGCAAAAAATACGGAGAGAATTCTTGGAGGAATATAGTGTATGGATGAAAAGGTTTGTGTGGATGCTCAAAACTCACAAAAATCCTTCTGCTTGCTCTCGTTCCCGTTAATTTCATTGGTGATTATTCTTCTCTGGCTCATCCCCTTCTTCCTTCAGGGATGGCAGGGAGCAATAAATGGTAGCGGTGTGTGGGGTATTGTTTCGATAATTGCACTCGCGTCCACCGTTATTGCCCCCATGTTGTATGGATGGTATTCACCTGACAGGACCGGTGCGATTCTTATCGGAATATTACCGTTCCTGGTGGTAACCGGTGTTTCACGGATCGTCTCCGGGAACAGCCCACCGGATCCGGGTTACCTGGCATACTCGGTTTTTTATGTCGTGTCTTTGAGCCTGGTCGGGGGGCTGGAAGGTTTTTTTGCAGCTAAGAAAACAGTAGGATTCGTAACAATCTCATTGTTTCTTGCACTCCTGTGGACGGGAATATTCCTGAGCGGAATTCACTGATTTCCTTTTTTTATTGTCAATCATCGGTACGTCTGCCGTCCCTAAATGAACATAATTCTTTGAATATTTCCGTGTCCCTACATCCGGTAGACAGTTGCGTTAGAACAGTTATATCGGAAAAACAACGATGAAAAAACCGAGGACACAAATCATGGAAAAGATCCTATTTGGTATCCCTGAAAAGAGATTGGTAAACCTGCTCGCATCACTTGCTTGCGCAGCTGTTGGCATGATATTTGTGAACATGAGTCTGAATAGTTTTATTCTGACCACTGGCCGGAATTTGTTCATGATGGGATCATCCCCGGTGCAATATTCCTTTATTGGGTTTGGTTTTGTTTTCCTCGTGATGTCTATTTTTTTTATTTACGAGGCATTTAAGGGCGGCTTCTTTAATCCTGAATCATTACGGAGAGATGCACTACTATTTTGTGTGGCGATGGTATTGATCTGGTTAGTAGTGTATTGTCTGGATTTCATTCTCCTGATAATCATGAAGATAATTAACGCACTGTTCGGCATGGGTTCCTGATCCGTATATTCAATCGCAGGGAAGCAGTATTCTGCAAATCATTTTTTCCTTTCTCTCCCCTTCAAGTCCGACCAAACGGTGTCTCCGGTAGACGGTTGCGTTAGAATCCTTATATCCCCCGCATGGAAACCTCCATTCGTGGACTGCCGGGGGCAGTCCCGAGAAGAAATTGCGGGCAGGAGCAGGTGGCGAACCCTGCTTGTGCCCGGTCCACCTTCAGGTATGGGATAATGATCGTAAATTTTCTTGAGAAATTTTCCTGTGCCCGGGGCGACACCCATGGAAGTGATAGCATAGAATCCACATACAGAAAGCAAAACAGAACCAGCGGTATCCGGCAGGATGCGGTCCTGGTGAGCAACGAAGCACGGCCATTTTGCCCTGATCGGGATGTACCCCGAAAGACGGAAATAGACGGCACCGGCATCCGGTCACCCTCCCGGAAAAAGCCGGAGATGTCAGACAGGGTGGATGATGCCGATTAGGAAAACCGGTAATGAATCGCCCGGCAGGAGGAGGCAGGCGTAAAAATGCCGAAGAGTAAATCCGTAACGGAATCGGGAGTCCCTCTTTATCTCCTGCCACGGGCAATTGCCTTTCACATCAACCGGATCGGGGATAAGGTGTACCGTATCAGCGTGAAGCGGACGCACTGGCACCATTACAACATTTCAGTCAGGACAAAGTCCCTGCCAAAGGAACTTGCATCGTGTCAGGTCGCAAGGTTCACTGAACCGGGTAAAAAAGAACCGGATCACCCTCCGATGATCCATATTCACCTTCCGGGGTGTACGGTATGAGCCGAGGACCCTACCCGGGACGGACACTCATGGATGCCCTGCCGATTGCGGCAATACGAGGGACGGTTCATCTGGTCAGGCAGGCCCGGGGAGGCTTGTATGATCTCGTGATCCCGACGGCGGTCCCGATCGCATTTGTCCGTGTGAAGTATGCGGACCGGATCCGCATGACGCTTGCAGAGGCAGAAGCGTTCTACCGTGAAACAATCGTCGGCCTCCGTTCTATCATGGCAACAGAGCATATCTCGCGTGAACTCTGGCTGCGTTCCCGGCATGGAACCTGGAGGTTCTTCCGGGTTGCAAAAACCGGTCTGGTTGAGCTCTCGCGAAACGGCATACCGGTTGGGTAAACAGGACCGGAAAAGCAGATTTCCTAACATATATCGGGAAGTGAGAGACAGGGGCTGTCCTGTTTTTCTCACTCTTCCCCGGTACAGGAAAAGAGATCCTCTTTTTGGAGTACCCTCAAAATACGCCCTTGAAGAACCCGTTCGGGTTCTTCTCAAGCCCCCTTCCTGATGAAACGGGGCACTATACGGGCTCCGATTGGCAATTTTTCCCGATCCAGCGGAAGTATTTCGGTAAAAAGAGACATTATTTCACAAAAATTCGCACATTTTCACGCCGGTAATCCCGGGACGCTATTTGGGTGCAATTGGGAGACAAAAAAGCAGGGGGGTAAGGGTTTACTAACCCCCCCCATTTTTGGGACTAACCGGAACAGCGATTTGCGATCCCATTTTTGCGAAACCATCCGGTGGATTTTCGGCCTTGGATTCTCTTAAAATGCCTGTAAATAGCCCCATTTGCCCGTCTGAAAATTTATTCAGCCAGGCCCATATCTTCTCACGACGTATATATCTGTGTCCAAGGTGTTCTGCAGAACCCCGTGGACGAGAAGAATTACCAAGTAATTCTTCGCTGTCAAAGGGGCCCCTAAAGACATGAACAGAACAAGGAGTTGAAACCATAGCAGACTTCGTACAGAAGAACGTAATCAAATCGGCGGTCCGCGAATTTGCGGAACCGATTGCAAATGTAACGGCATTCGACCAGGTCATCCAGACCATCCTCACCACAAACCCGTTCGGCTGTGTCTCCTACACAGAAGGCGGGGTCACCCACCAGCCGGTGGAGAAGGTGAAGGAGTCGTACGTGGCCAAGGTCGTGTACCAGGACACGAATGCAAAGACCGTGGGAACGGAAAACGGCAAGTACACGAGCATCGCCGGGTTCAATGCCGGTGCTGCTGCGATACTTGCAGATACCGACCTGACCGCAGCCCACGGGGGAACACCGGTCCGCGACACGCCAAACGAGACTTGGTCGGTCATGCTCCGGTGCCGTGACCCGAACGGGGAGATCTACAACATCACCCTGACGCGGAAGAACATGAGCCTCACCTCGTACTCGGACGACGGGATCCGGACAAAGATTGAGACCTGGGCGGACACGGTGGCCGTCCTGGCCTGAGGAGGGCAGTCATTCTGAAAACCTAGAAGAGGATTGACGCTCTCGGGGGCTCTGCCCCTGCCGCGTGGGCAACCCCCGGTTGCGATAGTGCCGTATTACCCGTCTGAAATCCATGAGAAAATTTCCCGTACAGGTAATACCGAGGCATCCTCAGCGCCCCCGCCCCCGATAGGGGGCAGGGATGGCGCAAGGGGGCGTCAGATCTCTTCCATACTTTCTTACAGGAGCCACACATCATGGACACAGAATTACTCAGTATAACCCTCGGCGCCGTCCTCCCGCTCTATCCCGTCCTCTTTGCCATCCACCAGAAGATCGGCAGGTACGACGAGGTCGTGGAGGAGTTCCGGGAACTCAAAGCCGAGCACGAGAGACAGATGGAGGCGCACCATGGGCAGTGAGACGGATCCGGTTGCGACCGTAACGGGCCTGTACCGGGGGACGTTCTCCGGTCTCGAGCCGCTGACAAAAGACACGCCGCTTACGGTCGATGAAGTCCGGAGGAACCCGGTCTTCTACGAGCTCGACCTGCAGCAGGGTAAGGAGAACGACGACCTGATCATCGACATCATCTACGACAACATGCTGCCCCGGAGACTACAGGACCTGCACCGGGGCACCGATATCCCGAGGGGTGTCCGGTTCTGGCCGGACTGGTTCGAGGTCCCGCCGTACCGGGAGATGCGGGACGCGACCGGGCGGCGGGTGTATCCCCGAGCCCCGGGCACCCACACGGTCCGGTTCCGTATCGCCCGCAGGAAGCTCGGGCTTGCCCGGGACTTCAGCCCGGAGAATGGGGGGTATACGAGCCCGGTGTTTGAGCTGGTCATCGTAAAGGAAGCAAGCGGTGATGGATGACGAAGGCCGGAGGCTTGAGTCACGAGAAGAATGATAATACCCTGTTTCATCGTCACAATCGCGGCGGACAGGAGGCGCGGCCGGGCATGAATGGACCCGGGGAATTCCCTCAGCGGTTACGGCTTCCGGGGAAAATTCCCCGGGGCCGTTTACCAGTCGTACCGTTTATCCCTTTTCCCGCCAATTCACGGGTATGAAAATCATTCTTGCCATCCTGGTCGTCATGATCGCAGTGTTCGCCTGCGGATGTACAACAACCGCCCCGCAGGCCGCTGCCCCGGCAGTAACGCCTGCCGGGACAACAGCCACGCCGGACCTGGTCGGCGTCTGGTCCGGGGTAACTACCGGCCACATCAACGCGAAAGGATACCGTGATGCCGGTGCACCGGTATACAACATCACTACGCAGAAGGGCAACGCCTTTGCCGGCTTTAAGGACTATCCTGATATGAACGGGGTCATGCTCCACGAGGAGTTCTCCGGCGTCATCAACAAGCACGGTGAGATCTTCATTGCCGAGACGGAGGCCGGTGTCACCATCGGCGACCTGGTTGACTCCGGCACGATGGAACTGAGCTACATCGAGGACGGGGATGCAGCAAAAGCGTTTCTCATCACCCTGACCCGGCAGTAACACGGGTTCCTCCACTCTTTTCTTTTCATCAGTTTCCCTCAGTATTCGTGCATTTCCCGGGCCTGCGCGGCTGAGAAAAATCCTCTCAGGTAATTTTGATCTCCCGGTACTTTGCCGGCGACAAGGGAAGACCCGCCAAATCCAAATATTTATAAAACATGGAAGGAATATTCCTTCTTACATCCTAAGGAGGATTCAAACTGATGATTACTGAAAACGGAAAACGACTGCTGGTTGTTCTGGTCTTTCTCCTGGCACTGGCAGCAACGGTAACGGGCGCAGACCCGTCCGGCGCTGCAACGCTCGAGGAAAACCCGAGCGCAGCGATTAACTTCACGTGGGTGCTCATATGCGGGTTCCTCGTGATGCTCATGCAGGCAGGCTTTGCCCTCGTTGAAGCCGGCCTTACTCGTGCGAAAAACGCTGCCAACATCATGATGAAGAACATGATCGACTTCTGTATCGGAGCGCTCGGTTACTGGGGGGTCGGGTTTGCCCTGATGATGGGTACCGCCACCGGTATCACCGGCCTCATGATCGGTCTCAACGGGTTCTTCCTCATCGGTGACGCGTACGACGTGACCACCATCGAGCTCTGGTTCTGGCAGATGGTCTTCTGTGCAACCGCGGCAACCATCGTCTCGGGAGCAATGGCGGAACGCACCAAGTTCAGCACGTACTGTGTTGCAAGCCTGATCGTAACGGCCATCATCTACCCCATCTATGGGCACTGGATGTGGGGCGGCGGCTGGCTCGCCCAGCTGGGCGCGCTTGACTTCGCCGGCTCCGGTGTTGTCCACGCGGTCGGCGGTTTCATCGCCCTCGCGGGTGCATGGCTTGTCGGTCCCCGTGTCGGCAAGTACCGCAAGGACGGGACGCCGGTCGGTATCCCGGGCCACAGCATCACGCTTGCCATCCTGGGTGTCTTCATCCTCTGGTTCGGCTGGTTCGGGTTCAACCCGGGCAGCACGCTCGCGGCAACCGAACTGCGCATCTCCATCATCGCGGCAAACACCGTGCTTGCAGCAGCAGCCGGCGGTATCGCGGCCATGATCGTAACCTGGTGGAAGTACGGCAAGCCCGATGTCCCCATGACGGGTAACGGCGTGATTGCCGGCCTTGTCGCCATCACCGCACCGTGCGCCTGGGTCAACCCCGTGGCCTCGGTCCTTATCGGTGTCATCGCCGGTGTCGTGGTCGTTGCAAGCGTCTGGTTCATTGACTGGAAACTCCACATCGACGACCCGGTCGGCGCCATCTCCGTGCACGGTGTCTGCGGTATCTGGGGCATCCTGGCCCTGGGTCTCCTGGCGGACGGCACATACGGCGAAGTAACCGGTCTCCTCTACGGCAACGCTGACTTCATGGTAGCCCAGGTCATCAGTGCAGTCACTGTCTTCGTCTGGGCATTCGGCATGGGTGCGATCATGTTCGCAATCCTGAAGAAGACGATTGGCCTGCGGGTGCCGGACCGCGAACAGATCGAAGGGCTCGACATCGGCGAACACGGCATGTGCGCCTACCCCGACTTCGTGCCTGCCGGGACCAACACCAAAGGCGGTGAATGAAGATGATCAAGATTGAAGCCATCATCCGGTCGCAGAAAGTGGAACCGGTCAAGACCGCTCTCGACGCAATCAACGCGGGATCGATGACCGTGACCGAAGTGAGGGGCCGGGGCCAGCAGAAGGGTATCACCCAGCAGTGGCGCGGCGCCGAGT
>Ga0265297_10011376_pt1 | contig 10904 bp, 10 predicted proteins | sample Munlanlwell13791_FD_192502 | JGI IMG/M metagenome (GOLD analysis project Ga0265297, IMG submission 192502) | Leachate microbial communities from a municipal landfill in Southern Ontario, Canada - Leachate well 137-91 | ecosystem: Engineered > Solid waste > Landfill > Unclassified | place...
ACACAATTTGTCCTTCTGACCGGTACGATCGTCGTTGCAGTCCTTAGTATCGGCGTCATTGCCCCTCTGTTGAGGTCCATGTATTCACGGTACGACATTATTACCTCCCAGAAAGAACAGATCGCGGAGCTTCAGGCCCAGCAACAGAACATCGCGGAGGTTACTCAAGAATACGATGCGCTCAAGGAAAAGGAGATAACCGTTGACGAGCAATTTCTCAGTGAGGATGCGTCGGTGGATTTCTTCAACACGATCGACGAGCTTATCTCGAACTCGGGTGCAACAAACTCACAACTAAGGATCGATACCCCCGTCCGTACGAAAGAATTTCAAATGTTGGGAATACACCTTACGTTCAACGCGTCATATCGTTCTACGGTGGCCTTTGTCCGTGGCGTAATGTCCATGAAGCAGTCAGTCTCGATTTCGAACATCGCACTATCGGGCAGCACCGATCAGTCGAAGCATTCGGTCACCATTGACGCACAAGTACCTTGGAGCCAAATTCTATGAAGCTGACGTTCGATCTCCGTTCAATGCGGCATATCAGGATGTCCTCGCTGTACATCAAGACCCTGTTTGTCGTGGTTATTGCCACGCTGTTTTATTGCACGTTCAGATGCGCCATGATGATTCCCGATCCGACACCCTCTGATGACGCGCTGGCAACGCGCGGTACGCATGTGAACACGGCGGCGTACGATGCCTTTACGAAGTACCGGACGCAACTGACCATACGCGCTTCCACGATGCTGACGAGCTTTCGTGAGCCGATGTAGGTCTTGACGGCTTTCCATAGGTCATGTACTATAACGACACACATTTTTTTCTATGGCACACACAAAATCAGGCGGCTCAACAGCCCTTGGCCGGGATTCAGAATCGAAGCGTCTCGGCATCAAACGTGCTGACGGAATGACGGTCAAGCCAGGCATGATCATCGTACGACAGCGCGGTACCGCCATCCTCAACGGCGAAAACGTCGCACGTGGCGCCGACGACACCCTGTTCGCGATGGCCAACGGTACCGTGAAATTCCGCACGAAAAAAATGCGCAACTTTCACGGCGCACTGGCTGCGAAAACCATCGTCGACGTGCTGCCTGCGTAATCGGATTTTCTAGCGCCCCTTGGTCCGGGTGGGTCGCTTTTTTGTCATGCTGGCCTTAACGACAGCAGAAAACAACGGATGCGGCTGCAACGGGTAGGACTTGAATTCAGGATGGAATTGCACTCCCATGAAAAACGGATGCTGCGGAAGTTCCATGATTTCAACAAGATTTCTGTCCGGATTAACGCCGCTCACCATGAAGCCGCGTTTTTCAAGACGGGCCCGGAACGCGTTGTTCACCTCGTATCGGTGACGATGCCGTTCGCGCACCTGACCCGTTCCGTACGCCTCGTGCGCCCGTGTTCCGCGAACCAGCTTGCAGCGGTATTCGCCGAGCCGCATGGTGCCTCCGAAATCGCGACGTTCCAGCTTTTCGCGCTGGTCCGGCATCATATCGATAATGGGATATGGCGTTTTCGGATCGATCTCCGTGGTGTTTGCCTTATGCAATTTCAGTACGTGCCGGGCGAATTCCACAACGGCAAGTTGAAGCCCGTAGCACAATCCAAAATAGGGAATGCCGTGCGTCCTGACGTATTCGATTGCAGCGATCTTTCCCTCAACGCCACGGGTACCGAAACCGCCCGGGACAATGATGCCGTCGTAGGCAACGAGACCTTTCAGTGCCTTTGGGTTCTTTTCATATGCTTCGGCATCAAGCCACATGAGCTGCGGTTGTACGCCAAGCGACCAGCAGGCATGCTTGATCGATTCGATAACCGACAGATAGGAGTCGGTAAGGGTAAACTCGCCGGTCGCGAAATACATCCCGATGATACCAATGGATACGGAGCGACGATTCCTGTGGATTTTTGAGACCAGTCGGCGCCATTCAGCGAGATCCTTCGTCCGTTCCTTGAGCCCGAACTTTGTCAGTATTTTAGTACCCAGTTTTTCGCGTTCAAAATTGATCGGGACTTCGTATACCGAGGAGGCGTCCTGTGCCGATATGATGTCATCGGGGTGCATGTTGCAGAACACCGAAATGCGTTCCTTCCTCGGCTTATCAAGCGGACGTTCCGCCCTGCAGAGGACAAAATCAGGGTGGATACCCGCTGAATTGAGCGCGCGAACCGCGTGCTGCGTCGGCTTTGTCTTCATCTCTCCGAGAACATGCGGTATCGGGAGATAGCTCACGAGGATGAACTGGACGGAGGCCGGATCCTGCAGGTGCATCATCCGGGCGGCTTCAAGAAAGAGCAGATTTTCATATTCACCGACCGTACCGCCGATTTCGATGATCATGATTTCCGAACGGTTCACCTGTGCAGCATGCTTGATTCTTCTGATCACTTCTTCGGGAATATGCGGAACCACCTGTACGGATTTTCCGCGGAATTCAAGGTTCCTCTCCCGGTGTATGACCGAAAGGTACACCTGCCCCGTCGTCATGTAACTGTCTTTGCTCAATTCGACGCCAAGATACCGTTCATAGTTGCCGATATCCTGGTCGGTCTCCAGACCGTCCTTCGTGACGAACACCTCACCGTGTTCTGTCGGATTCATCGTGCCCGCATCAACGTTCACGTAGGGGTCAATCTTCATCGCTGACACGCGATACCCTGCCCCTTGGAGCAGCCGTGCGATCGATGAGACCGCAATTCCCTTTCCGAGTCCCGATAAAACCCCCCCCATGACGAATATGTATCGTGGTGTGCTAGGCATGGTGTTCATCCCCGACGACGGTTACCGTGATCGTTGCCACGTGCGCCGCGGATAGTTTAATGGTAATCGCATGATTTCCTAACGTTGTGACCGGCGAAGGGAATGTGATGCTCTGTTCGGGTACGTCATAACCTTGCTGTGCCAATGCCGCGCGAACCATCGCCCCGGTCACACGTCCGAACAATGTCCCCTTTGCTGACGCTGCCGCAGGAATGGTGATACGCACATGGCTTAGTGTCCCGGCAAGCGCCTCAAGTCCCTTGGCCTGGAGCTCCTGCTGCCGCTTCTGATCCTTCTTTTCTCGCTCTATCGATACCAGCCGTGCTGCAGTTGCGACTTCCGCGAATCCTTTCGGCAGAAGGAAATTTCGGGCATATCCGTCGACGACCTCAATGATCTCACCCGTACGCCCGATATCCTTCACGTCGCGAAGTATGATGACCTTCATAGAGCTACCATACCATAGTATGAGGGGAAGCGCACGGTGTCCCTATCGACTGCCGAGTGCATCAAGCGCAGCATCCATCTGCGGATCGCGTTGTGCCGCAACATCAGATTCCGTCAACGCTACCGGGATCGACGGGGTCAACCCTGTCCCATCGATCGACCGCCCGTTCGCAGTAAGCCAATGTGCCACGGTCAGTTTCAGCGTTGATCCATCGTCGAGCGTTTCAAGTTCCTGGACGGAGCCCTTACCGAATGACTGTTCTCCGATGGTAACCGCCGTCATCCTGTCCTCAAGCGCTCCAGCCAAGATTTCTGCTGCTGATGCCGTTCCTCCGTTGATGAGCACGACGACGGGGTACTGCGAAAGCGGTGCGGTTCCATCGGCATTCGTGACGTCGCGTTGTCCGTTGCCGAAATCTTCAATGACGACGGGACCATTTTCTATGAAGGCATCGGCCACCTTGACGGCTGCGTCAAGGTATCCCCCTGAATTGTTCCGGACATCGACCACGATCCCCTTCGGTTGCCGTAGGGTAATGTCGTGGATTGCCTGGTCACATTCATTTCCTGTCGTTTGCGTGAAGCTCGATATGGCGATGACGGCGATCGATGCGTCGTGCGATGTCCTGTACGACAACGAAACACTCTTGAGCTTAATCTTCGATCTGGTCAGGATCACCGTTCGATCCGGTTCATCGTTTCGTGCGATGGTTAATGCAACGGTCGTACCTTCAGGACCGCGGATGTGCTGTACCGCCGTATCGAGGGTCATGCCATCCGTCGATACGTCGTCGATCTTTTTGATCACATCACCTGCGCGAAGCCCCTCCTTTTCAGCCGGCGTACCGCTCATCGGAGCGATGACGACGATCTTATCGTTTTTTTGTCCCAGTTCCGCGCCAATGCCGTCGAACTGGCCGTTCAACTCATCATCGAATGCTTGCGCATCATCCGGGTTGAGGTAATACGAATAGGGATCGTCAAGACTGTGAACCAGCCCTTCCGTCGCACCCTGGACAAGCGTTGCGGTGTCGATCGGACGTTTGACGGATCGTGATTGGATGAGATTCCAAGCCTGTACGAAAATGTCGAGATCGGTCTTCGACGTGATGCCGGTGATCCTGTGAATGGCCGATTCGATGGCGGTCTGACGCCCGATATCGGATGAGACGACCGAACCGACGGCAATACCGACGATGAATACCACGACCATGATGATCGCGGATCGTGTCCGATTCCGCTGGCGTCGGATGGCAGAGGGATCAATCATCGATGCGTTCTATTGAGGCTCCGAGTGACCGCATGCGATCATCGAGGCGTTCATACCCGCGATCGATCTGGTACGCCGGGCCTATGGTACTGGTACCCGAGGCGATGAGCGCTGCAATAAACAAGGACGCGCCGGTTCTGATATCATAGCTCGTGATATCGGCTGCATACAGATTCGTCGGTCCATTGACGAGTATCCGGTGCGGGTCCGCAATGAAGATCTGCGCTCCCATCTTGTTCAGTTCCTCGACATATTTTTGCCGGGCTTCGTACATCCAATCATGCACCAAGCTTGTTCCGGTTGCTTGCGTCAGGAGCACGGTGCAGGGCTGGAGAAGGTCCGGATTGAACCCCGGAAACGGCATGTTATGTAGCTTCCTCAACGCCTTCAATTGCGTCGACCGATGCACGATGATGTCGCACAGCGCGTAGCGGGGGTTATCCGATGGCCGTTGACGGACGATCGAAAAACTGACGTTCGCTTCCTTGAACTTCTGCAGTTCAAGGCGCATGAACGAAAGCGACGCATTGCAGATGGTCATTTCAGCGCGCGCTGCAGCGGCGAGGCATATAAACGTGCCCGTCTCCACGGGATCGGGCATGATCGAATACGTGATATCACCATGAAGACTGTCTATACCCTCGATAATGAGCGTATAGGTACCGACACCGGAGATTCGCGCACCGCATGCAATGAGAAACCAGCAGAGATCCTGCACCGATGGATCTGCAGCGGCGCACTGCAGCACCGTTTTCTTTCCGGCCATCAGGACCGATGCAAGAATGATGTTCTCGGTTGCCGTAACACTGCCTTCAGACAGCGTCAGTTCGATATCGTCACGATCAAGCTGCTTCATCGAATAGATATCCCCGTCATACTCGATGGACACCCCGAGCTGCCTGAAGCTCTCAAGATGAGCATCGAGCGGCCGTGACCCAATCTGATCGCCGCCAGGACCGGGTATTCGTACCGATCCGCAACGGCCAAGCAGCGCACCCATGAGAAGCACCGATGAGCGCAAGCGTCGTACCGTAGTAACATCAAGTTTCGATGAATCAACTGATGCCGAATCGATCCTCACTTCATGATCCCCGGTCCATGCATACGATGCACCGACGCTTGAGAGAAGTTCAAGGATCCGATGGACGTCTTCGACTCGCGGAACGTTCCGTATCGTACAGGGAGAACGGACAAGCAACACCGATGCTAATATTGGCGTCGCTGCATTCTTTGATCCGCTGACTGATATCGTGCCGCTCAGCGATTTCTGACCGGTTATCCTGAATCTTGACATACTGAAGTCGTATTGGCGCAAGTGCCTGCACCTGCTACCATAATGGTTAGGACCGTCTCATAATATCATGCTCTTCGGGTACACGACAATATGGACATAAAAGGCCGCAGAACGCTTTACCTTACCGCGATAGTGGTATTCCTTATTGCTGCTCCCGTGCTGCTGTTGTATTCACAGGGATACCGGTTTGACCTACGAACTCGTTCTCTCATCCATATCGGAGCGATCTACGTCGATTCGATTCCCCATGATGCCCAGATTAGCATTGATGGTGCGACCATACAGCGTTCAACTCCCGCGCTCATCAGCAATAGATATCCCGGTACATACCGCATCGCGCTTTCGCTGCAAGGGTTCCAGCCGTGGTCAACCGATATCATTGTTGCCCCAAGCAATACGTCGTTGTTGTATGCCACCATGCTTCCGACGTCGGTAGCACGGCACTATACGACCGATTCATCTATCATCGCGGTATCCCAAACGGCGGTGAACGGAAAATTGGCCATAGCGTATGGGTCTCCGGATACGATCACCATTGCCGTGGTCTCAGCGGGTTCCGGAACAATGGTCCCCGTGGCGAGCTATACGATTGACGATCCTGGTTCGTTGCAGCTTGAGTGGTCATCCCACGGGAAATTTCTCGCTGTTGTACAACCAGATGTGATGCTGCGTATCATCGATGTAACGGTGCACACGGAGATATTCTCTGATACAACGCACCATGTGCATGACGTCATATGGAATCCCTCCAACGACAACATTGCGTACACGCTCGGTGAAGGCTCACTGTGGCATATCGATCTGTTAAAAGAAACATCGTACGTCGTCGCAAGCCCGCACGTGGCAGCTGCATCGTTTGACGGATCGGCACTCTGGATACTCAAGACTACCGACGAGGGTGCCGATCTCGAACGGATTGATGTTTCCTCTCCCACGCAGATCCAAGAATCGAGGGTCATTCCCTACAGCGTCGACGATCTGATGATCGTCCAGTCCGGCACCTGTATCATCCCGACCGCACAGGCAGTCTATGTATCAACCAAGACGAGCGGCGCTGTGACGGTACTGCCGATCACCGGAGTGACCGCTGTACAGGTCGGATCGGATAAGGACAAGCTGTTGCTTGCATCAACATCCGAGGTATGGACGCTTGATCTGGCACTCATGGACACGTCATTGTTGGTCCGTCAATCGAACGTTCAATCCGTGATGTGGTTTCCGCAACGCGCGACGGCGGTCGTACTTTCAAAGGATACGCTCCGTTTGCACGATCTTATCATACGAACCGCAAGTTCGGGCATGCTCGGACCGTTTGATCGTGCACTTTCGATTGTCATCATCGACGAAAAAACGTTTGCGGTTGTTTCCGCTTCGGCAATCGACGTCGTATCGTACTAGATCGTCGTTCGATCAGGATGCGCCCGTCGTCGCTCCGCAACGAGTACATTTGCCGCATACAACGAATCGAACGTGCCGGTGTCAAGATACGCGCCGTTGATGATCTGGACATCGAGCTCGTTTGACGCAAGATACGAGTTATGCAAATCGGTGATCTCAAGCTCGTTGCGTGCGGAAGGGACGAGTTTCCTTGCACGCTCTATCACTGAATTGTCATAGATGTAGAGTCCCGTGATCGCATAATTCGAGGTGGGATGCGACGGTTTTTCGACAATGGACTTCACCGTCATATCCTTGCCGAATTCGACCACACCGAACCGTTCCGGATTTTCGACCTTCGTCGCAAAAATGCGCGCACCCTTCGTGAAGGATGCGATCGCCTGTGTAATCGTTTCCTGACTGTCGAGAAACAGGTTATCACCGAGGATGAGCACGACCGAATCATCGCCAATGAACGTTTCCCCGATGAGAAATGCCTGCGGAAGTCCCTCCGGTTTCTCCTGCACCTCATACGAAATTTTTACGCCGAACTGTTTCCCCGAACCGAGTATGTGCACGTAATCGCCCGCGTGATCCGGCGCGACTATGACGAGGATTTCCGTGATACCGGCTTGCACTAGCGTATCAAGCGGATAGAAAATCATCGGCTTATCGTAGATGGGCAGCAGTTGCTTGCTGGTAACCGTGGTCAATGGACGAAGGCGGGTTCCTGAACCGCCGGCAAGGATGATGCCCTTCATACGGTATGCTTAGATAAGGATAGATACTCTTTCAGTGATTCCTGCCAGGGCCTCAATTTCGGAAGCTTCGTCGACCGGAGGGTTGAACATACGGGACGTTCGGCAGGACGGGGAAATGCCGACCCCTGAACAGGAACGAGCGCTACGGGTAATTGTACTATCGAGAATATCTTCTGTGCAAATTCGTACCAGGTACAGTCACCGTCGTTCGTGCGATGGTACAAGCCGCGCGCACCGTCCCTGATGAGTCCAAGCGTTGCCTGGACAAGGTCATTGGCATAGGTCGGGCTCGTCCGTTCATCATTCACGACGGAGATCGTTGGCGTATGGCCGGCCAATTCAAACATCTTATCGATGAAACTCTTCTTTCCCTTGGGTGTTGAAGAACGGCCGAACAGCCGGGATGTTCTTATGCAGAGATAGTTGCAGCCCGATTCCCTCAACAGCATCTCCCCGTGCAGCTTGCTCCGGCCATAGGCGTTCACGGGCTTCGGGGCGTCATATTCGGCATACCCAGTGCCCGTTGTACCCGGAAATACGTAGTCCGTGGAAAAATGTACGAGCGTTGCATATTCCGATGCGCAGTATGAGGCGATACGACCGACCGCATCACCATTGATGAGCGTCGCGATGCGTTCGTGCGATTCGGCACCATCAACGTCCGTATATGCCGATGCGTTGATTATGACATCAGGCGCGACTACTGACAGTTTCGTACCAATCGATTCAAGATCGGTAAGATCGCAGTCCCCCATCGTCCACGCCACCAACTCATACGACGGTTCGATAAGGGTACGAAATGCGGTTCCGAGCGTACCATCAGATCCGATGAGGAGAATCTTCATCGTTTACTTCCGATATTGTTCCGTGTAGTACTTCAGATAGTCACCTGACTTTATCCGCTTCCACCATGGTTCATGGTCCTGATACCACTTCACTGTCTGATGAAGACCCTCGTCAAATGATGTCAACGGTTTCCAGCCGAGGGTATCCCTGATTTTTGACGAGTCAAGTGCGTACCGACGGTCGTGACCGGGCCGGTCCTTCACAAATTCGATCGAATCACGGTTTTCGCCAAGCAACGAGATGATCTTGTTCGTGAGCTCCATGTTCGTGACACGAAATCCGGTCCCGATATTGTAGACATCTCCGGCCACGCCACGATCAAGTATCGTTTCTATCGCCGAGCAATGGTCCGGAACGAATATCCACTCGCGGATGTGCGTGCCGTCACCGTACACCGGCACCTTCTTCCGTTCGAGAAGATTCGTGATAAACAACGGGATTATCTTCTCGGGATACTGGAACGGACCGTAAAAATTGCAACTGTGCGTGACGATACCGGGGAAACCGTATGTCTTCCAATAAGCGCGTACAAGATGGTCGCCGCCGGCCTTTGATGCGGAGTAGGGACTCGAGGGATCGAACGGCGCCGTTTCATCCCACGCCTCGGTATCGGTGGAACCATAGACCTCGTCCGTCGAGATCTGGACGTACCTCTTGACGTCGGACAAACGCGAGCATTCGAGCAACGTCAGCGTTCCAATGACATCGGTAACGGCGAAATCGAACGGGCGCGAGATCGATCGATCGACGTGCGTCTCTGCGGCGTAGTTGATGACCGCATCGGGGCTGAACTGCTTGAACGCGCGTTCCATCGCACCACGGTCTGCGATATCGGCCTTCAGGAACGAATAGCGCGGGTTATCGGCGATATCCCTCAAGTTCTCGGGATTTCCGGCATAGGTCAGCTTGTCGATGTTCAGTATCTCGACATCGTGCCGTTTGTTCAACAAGAACCGCACCATGTTCGATCCCATGAAACCCGCGCCGCCGGTCAGCAGCAGTCTCATACTAGGTCCCCTCTTTCCACGCCGAAAGATACGCCCGTTGCTTCGGCGTGAGCGTATCTATGGAAATACCCATGGCCTTCAGCTTGAGAATCGCAATGTTGTCATCGAGCTCCTTGGGAAGCGTATACACCTTGTCCTCAAGCCGCGCATGGTGTTTTTTTACGTATTCCGCTGCGAGCGCCTGATTGGCGAAACTCATATCCATCACGGAGGCGGGATGGCCTTCCGCAGCCGAAAGATTGAGGAGCCGTCCCTGGGCGATGACGTACACCGTTTTCCCTCCCTTGAACTCGAACGCGTCGACGAAGGGGCGCGCCTGATAGGATCGCCTTGATTCGGATTTGATCGAGCCCATGTCGATCTCGACATCGAAATGGCCGCTGTTCCCGATGACGGCGCCATTCTTCATCCGCCGTACGTGCTTCATGGTGATCACCGATATGTCGCCGGTCACCGTAATGAATACGTCGCCGATCCTGGCGGCGTCATCCATCGTCAGCACTTCGTACCCGTCCATGCGCGCCTCGAGCGCCCGGACCGGATCGACTTCGGTCACGACGACGCGGGCACCCATGCCCCGGGCGCACTTCGACACGCCGCGGCCGCAGAATCCGTAGCCGGCAACAACGAACACCTTGCCGGCAATGAGCATGTTGGTGGCGCGCAATATGCCGTCGATGGTGCTTTGCCCGGTCCCGTAGTGGTTGTCAAAGTAGTGCTTTGTCCTGGAATCGTTCACCGCGATGACCGGAAACTTGAGCACCCCGTCCCGCTCCATGCTCTTGAGGCGTATGACACCGGTCGTCGTTTCCTCGGTTGAACCGTAGATTGATGCCGCCTGTTGAGCGCGCTGACCGTGCAGCAATGATACGAGATCGGCGCCGTCATCCATGGTAATCCGCGGTTTCGTATCCAATACCGCATTGAGGTGGCGATAGTAGGTCGCACGATTCTCGCCTTTGATTGCATACACCGGGATCCTGAAATACTTCACGATCGCTGCTGCCGTCGCGTCCTGGGTTGAAAGCGGATTTGACGCACAGACCACGACCGAAGCGCCGCCCGCCTTGAGTGTCGATGCGAGTACGGCAGTTTCAGTAGTGACGTGCAGGCAGCACGCTATATTC
>Ga0265297_10011377_pt1 | contig 10903 bp, 21 predicted proteins | sample Munlanlwell13791_FD_192502 | JGI IMG/M metagenome (GOLD analysis project Ga0265297, IMG submission 192502) | Leachate microbial communities from a municipal landfill in Southern Ontario, Canada - Leachate well 137-91 | ecosystem: Engineered > Solid waste > Landfill > Unclassified | place...
GAAAGTAAAAATAATTATCATCCCGTATTCTGACGAGAATGTGCTTAGTGCCCCAGTCTTGACAAAGCCCGTTTGAACCTCAACCAAAGCTCGGTGCCTTTGATCCCGCCGCCATAAGGCGAACTTTCCAATTCTATCCGAAGGCTGTTTAAGGTGTCTCTGTCAGCTACATGTTCATTGCTCTGCGAGAGGTCATACTCCAAAGCGTCTGTCAGATCGGCTACCTTTATGAGCAATCCCCAATGGTCGTATTTAACCCTATGCAGGACATCCAAGGGTGTTTCGTTCATTCGCTGGTATAGCTGGGAAATAAGCTCTACTGTAGCCATAGGAAGGTCACCGGAGACATCGACTTTTTGATTCTGGGCATCCAGCCCGTATAAGCAATCGTGAAGCATTGCGGCGGCCACTACCCACTGGGGGGCACCCTCCTGTTGAACCATTAAGGCGACTCCCAAGCAATGCTCCCCGTGTCGAGCATTCTTTTTGGGGGCATTCTGATATCGCCCCTGCATAACCTCCAAAGCACTCTTGAGAATGTCCATGATACCCCTCCTAAAACCCTTCCAGAGCCCTTCTGAGGGGGTTCTGGCTGACGAGAGTACCAAAGAGCGTACCGGAGGCTAAAAGCGCCTCCGGGCGGCTTCTGGGGCATCTGGCGAGCCTTATTTGGCGTCTACATGGTGTTACGCACTGACGAGAACCTTTTACGGGTACAGTCCAGTGCGTAGGGGGCATATTCCAACACCTCAACAGTTTCGCTGAGGATTATCGCCTCATCCTCGTTCACCAACAGCTCAACTACTATTTTACAGGGCGCATTCGGCTTTTCCACGTTCATGTGAAATACAGGTTTATCACCTGCCAGCCGAGCAGTCACCTCTTCGATATGACTCGACGGAATAATGCTCACAAGCATCGGACATCCTCCTGACGGAAACCGCGTGCCAAAGTCACTTCTTACGGTCCGCCTTCCTTTTCATACGTGTAGCCCAAGCCATTTTCCCACGGAAGGCGTTACTCTGACGAGACTGCTTCTCCTGTATGGCATTATCGACAATCTCAATCTGGTTCTGTAGGGCAGATTGTTCAGCCGCTGTCTTCTCCTTTAGGCGTTTGCGGCGGTCGATTTCGCGGGTGATATACCAGCGCGCCTTCTCAAGCTCCTGAATCTCGTCGTCTTTCAGGCCACACCGCCAAAGGTATTTCATTGCGCTCCCAATGCAGAAGGGCATCCATTCGGTGATCTGGATGCACTCGACACCGCTTGGGTGTACGTTGTAGTGACGAGGTTTGTTTACAAGATCGTATTCCTGTGATTTTCGTTCTTCTGCCATATACTTACCTCTTTGCTACAATTGTAAGGAGTATGGGCTCTTTCTTATTGGGGCACATCCCCCAATGCGTATACGCTGAAGATAAGATGCCCTCAGAATCATCCTTCACCGGTCTGGTGAATTTCTTAAACAAGACACGCGGGTGATCTTTTCCGCACCGAGCACAGCTCAACACTGCAATAGTGAACTCTTTCTTCTTAGCCATATTATTCTCCTTCTTTCCACATGCCTCGTTTGGCTTTTTTAGATGCTTGACCGACGAGAATGTAATCCCGTAGGCGCGTACAGTAAAAGCGCTCATCCGCCAATGCGTGTCCCTTGTCAACCAGATCGCGGTTTATATCGACTCCGCTTTTGGTCTTTATGTAGACCAGCCAGCGCCCGAAACGGTCTTTGGGCGTCACCTTGCAGTCCGTATCTGTTGACACTTGTACGGATGTGCCGAGGATTATGCGCGACAGGTAATCCCGTGCCGCTACGCCCTTTTTCTTGGAGATTTCGGAGTTTACTTCCAGAATAGCTTGAATCTCCTGACATTGCAGGCGTCGTCCGTCCGGAAGGTACTTCCAAATCTTGTCGATGTCGTGGATGATCTTCGTGTAGGAAACCTCAGGCGCGTCTATACCGAGAAGTCGGCAAGACTGCTCATCCCCGTCGACGAGAATCGTGATTGTATCCCCGTCGTGCACCTTCAGAACAGTAGCCTCCGTGTTCAAGCCCGGAGACTTATCGCGGGTATTGACTTCGTACGCGGCGCAACAGATAAACACGCCGATGACCGATACGGCCGCAGTGGCCCTCCTTCTAATGTTCTTCATCCGACGAGACCCCCCTTTCTGTCATAAGTATTCTCGTTATGTGATATGGTCTGTATGCGGCAGCCGACTCCTTAAAGACATCAAACAGATTCAGATCATTGTACGCATTCACGTCAATGGTTTGTTCGTCCTCGAAGTCACACGCTGAACAACGCATACTTATACTTCTTGGGAGTGTATTCTTAAAGAGCCTCACCACAAACGTAGCGTCTCTGCTGTAACATACGGGACAGATACAGCCCAGCATTCCCGACGTGATCGAGTCAAACGGCGCGTCTTCAGTCTTCATCGATCTCTCCAAGCGTGGTGATGTCATAATAAAGTTGGAGCTCGTCATCATCCCCGCATAGGGCTCTGGACACTGATTCGGCATAAGAACGAATATTGCACTCAGGCTCCATTCTTATCCCTATGCCCCCGGGCTCCGAGCTCAGCGTATAAAACACGGGTTTAGCCGGACTCTTGGACACAATAAAAAACGGGGTGTTTTCACCAAGAACTGCGACACAGTCTCCGACGTCAAAACCCACGATCATCCTCCATTAGCTTCTTTGTCACGCGCAGATTACTATACTCTCTTGCAGCAACCGCAAACGCCGAGTGCGCTTGGTCTTCTCTACCCTCGTACGTAAACACGGTCTCGTGAAAGTCACAGTTGTAACAATGTAAATTAAAGAAGGCGCGATGCTCTGGATCGAATGGACTCATGCTCTTACTATAAAAAGCGTGCACGTATCCACACACGGGACACTGAACGGTAGCATTGTGCTCACGCAGTAGTTCCGTACCCATCGCTCATTGCCTTTCTTCGGTTCTTTATCTCCATCATCTTCGCGTGGGCCTTATGCAGGATCAGGGAGAGTCCGTACGGTGTCGGGGTATTCGGGGCGAAGCTCTCCACCATAAAGTTCACGATCAGCCCGAACTCCATCTTTTCCGAGTCGGTGAAGCCGCGAGTGTAGTCGTCGCATTTTGCGACCAGTTCCGGAGCCGCCGTGGTTATGAGCTCGTGTACGTCCATCATTGTCCTTTCTCAAGTTCGGCGATGCGCACTTTTCCCTTGAGGTAGTCTTCGAAGTCGATACCGTGGTCGACGAGGCGCGAGGCAAGTCGGGCGGCTTCCCTGCTTGTTCGGAAGAGAGTCCACGTAGTATACCAGCGCCCATTGTCCAGCATATAGCGAACGCCGGTGCGTTCCTTGGTCTCGATGATCTCCAAGCACTTTACCGTGAAGGGGACTGGGATATAATCGGTGTGTTCCTTGTGGCGTGCAAGACGTTGGCGGCTGTGTGATCTTCTCACAACAGGAGCCACCGTCCATACTCTCGCGTTTACCGAGAAAGGCACATCAAAGGTAAGTTTCATATCTCCATCCCCCAAAACGATTTACTAACATGAAACAGGGAGCCATTCTGTTCCGTTGAATGCACATATCTGTTGTGTTCGTGTATCGAAGAACATCGTACCTTCTGTGACGGCGCTATCGCGGCGCGTCCCACACATGGTGCATTCGAACAAGTGGGACTCCTTGCCCATCAATCGACGGGAGACCGCCTCAGGGGAGTTCTTGTCGAGAACGACCAGATTGTGAGTGACATCCACGCCGCACTTCTCGCAGTAGCAGTAGAAGGCGCGGTTGACATCGGTATACAGTGGGGTCAGTTTTGTCTCCGTAGCGATCCTTTCTTTCCATCAAAGCAGTCTACACAATACTCGCCATCTGGCAAGCAGAAACGTCCCACCATCTTGCAATCCTTCCTGTCTTCGTAACAGAGCTGTTTTCCGCACGCAGAGCACTGAGCGCGGCGCGTACACTGGTCGCAGGTATCCATCAGCCGCTCTCCCTCAATCGTTTGGTGACAATCTCGGCGTAGGGATAGAACCATGCGGCGTCGATGAGTCTATTTGCGGTACCGAAAGCTACCACAGGATGCCCGAGAGATGCGTTTCCTTCCGCATCGATGCCGCGAGTCGCCGTCGCGCCGTACCCGCTACCGAAGGACGAATCCTTGCGTATGTTGTCGATACGGCGAACGAGACCTTCTTCCTTGTTATTATAAACAGTCATCACTAAGTCACCGATATTCATGTGTTCAGGATACCTGTTTAACAACATCAGTCTTTCTCCGCCAGCACGTCCGATACGGCCGCACAGTAGTTGATCTTGGCTTCGCGCCACGCTCTCCATCTTGACGGGATGTCGCGGACATAAATATACTCGATAAAAGCTATCACCCACCAATAGACCATTATCACCCAGTCAGGGACGGTCAGCGCCGATATGGACATGACTGTCGGATAGACGACAAACATTATCATAGAGCCCAAGTTGCCGAAGAACATGTAACGAGCTTGAACCATTTCTCCTCGGGCTCGGAGCATCTTCATCTCGCGACGATGTTGATTTCCCTGTTGTCGCATTACCTCAAGACGCTCATTCAACGCATTTATGCGTCTGTCAAGGGCCGCTAGTTTGCTACCTGAGAGAGTCACTCCTCTTGTTCCTTTCTTCCTTCGGCTTCGAGGTGTTCGAAGTCGGGGCGTTCGGTGATTGGGGCGACCAGTTCGCCGCCAATGGCGTCCTTGATCTGTCCGGCGATTGCCGCCAGCATGCGGTGGTCTCTTCCGAACATTGTTGCGAGTCGCTTCAGGTCGTCATCCGTATAGCCTTGGATCGAGCATCCTTTCCAGAAGTCTGCCTCGTCGTTGACGCGGACGGTGAAGCCCTGCTCCATCAGCGCGCAGAGTCCGACAATCACGGTGAAGTGGGCCTTGACCGGGTCGTCCGCGTAGGTGGTCTTGGTGAACCCGCGCGCGTAATGCGCCGACTCCTTGAGCTTATCGTCCCGATACTGAGGATCGGCATAGCGCTTGTTGAGGAAGTCAAGGACGAACCACTCGCTCCCTTCCATAATGTCGCAACTGAGTAACGAATCGTCGCTGACAACCTGAACGGGCTTCATCTTCTGTAGTTCTTGCGCGACGGCTTCCAGCTTCCGCTTGATCGTCGTGAACGGGCCGTCGTAGCCGACCTCGTAATGAATTGTGATACCCATAGCTGATCTCCTTTCAAGGCTTCTCAAGAACCTCCTGAGAAGTTAAAACCCACGTGCCGCCGACCTCAATATGGCGTCCGCCCGTCAATGTGCCGGACAGCACTCCATCTCGGACACTGTAATTCTTCAGGGCATACTGCCCGTTGATCCCGGAGACTTGAACGAAGTATTGTGCCTGAGGAGTCGACTCCGCTTTGACAGACGTAGTTGCAAAGAAGACAATGCCAGCTCCAATCATGACAACAGACAGAATAATCGCGATTCCGATAATGTCCATTTCTTTCATAAACTTGCGCATTGTAAGTCTCCTTACTTCACCACGCGAACATTACTATCTTCCGCCTCGACCGCGACCACGGTCTTTGAGGTGATCGCCCAGTTGCCGCCAAGGACGATCTCCTTGCCGTCGACCGTCGTACCGTACAGGGTGCCTTCATAAACGTTGTAATCACGCAGGACATATTTCGTAGGCGTGCCCGGCACTTCGACCGTAGTTTGGGTATATTGTCCGGACCGATGTTCTTGGAACTTCTTGAATGCGGGGATAAGAAGTCCCGTCAACATCGCGATAATTCCTATTACGACCATAAGCTCGATGACGGTGAATGCTTTCCTCTTCATACGATCCTTTCACTTCTCCGGCTCAATGGATGCGACCAAGCCGCAAGAGCGAAGCTGATCGCGGTGGAACTCTGCCGGTTCGAACGGTTCGATCTTTAGAAGCGACACGCCGGTTTTGTGCGCCTCCAACATCCGCTCGATGGCTTCCTCTTTGGTTATCAGCATAATCTTGATAAGACAGTAGGCCACGTACTCCATCACGTTGTGATCGTCGTTATGGAGGAGAACTCGGTAGCGCGGGAGGAGCTTCTCTTTCTTGTCGGTGTTCTGTTCGAGCTTGATAGACATCACACACTCTCCACATACCAGACGAACCCGCAGTTATCGCAGGTGAACTCATCAAGAACTTTGTTGTAGGTGCACAGCTCAGGGGTATTGCTGTCCCCTTCTTCGGTGCATATTACTCTTTTCTGCAAGCACTTGGGGCAATTTGCCCACGGGTGGTAATTACCGTTCGGTTTGGCTTTTTTGGTTTGAACTGGGGTAGAAACTGGGGTGGAAGCTGGGGTAGAAACTGGGGTAGTGGGCACATCAAAAGGGTCATTGTAGTCTTCCACATCCTCGTTGGCAGACAAATCCAAAAGCTCAACACCGGCAGTCTTGAATGCCAGAATAACGGCAGGGACGCTATTGTCCGGTATCTCAAACTGCCCTTCGATACGCTCGCCCCAATCACCGCCGGTTGCCGGATCGAGTATATCTTTCAAGGCTTTCCACTCATCGTCCTCAAAATGATCGGGCATTGAGCTATCATCTTTGTGCCACACATCGACGGTGAATATTTTCGAGTCACTCATATCGTCGTGACGCTGACAGAGGGCGACGCGGAATTTCTTTGCGAACGCAGACTCCGGCGGTTTCGAGGCCTCCTTCTTCAGGGCGACTTGGAGGGAATGGGGGATGAAGCCCGGAGTTTCCGCCGAGTAGGGCTGTCCATCAATACGGAACCAATGGCGTACGACATTGAGATCGTTGGCGTCGGTTTCCACGGCCACGGACAGATGCTGATTCACGTCGCACTCGAATACGCGCAGGACTCCGCCGGTGTCGATCATCCGTTTCTCGCGACGTTTCCAAATTGAGCTGTCCTTCACCAGATCGGACGCGGCGCTGGAGTCCATTGGGATCATCATCGGCGCGACGACCATTCGTGCGATGTCTTCGTCGATCCATCCGGGGATGTATTGTCGTATCGTATCGGACATTGACATGTCTTACCTTTCTCAAAAAGGGGCGGAGACGTGTCCCCGCCCCAAGCAGAACAAGGTCAGGGGAGACCTTGTATCAATCGTCGTCGTCCTCGTCATCGGAGTCGCTGATCGGGACGTCGTCGTCATCCGCTTGCGAAATGGTTACGCCCGAGTCTTCCATGTCGAACACAATCCGCAATCCCCACGGAACCTTTGCCTGTTTTTCGTCCGTCATTGTGGCCCAGATAACGGGGTAGTCCGGCGGTTCTTCCGGGAATGCGCCGAACGTATCGGTCAGATAGATAAGGCAGGACGGCTTTTGGTAGCCCTTCTCGATTCGTTTGAACACGGGGGTGAAGTCGGTACCGCCGCCGCCCGGGAAGTCGGTAGGAACCTCATCCCACTGGTGAAGCGTTTCATCCAGCGTGATCTTGGCGTCGCAGGCGATGATGCGCGCTTCGGTGACACATCGGCTTCTGAGGATGCCGACGGTTTCGGAGACGAATGCCTTGATTTCTTCGCCGCCGATACTGCCGCTCGTGTCGACCGCGATGACGACTTTCGCGCCCTCGTTGTACAGATCGGGCAGATAGAACCCCTGTTGCACGTAGCGCCGGTCGTGGTGACTCTCATCGTAATCGTCCCTGAGGATTTCGTTGATATACAGCTCCAAGAGCTGATACCAAGGGATTTTGGGGTTGAGCAGATCGTCGACCAGCCGTTCCATTCCCGCCGGGAGTTTGCCGCGCATCTTGGCGACTTGCACGGCTTGCGCGAGCAGGTCTTTCATATCCCGCTCCAAGGCACGCATTTCGGCTTCGGTCTTCTTCTGTCCGCTCCCGCTGGACGCGTCGCCTACGGCTTCCAGAAGGTCTTGCCACGGGGGTTTCGGACAGGTCTTGTCGTCAAGGGCATTGTAGACCTCTTCGGTGGACATACCGGAGTACTTCTGATTGTGCAGTCCGCCGTTGGGCAGTTTGAAGCCGCCTTTGATCGTGTTGTCGTTCATGAGGATGTCATTGATAACATAGTCTCCGGCGACGTTCCACTTGTGCTTGTCGCGCCATTGACGTCTCCAAGGCCATACGTGTCCGAGCGCCACGTGCATCACTTCGTGAGCGAGCAGTCCGAGACGTTCATCGTCGCTCAGACTCTTAACCCAATCGGGATTCACGTACAGATTTTGTCCGTCGACACCACAGGTCGGCATTGCGAGCTGTTGGATAACGGGATTGCCCATATCCATATTCTTCTCGATCATGTGTAATGCAAGCACGGACAAGAACGGGTGATCGAGAACCAGCTTGCATTTCGCTTTTGTAAAGAATCCATCCGACGACATGGTTCACCTCCAGTCAGGAGACTGCAATCGATTGCAGTCTCAGTGCATAATGGTTTCCCCGGTGGCTTCGCAGAACTGTTGCCACTCTTTCGTGGCCAGCAACTGCCGGTACACTTTGGCAAAGACCGGAGAACGGGCGAAGTCCTTCGCCGCCAGAATGGTGAACTCTTTGGGCATCTTTCCCGCGACCAAGTACTTCGAGAGATTCTGCCCGGCTTTGATCGGGTCTTTCGCACGGACGGCGGTTCCCGTCAGAGCGCCAGCGAAGGCGTGCAGGATACCCGCGTCGTTCTTCGACGGAGCCTTGACGCTCATATCCCCACGGATAATCACGGCTTCGGCGTCGGGGATGCTTGCCGCGATCTTGAGGAAGCTCATGAGCTCCGCGCCGACTCCATCACCGAGCATACCCGCGAAGACGTCCCCGTAGCTTCGGTACGAGGAGCCCACGTTCTGCAGAACATTCGACACGAACGCCCACGAACGGGGGGTCGGGAAGCCTTGCTTGTGGACTTTGGGATCGAAGAAGAACAAGCGTTCCTGCCGAAAGTTCAGGAACCCGAGGATTCCATCAGCGATTCCGTGTTGGAATGCCCAGTTCTTCCACTCGTCCAAGTCCTCGTGGATGTTGAGGTGACAGAAACGGTTACGGAGAGCCGAGCTCATCTCGTACACGATGGCGCGGTCTTTCGCCGTGTTGCCAGCCGCGACGATGTCACAGCCTTCCGGCAGTTTGTATTCTCCGACCTGTCGGTCGAGCACGAGCTGATACGCGGCGGCCTGCACGGCAGGCGGTGCCACGTTGAGCTCATCGAGGAACACGATGGCGTCGGACTCTCCCGTCGGCAGAAAGGAAGGTGCCAACCAAGAAGTCACTCCATCTTTCGCCACGGGAACGCCTCGCAAGTCCACCGGGTTCAGGAGAGACATCCTAAGGTCGATCACCTCCCTCTTCTGCTCCGCACCGATCTGACGCACGGCATCGGACTTGCCGACACCGGGCGAACCCGTCATAAAGACGGGCACCTTCGCCTGCATGCACACCTGATTGCGTTTTTGGCTTCGGAAATCTTCATTGTCGCCCCTTTCTAAAAACCTCGTTCTGCTTCATCACTTTCAATCTCTCATCCTCCATCATTATAGCAAGTTCTACTACAAAGTCAAGAGGAAAAATAACTACTTTTTCTTCCCGCCATCGAACCGCTGGAGTAGCACGTAGTTACGTCCATCATCTTCTTCTCCTACGGGGTCGGACATGTCGATTTCCCAACCGGGCGGCGGGTCGAAATACAGGTGTGCCATCCGAACCTTCGGGCCTCCGCATCCATGTTCTTCCATCATCTCATCTTGGGAAAGCTCCCGAAGAGTCCCGGACAAGGTAAGTGTCACCTCCACAGGATTGTGTTTCGGCTTCGCCTCCTTCGGGGGTTTGAAGTAGGGCACTCCATCAATGCCCAGCACGGCGGTCACCGCCACGGTGTGTTTGCACGACTTCGGGGTCTCCTTGCAGAACCGCCAGCTCGGACAGGTGCAGTACACATTTCCTTTGTCGTCCCGCCGTACTTCCCAATGACGATTGTCGACAGTCCAGACGGTCACTCCGTGTTCGTGGACTTCATAGCGAACCAGTTTGGCTTTTTCCACCAGCGCCCGTATCTCGGGATTATCCGCAAGACGGGCGAGGAGTTCGAGTTTGTCTACCATAAACCCTCCATTCTAAAAAGGGGGCGGTAACCAGCCGCCCCCTCCGTTTAAAGGAGACAATGCGAAAACACGTTATTTCTTCTTCCGCTCCTTCAGCTTGTTAGGGAACTCCGCCCGAATCTTGTCGCACTCCGCCACGAAGAGTGCTTCCACGGCTTCCAGCGCCAGCTTCACGTCTTCGGACAGGTTGAACATGATCGCCAGCCCGTTTGCCTCTTCCAGCCGCTTCTTGGTACGGCTCACCGTGTAGTCGGGGATGAACCGTTCGCCTTCCTCTTCCGCCGCCAGAATCTTCTCTCGCAGGCGTCGGGAGATATCACGGATTTCGTGATGCAGAGCCTCACGGGCCACGCGCCGCAGCTCCTCTTCGCTGGACGAGTCGAACTTCATAATCGCCACGGCCGCGTACTGACCGGTCTCGCGCCGCGCCTCTTCGACGATTTCTTCCAGCTTTTCCTTGAGCCCCCACTTGAAGAGATAGACCGACAGGTTGATCCTCAGGGCGTGCCGTCGGATTCGGCTCTGGATACGCGTGTAGATTTTCAGGTTGTTTTGCGGCACGTCGTACACCAAGACCCCGTATTCCTCGTGGACACCGACCGTATTGCCGCTCACGGTCTGTACCGCACTTGTGTTGATCGCCGTCATTTCTTGACTCCCTTCTTGTTCTGCTTGTTCAGGTCCGCCAGCATCGCCTGCATCTCTTCCCGAGTCGGCTCGATGTTCTGGTAGACATCGTTCAATTCCCTGATCGTTTCCGAATCCAGCCGGTCGATATCGACCGCCCCCTCCAAGTTGTCGTCTTGAAGAGCCTCGTTTAGCACATCCTGATTCA
>Ga0265297_10011378_pt1 | contig 10903 bp, 8 predicted proteins | sample Munlanlwell13791_FD_192502 | JGI IMG/M metagenome (GOLD analysis project Ga0265297, IMG submission 192502) | Leachate microbial communities from a municipal landfill in Southern Ontario, Canada - Leachate well 137-91 | ecosystem: Engineered > Solid waste > Landfill > Unclassified | place...
ACGCCGGCGTAGGCGCCTATGTATTTTTTTATCCTGTAAGCATACATATCCAGCGCCAGCCTCGCCCTTTTATCACTGTCTTTCCGCTTTACTATCTCGCGCATGTCATTACTTATCCCTGAAACGCCCAATAGCCCGCTTTGCTTATTCAATAACTCGATCACCTTGTGCACGTCCATGTTCTCTTTCTCCATGATAAAAGGGACTACGGCCGGATCCAGATCGCCTGAACGCGTGCCCATCATGACCCCTTCCAGAGGGGTAAAGCCCATGCTCGTGTCAATAGCCCTGCCGTTTTTCACGGCGGTTATGCTGCAGCCGTTTCCCAGGTGGCACGTTATGAGCCTGAGCTCTTCCAGGGGCCTCTTGAGCGTCTCAGCCGCGCATCGCGCCACGTAACGGTGGCTGGTTCCGTGAAATCCATATTTTCGTATCTTGTATTTCTCGTACAGTCCGCAGGGTATGGCGTAACAATACGCGCGCTCGGGCATGTCCTGGTAAAAGGCCGTATCAAAGACGGCGACATGGGGGATATCGGAAAGGATCTTCCTGGATTCATTCAGCGTCACCAAGGCCGGGGGATTATGCAGCGGCGCCAGCTCGACAAAGTCCTCTATCGCCTTTACCACCTCGGCATCAATCAAGACAGATTCCTTGAACCTGTCCCCGCCGTGCACGACCCTGTGGCCCACCGCCTCTATCTTATGGTCCACCTTATCCAAAATAATCTTGAGCCCTTCCTTGTGAGTCGGGATCTTATCTCCTATCCTCTCCACGAGACCCTTATCCAAAAGCCTTTCCCGCCCCCCTGAGATGTCAAAGAGCTTATATTTTATAGATGAACTTCCGCTGTTCAATACAAGGATCAACATTTAACTCTCGCCTATCTGCGAACGCACCGCCGTTATCGCCGCCGCGTCCACCACGTCCTGCGCGTCGCATCCGCGCGACAAATCGCTGGCGGGCCTTGAAAGGCCCTGCAGGAGCGGTCCTATGGCGCGGGCCCTCGCGAGCCTCTGCGTCAACTTATAAGAGATATTGCCCGCGTCAAGATTCGGAAAAATAAATATGTTCGCCCTGCCCTTGATCCTGGAATTGGGGTCTTTCCTGAGCGCCACTTCGGGCACGACCGCGCAGTCAACCTGTATCTCGCCGTCTATCAATAAATCCGGCTGGCGCTGGATGACCAATCTCACGGCCTCCTGCACCTTCTGTATGCTCTTGTCGGAACCGCCGCTTCCCTTGGTGGAATAACTCAGCATGGCGATCTTCGGCTCGTCGTTCAACAGCGCCTTCGCCATCCTGGAGCTGGATATCGCGATATCGGCCAATTGTTCAGCCGTGGGATCCGGCACCACGCCGGCGTCAGCGTATATGAAAACCCCTTCCGAACCCAATGTCTTGTCAGGCAGGATAAGTATGGTTGAACTGGAAACCGTCTTTATATCGCTTGCCGGGCCCACGCAGTATATCGCCGCCTTGGCGACGTCTCTCGTGGTGGTGCTCGCCCCGGCCACTGAACCGTCCGCGTCTCCAGAACGAAGCATCAGCGCCGCGTAAAAAACAGGGTTGCCCGCTATTATCTTCTGCGCGTCCTCGGGCCTTACCTTCTTGTGCTTGCGCAGCTCACAATAAAGCTCGACATACTTGCCGACATCCTTACTGTTAACATTATCTATTATCTCCACGCCTTTTAAATCCACGCCGTATTTTTTAGCGACGGATGACGCCGTATCCGGATTGCCGATGATCACGGGCGCGCATATACCTAATTTCAGGATCTCCTCGGCCGCTTTCAATACCCGCTCATCGCCAGCCTCGGGAAGAAGGATCCTTTTTTTATCTTTCCTGGCGCGCTCGTATATCTTTTCCAAAAATTCCATGGTTTATCCTTTTCTCTTTTTTAATTTTTCCTTTATGGCCTTTTCCACGAAACCCGGGACAAAGCCATTCAAATCAGCGCCTAACCCCGCCGCCTCTTTTATCAATTTGGAAGACACGTAGGAATACTCCTCTGACGGCATCATGAATATGGTCTCCACGTCTTTCGAGAGTTTTCTGTTGGTGAGCGCCATCTGGAACTCGTATTCAAAATCGGATATCATCCTAAGGCCCCTGATGACCACGTCAGCCCTTTCCCTCTTCACGTAGTCCACCACCAGTCCTTTAAAATCATCCACTTCGACGCGGCTGAGCCCCCTGATAGACCTTTTCAGCAATCCCACTCTCTCCGAGACCGTAAAAAGCGGCTGTTTCTCGCTATGATGCGCGACAGCCACTATCACCCTGTCGAATATCTTTAACGCCCTTTTGATTATATCCAGGTGGCCGTACGTGACAGGGTCAAAACTCCCCGGGTAAACCGCTATCCTTGTCATAATGTATAAAACTCCATGACCGTATCCCCATATTTATAAGTGCGACTTTTGATTAAGGCCCCAATCCTCTCAGGCAGGCTCTCTTTCTTAAATATCTCCGCTACGACCACCGCATTGGGCGTCAGTATATCACAGGCCGATATCTTAATCAAGGTATTTTTAGCCATGTCCTTATTATAAGGCGGGTCCAAAAACACGATATCAAACCTTTCGCCTGACGCCTTGAATAAATCAATCGCCTTTATGCCATCTTTATTATATATAGTATCTATCTTTATATTCAGGCCGGCGAGGTTCTTTTTTAAAATATGTATGCTTTTAAAATCGCTGTCCACGAATACCGCCTTTGACGCGCCCTGCGACAACGCCTCTATGCCTATCGCGCCGCTGCCGCAATATAAATCCAGGAATCTCGCCCCCGCGGTCCTGCCCCTAAGTATATTAAACAACGCCGCCCTGACCTTGTCAGAGGTCGGCCTAATGTCCTTCGGCATCTCAATAACCCTGCCCTTGAACTTACCAGAGACTATTCTCATGTCCTCCTCATCCCCTAAGTTGACAAAACGAGTAATACTCCTTTTGTCAACTTAGCCTACAGACGCAAGCTCCAGATCCCCTGTTTTAAACTTCCGCCTTAGCGATTCGCGCAGGAGCCTGTTCTCAGGTCCGCGCAGAAACCTGTCTTTCCGGATCAGATCAAACGCCTCTTTCTTCGCGATCTCCAGGACATCCCTGTCGCGCACGATATTCGCCACCTTTAATTCAGGAAGGCCGTGCTGCCTGGTGCCGAAAAATTCGCCCGGACCGCGTATCTCCAGATCTTTTTCCGCTATCTTAAACCCATCCTGGGTATCGAGCATCGCGTTCAGACGCTCTCTCGCCTCGTCGCTCTTCGGCTCTCCGACCAAAACGCAGTACGACATGTACTGCCCTCTCCCTATCCTGCCCCGCAACTGATGCAGCTGGCTCAGGCCAAACCTGTCAGCGTGCTCTATTATCATCGTGGAGGCGTTTACCACATCAATGCCGACCTCCACCACCACAGTGGAAACCAAGATATCGATCTTGTTATCTTTGAAATCGCGCATGACCTTTTCTTTCTCGGCTGACTTCATCCTGCCGTGCACCAGCCCGAAGCGCAGATCAGGGAAACGGCCGGAAAGGTCCCTGTGCATCTGGATGGCCGCCTTTAAATCGGATTTCTCAGATTCTTCTATTATGGGATACACGACATACGCCTGCCTGCCCATCTTTATTTGCTCTTCAGCTATCAGATACGCCTTTTCCCTGTTCTTCTCCTCAAAATAAAGCGTCTTTATCTCTTTTCTCCCCGGCGGGAGCTCGTCTATTACAGACACATCCATATCGCCATAAACAGTCAGCGCCAGGGTCCTGGGTATGGGCGTGGCGGTCATCACCAGCACATCAGGATTGGCTGATTTTGATTTTAAAAGCGCCCTCTGCATGACCCCGAATTTATGCTGTTCATCTATCACCGCCAGCCCGAGTTTTTTAAAATTAACCCCTTCCTGGATCAACGCGTGAGTGCCCACGATTATATCCGCCTCGCCTATCTCTATCATGTGGCGCCGCCTCATGCGCTCCTCTTCCTTTAAATCCCCTGACAATAAAAGCACCCTCACGCCGAGATCCTTCACGAGCGCGCTTATATTCCTGTAATGCTGCTCCGCCAGTATTTCAGTAGGGACCATCAAGGCGCCCTGATAACCATTCTGCGCGGTCAGGATAAGGCCGTGCAGGGCGACAATCGTCTTTCCGCTTCCGACATCGCCCTGCAAAAGCCGGTTCATGGGCTTCGCGCTCTTCATGTCTTCTTCTATTTCCCTGATAACCTTCTGCTGGCTTTTGGTAAGCTCGAAAGAAAGCGACTTTTTAAATTTATCCAACAAGTCTCCTTCTATGCTATGGCTGTAACCGGTCAAATCGATCTTGATCCTCGCCCTTTTCAGCGCGATACCCAGCTGAAGCAGGAAAAACTCGTCAAACACGACCCTCTCCCTCGCTTTTCGCGAGACCACCTCGCTCACGGGAAAATGCATGTTTCTTACCGCTTCCTTAAAAACCACCAAAGAATGTCTTTTTTTCACGTCAAAAGGCAACATATCCAAAACCCCGCACAGATAATTATCGATTGTGAATTTCATGAGGGTCCTGAACCAGCGCTGATTCAACCCCTCCGTCAGAGGATATATCGGCACGATCCTGCCCATGTGTATCGAATCTTCCTTGGTGCCGGTGAGGATCTCATATTCAGGGTTGTTTATCTGAAGATAGATATGCTTTTCGACCTTTCCATAAAGGATAAGCTCCTCGCCTATTTTAAACTTATCTTTCATGTACGGCTGATTAAACCAGGTCGCGTGGATCACCCCCCTGGAATCCCCCACGGCCATCTGGAATATGTTCATGCCTTTTTTCGTGGTGCGGTCCCCGAATGTAAGCACTTTTACTTTTATGGTCTCAAGATTCCCCGGCCTCACTTCAGCCACTGACTTTATTCTGCTCCTGTCCTCGTATCTGCGGGGAAAGCAAAAAAGGAGGTCCTCCACTGTCTCTATGCCGAGGCGGTTCAATACCTTGAGCTTCGACGGGCCCACGCCCTTTATAAACCTGGCGGAAATCTTCAAATCTTTCATATCTATTCTTTCAGATCGTCAGTCCATTCGGGTACACGCTGACGGCTGATGGTAGACACCACCTGCCTGAAACCATTCTTCAGGCCCGCGTCCTTCGCGAGCCTTATCGCGTCGCTGTATTCTTTATACGTAATCCTCTTGTCTATTTCCGGGAATTCATGGGCCAAATGGCAGGAATAATATTGCGCCATTATATTGACGTATGTCTTTGGCGATAATTCTTTCGAGATGAATTCAAAGATTTTCCCGCTTCCCGCGAGGCCGCCGGGCAACACAAGATGTCTTATCAAAATCCCTTTTTTCGCGATACCCTTTTCTATCTTCAAATCACCCGCCTGGCGGTACATCTCCCTGACGGCCTTTTTATTTATCTCGAAATAATCGGGCGCGTTGGAGTATTTTTTGGCCGCTTGGTCATCTGAATATTTCATGTCAGGCATGTAAATGTCGATTACGCCGTCCAATATCTCAAGGGCCTCCATTGATTCGTATCCGCCGCAGTTATAAACCAGCGGCACCCGCAGGCCCTTCCCCTTCGCGATAAAAACAGCTTCTAAAATCTGCGGCATGTAATGCGTGGGTGTGACAAAATTTATATTGTGGCATCCCCCCGCCTCTAATTCCAGCATCATCCCGGCCAACTCTTCCCCTCCGACCTCTTTCCCCCGGCCCATCTGGCTTATGGGATGATTCTGACAGAACGCGCACCTAAGGCTGCAATGCGTGAAAAATATGGTGCCCGAACCCATGCGCCCTGAAATGGGCGGCTCTTCCCCGAAATGCGCGTGAAAACTAGAAACCATTGGCGCGAGGCCCGCCTTGCAGAACCCAACCTGGCCCTTGAGCCTGTTCACCCCGCATTTACGCGGGCAGAGCGCGCATTTCTCCATCAATTTATACGCCGCCGTCACCTTATCTTCCAATTATCCTCCTTGATACTCAAGCTGCATTTTTCTCCGGCAGCCAGGCCTAAAGAAAAGCCTACGCCGATTCGAGCGGGCACGGTGTCTCCCGGCAAGCCAGGGGTTTAGAAGGACGTTCGGCCTAAACGTTCTAACAATAGATTTGTTTTTAGTTTAGTTAGGCCTCACTCTTTTTTGTTTTGACAGGCAGTCTCTTTACTTGTCCGGTAGTCCTGGGATTACGCAAAACAAAGAAGCCTTCCAAACCCCTGGCTGCCGGGAGACGAGCGAGAATCGGGGCGGAGCGAAGGCCGCCTCGCTGGGGCGGCCGAGCGTCTTTTCGTAGGCCTGGCTGCCGGAGAAAAATATACTTGCGTATTCCGCCGCGTTATGCTATTATTTTAACCTAAATCAACGACTAAATAAAGGAGATTTAATCATGTCAAGGATATGCGCCATATGCGGAAAAAGACCTGCCAGCGGAAGGATGATAGCGCGGAGGGGTCTCGCTAAAATTAAAGGCGGAGTGGGATTAAAAATAACGGGCATCACTAAAAGAAAATTCCTGCCTAATCTTCAAACAGTAAAAGCCAACATTAAAGGGGTTGTCAGGAGGATAAAGGTCTGCACCGCCTGCATCAAGGCCGGCAAGGTGAAGAAGGCCTGATGTCCTCTATCCTCATCTGGATGGTATCAATCCCCTGCCATGTATTAATGGAAACAGTATAAGCAAGGTCGAATTCCCCGCGTTTCCTCAGCAGGATTTCCGCGTCGCTGTCTTTAGCCATGCCAAAACCGATTGCCTCAAATGTCTTTTTGCCGTCCGTGACCCACAGCTTCACATGTTCCCCTTTTAATATCCTCGGCTCCCGGGCCAAGGTCAGGGACCTCGAACAGAATACCGGCTCCGGATTACCTTCCCCAAAAGGCTCCAGCCCAGCCAGATCCTCCACCAGATCATGATTCAACAATCCCACTTCTATCTCCATGTCGATGTCGAGCGCGGGGATCAGGTCTTCCGTATTTAACACGTTATCCGCTATCTGATTTATGGTCCTGGTGAAGCCCGCCAGGTTCTCTTCCTGGATGGTCAGGCCGCACGCGTACTGATGACCGCCGTATTCTTTTAAAAATTCGCTGCAGCCCGCGAGGGCCTCGAACAGATGAAAACTTTCAATAGACCTGCCCGACCCCCTTCCCATGCCATCCTTCGTGGAAATGAGTATCGCGGGCCTGTAAAACCTGTCGGAGATCCTGGACGCGACAATTCCTATGACGCCCGCGTGCCAATCTTCTTTGTGCAGTACCAATACCTTGTGCTCCTTGAAATTAACCTCCGACTCTATCTTGGCCATGGCCTCCTTCAGGGTGCTCTTTTCTATCTTCTGGCGCTCTTTGTTCGCCTCATTCAATTTTTCCGCGAGGGCCTTCGCCTCCTTCTCGTCTTCCGCCAAAAAAAGCTTGACGGCCGTATCCGCGGAACCCAGCCGGCCTATGGCGTTTATCCTGGGACCTAAAATAAAACCTATATCAAACGCGCCTAATTTCTTCTTTTTCAACCCGGCCACTTCCAGGAGGGCCTTGATGCCTTTATTGCAGGGACCGCTCTCAATCAGTTTCAAACCCTCTTTGACCAATATCCTGTTCTCCCCCAGTATCGGCGCCACGTCAGAGATAGTGCCGAGCGCGACCAGGTCCAGGCGTTTCCAAAAATCCTTCTTGTTCAATTCCGAGCAGAGCGCCTGGCATAATTTAAACACCACGCTGACCCCTGAAAGGTCTTTATCCGGATACGCGCATCTTTTTTGGAGAGGATTTATGATCGCGTACGCCTCAGGCAAGATGTCCGGCGGCTCGTGATGGTCGGTGATTATCACGTCTATCCCGCGCCTGTTCAGCTCGTTGACTTCCTCGTGGCTTGATATGCCGCAATCCACCGTGATCAGGAGGCCCGCCTTTACCCTCTTCGCCTCCTCCACCCCGTTCCCGCCCAGGCCGTAGCCCTCGATCAGCCTGTCGGGGATATAATAAACCGGGTCCGCGCCCAGCTCTTTTAAAGTAAGAAACAAGAGCGTCGTGGCCGTGACCCCGTCCACGTCGTAATCGCCGTGGATGAGGATCTTTTCCTTTTTATTTATGGCCCTCAATAGGCGCGACACCGACTCGTGCATGCCTTCCATCAGGAACGGATTGTATAGTTCCGACACGGAGCTGTTCAGAAAGGCCCTCGCCTTTTCAGGGTCGTTTATGCCGCGGTTCAACAGCAATTGAACAATCACGGGGGAGATATCCTTGGGCAAACCCAGGGACCCCCGGGGACCGGATTCGACCTGCTTGACATTCCATCTCTTCATGATAATTTTTTGAAAGGTTCCACGTGCACTATGACATCTGTCACGCCTTGTATCTTTTCCTTCAGCACCGCGTCAATCGTATGGCTTAAATGGTGCGCGGCGTCAACGCGCATCTTGCTATCAACGGCCACGTGCAGATCCACGTGCACGTCATCTTTCCTGCCCCTGGTGCGTATCTTGTGTATCGACTTGACGCCCTCTATCCCTTTCACGACGCTCGCGATCTGCGAGGTGTCCACGGCCACGGCGTCAGACAATACGTCGAAACTCTGTTTCAATATGCGAAAGGCCGCCCTCGCGATGATGACGCTTATGACGCCGGCTACCAAGGCGTCAAGCATCACGAACCCGAATTTCACCGCGACCAATGAGGCGATTACGGCGATGGTGGCGAATACGTCAGTCTTCGTGTGCATGGAATCGCACACGAGAATGTCGCTGGAAAGGTCCATGCCCTTCCTGTGTTCATACCTCATGACCATTATATTCACGAACATTGTCACGGCCATTATCGCGAAGCTGAACACGGTCACATCAGGCGATATCGGATTGAATAACCTGTCGAACGCGTCCCTTATGACGTGAAAAGCGGCGAAAAAAAGCGTCGCGGCTATCCCAAGGGTGGCGATCGTCTCGTATTTTTTATGGCCGTACGGATGATCCTCATCGACCGGCTTTGAAGCGGCCATTATACCCACGAGGCCTATTATATTAGACGCGCCGTCCCCGAAAGAATGCGCGCCGTCAGCGGTCATCGAGGCTGACCTGGTCACGAGGCCGTACAGGAGCTTCGCGAAAGCGACCAGCCAGTTGAAAAACAAAACCACTATCAAAATCCGCTTTATGTCCCTGAACCTATCCGTCAAATGTTTACCTGGCCCCTTTCGCGTGCCATGATATTATGAGCGGGGAAGCCACGAATACCGTCGAATACACGCCTGATATCATGCCTATCAGGAGCACGAAAGAAAACGGCCTCAGCACCTCTCCGCCGAACAGAAAAATAGACGTGACAGCCAACAACGACGTGAAACTCGTCAGTATGGTCCTGCTGAACGTCTGGTTGACACTCATGTTCACTATCTCTTTCATGGACGCCTTGCGGTAAAGCTTGAGATTTTCCCTGATCCTGTCATATATGACAATGGTGTCATTTATGGAATAACCGGCTATAGTGAGAAGCGCGGCTATGATATTCAGGTCCATCTCGCCGCCCGCTATCGCCAGGCCCGCCATCCCGACAAAGACGTCGTGGAAAAGCGCTATTACGCCCGCGGACGCGTACACGATATTTTTAAACCTTATCCCGACGTAAATCAATATGCCGGCCAGGGCCCACAATAACGAGAGATACGCGCTTTTTTTGAGCTGGCGCCCTATAGAAGGCCCTACCTTTTCAATGCGCAGTACCTGGGCCGGATTATCCTTGAAACCGGCCCTGAACGCCTCTGCTATGTTATTCGCCTCATCACCCACCGTCTTTATCAATACCTGGTTTTTATTGGCGAACTGCTGTATGCTCGCGACGCTCAATCCCGTGTCCGCGATAACCTTTCTCACTGTTTCCGCGCTGACGGGCCTCTCAAACGAATATTCCTGGATCTGTCCGCCCGTAAAATCAATGCCGTACATCTTGTCCCCGCGGGATAAAAACACGGCCAGGCCGGCTACGATCACTATCACGGAAAGCGCGTACGCGATCCATCTCTTGCTTATGAAATCGATGTTAGTCTTCCTGAATAACTGAAGCATGCCCAGCTTTGTGAATTTTTTATTGGCCGAAAGAAGGTCATAGATGATGCGCGTCACGAATATGCCCGTGAACATGCTGGCCAACAGGCCTATCGCGAGCGTGATCCCGAAACCCTTGATAGAACTCGTGCCGAATTTAAATAAAAGCACGGCCGCTATCAATGTGGTTATGTTGGAATCCAATATGGCGGTAACCGCCTTATCATAGCCAAACGCGATGACGCTCCTCATGTGTTTCCCTGTGGCCATCTCCTCGCGCATGCGCTCGTAAATCAGGACGCTCGCGTCCACCGCCATGCCCACTGTCAATATCATGCCCGCGATACCCGGCAAAGTTAAAGTGGTGTGAAACCAGCCCAGCATCCCGAGTATTATCACGAAATTCAGCGCCATGGCGAAACTCGCCACGAGCCCCGCGAAAAAATAATAAATCATCATGAACGCTAAGACCAAAGCCAGCCCTATCATGGAAGCCCTGACACCGCTATTTATGGAGTCTTTTCCCAAAAGAGGCCCTATGGTCCTTTCTTCCTCTATGTAAGTGGGGGCCGGAAGGGTGCCCGCGCGCAGGACTATGGCGAGGTCCCCCGCCTCTTCCACGGTAAACCTGCCCGTTATGCTGGCCTTCCCCGAGGGGATTTTCTCATTTATGCGGGGGGCGGAATGTATCTTGCCGTCAAGCACGATGGCGAGGCGCTTGCCGACGTTGGCGCCCGTCACCTCGGAAAACACCGCGGCGCCCTTGGCGTTAAACTCAATCCCGACGTATGGCTCATTGAACCTCGACTGGTCAAAACTTACCTGCGCGTTAACCAGGGTGTCGCCTGTCAACAAGGCGTCCTTGTGTATCAGGATCCTTT
>Ga0265297_10011379_pt1 | contig 10902 bp, 12 predicted proteins | sample Munlanlwell13791_FD_192502 | JGI IMG/M metagenome (GOLD analysis project Ga0265297, IMG submission 192502) | Leachate microbial communities from a municipal landfill in Southern Ontario, Canada - Leachate well 137-91 | ecosystem: Engineered > Solid waste > Landfill > Unclassified | place...
TCCCGGATCTATGGTGGACTCCGCGGCAGACTGGCCGTTGCACCGGATAGTGGAGCATCTGCGGCAGAAGGAGAAGGGAGATCGCCCGGTCACGGTCAGCATCCATTGCCGGTCATCTATCAAGGCCTTTGTGACGATGATAGACGAGGTGGCGGAGCGATACGGTGTATCCCGCAACCGGATGAGTTGCTGGCTGGCATATCATGGGCTAATGTTTGCCCGTGAGGATGCAACTATCGCCCGGCTGGCAGCTTTACAGGCGAAAATTCGTAAAGAGGCACTCATGAAGGATGACACGGACACGATAGACATGATGAACAGTCTTATCCCCTATTCTCCGCATTATCAGGAAACAGTCAATACTCAACTGTTCCTTTATGACTGGGTGTCCTCTGAGTTCGAGGACCTGTCACGTATCTGCGGTGTCCGTAAGCCTTATATTGTGCAGATTTACCAGTCCAGGTCCGTGTTGACCGATGATGTGAGCAATCTGGTCGGTACGGCGTCCCGGCTGGAGCGCGAGGTGTCCCGGTGGGACACATGGATGGGGTTAAGGCTGGACATCCTGGAGCGGCTGGTGAAGGAGTAAATGAAAGCCTTTATAACCGTTACCACTTGGTATTTTGGTAACGAAAGTGGTTTACTCCTTACGTAGTAAGGAGTAAACAGAAACCGTTACCACGATACCCTTGGTATTATATATAATAGGGGGGTATGGGGGGATTTTTAACCTGAGGAGGTTTTTATGGTACAGGACATGGAGAAGCAGGGGGATAGTCTCTATCCGGTGGGGAGTCAATGCTCGAAGTCGCCGTATGGCGCGCACTGGTGGGTGATTGATCCGCCGGATGGTGCGATCAGTCATGGGGTATGCCGTTACTGTGGGGATCACAGGCTATTCAGGAACGTGGTGAGTGTGCTACTATCCAGCCGGAGGCGCAAGTGATGTCTCTGCCGTCACCATCACAACTACTCGGTGCCGGGCAGTTCCATAGCTGGTATCCCGGACAGTACAATCTGCTGGAGCAGGGGTTGGAATGGCTGGACTCACCAGCCCGTTTCCTGGGGCTGTCCTGCCCGACGGGATCGGGAAAGAGCCTGTCCTGTTTGCTCCTGTCTAAATTGTCAGGGGAGCGGACGGTTATCCTGACCGCTACAAAGGGTCTTCAGGCGCAGTACGATCGGGATACGAGACAGCTCGGTGGCGCGGTCGTGACCGGCCAGAATAACTTTCCTTGTATCCTTGTCAACGGGCGTCTTACTGCTGACCAGGGTCCCTGTCATGACGGTATGCCCTGCCCTGTTCGTGAGCAGTGCCCGTATCGTGTCCAGTTGCGCCGGGCGCTGGAGGCTAAGCTGGTAATAACGAACTACGCTTACTGGTTAGCCCAGACTAATTTTTCTTCTGGTCTGGGTGACTTCGGGTTGATGATTTGCGATGAAGGCCATTCCTGCTTTGGCGCCCTAGAGAATTTTCTGGCTATATCCCTTTCCCGGATGGACATGCGGGTTATAGGCATCGATTTCCCTGAGTCTGTTGACCTGTGGAATGCCTGGAAGTCATGGGCTGACGTATCCGTTCCTATCGCCGCTGACGTAGTCAACGGGCTGGAGCGAGAAATAAAAGACTACCGTTCGAATAACAGTCCTGTCCCGTCCCATATCTCCAGTAGCTACCGGTCGGCCAGTAGCGTCTATGCTCGTCTCAAGCGACTGTCGGCTGTCACGGAGGACTGGGTTATCGAGAAAACTTACAGCGGCTACAGGTTCGTTCCCAAGTGGGTAGCGGGTTACTCACATCACCTCTTTCAGGACGTGCCGAAGGTTGTCCTGATGTCGGCTATCCTGTCCCATCGCTCCGCCGATTATCTTGGCGTGCCGTCTGATGGCTCTCGCGCCTGGATAGAGATGGATTCCCATTTTCCACCTGAAAACACCCCTATCTGGCATATCCCTACCGCCCGGATTAACTACCGGACGGATGATTACGGTTCGACTATATGGGTGTCCCGTGTGGACCAGATTATCCAGCGTCGGCTTGACCGGAAAGGGATAATATTCACGGTGTCCTATGAGCGAGCCAGAATGCTATTATCCCGTTCTCGCTTCAAGGGCATTATGTTTACCCACGGGACGCACGATGTGGTACAGGTGGTGGAGAAGTTCAAGAAAGCGCCAGCTCCGGCCGTACTGGTCAGCCCCAGCGTGACTACAGGGTACGACTTCCCGGCTACGTCCGCGGGGGTACGTTACCTGATTGTGGGCAAAGTGCCATTTCCCGATAGCAAGGACCCCGTGACCAAAGCCAGGTTTGATGAGGATAAGGACTGGTCGTCCTATCTGGCGATGGAGACCTTCGTGCAGGAATGTGGGAGAGCTACTCGTGGTCCGGAAGATAAAGCTGAATGTCTGGTGATTGACGACATGTTCCAGTGGTGGTACTGGAAGAACAAGCAATTTGCCCCTAAATGGTTTCAGGATAGAGTCAAAGGAAGTTTGGGGACAGTGCCTGATCCTCTGGTCTGAATTCTTAAAGGAGTATGGTTGAAATGGAAATTCCAGATAAAGTAGCCCGTGTCCAGTTGTACGCCCGGTTAAAGAACGAACGTGTCGAGCTGGAAAAGAAAATAAAGTCCGTCCGTAAGCGGTTGTCTGATATGGAGAATGAGCTGTCCAGCCTCTGTAGCCGCGAGCAGGAAGCTCTGTCTCTTGCTGATTGCTCTATGCTCATTGACCGTCGGTCGGTTAACACTATCAATAGCCTTCTGGCAAGTGCCGTATCCGCGCGTACTCGTCAAGGCGAGTTGCCTGTCGGGTGTACTGTCGCCCAGCTAAATAAAGACAAGTTGCATCTCTTTATCGTGTTTCCCCAACCTGTCTTTTCCGGCTGGAGGACGGAGACGCCGTATGTCAGCTACCAGATATGTCCTTTACAGCCGGATACACCTGAATTGCCGGATGGTAATTATATCCCGCGGTATACATCACTGCTGGAGATGGATATAGCTTTACCCGCCGTCTGGGAGCAGGTGGACAATGAGTTGCATTTATGGGAGCTTGGTGAGTCTTATGTGGTAGTTTTCACCCTGTCAAAGGTAGGTAGTTAGATAGATAGTCTTGACAATGTTACTGAAGTGTGGTATAGTTGAACGTGTTGGTCATACCAGCATAAAAAAATAGGGAAAGGAGGTACGGAGATTGTATAGAGTAGACCTCGACCTTGACCGGGAGCAGGTTAGGAAGCTGAAGTGGTTAGCCCTTGACCGGGATACATCGGTTCGGGGTCTGGTAACACAGTTGGTGATCCATGAGCTAAAAACTTCGCAAGACAAAAAACAGAAGGAGGAACATAAAAAATAAATGGGAATTTCAATTAGACCAAGCGAGTTCATCGAGGGGGGAGCAGTCCCCGTCGACAGAAATTTGCTATGGAAGGAGTGCAGGTTCAATATATTTGACTACACTCGCAAAGACGGCACTGTTGTCGCTACGACGACAGCGGCCAAAATCGTCTATGAGGACGACGAAGGCAACGAGTATACACAACAGTACAGCGCCGCGGGCGTGGACAGATTCTTACCGTGCAAGGATGGCAAAGGGGTTTACCCTGCATCCATGTCCGAGGAACAGTTTTCCAAGCTGCCCGCGGACGAGCAAGCGCAGTACCGGTTGCCCAAGTCGTCCAACTTTAGCGTTCTGATGAACGCTGTTATCAATGCCGGATTCCCGGAGAACCGGCTGACTGACATTACTTCACTGGAAGGGCTGTATGCCCATCATATTGGCATACCCGAACCCAAGAGAGCAGGTCTGGTCCGGGAAACCGTTGAGGGGGCGCGGGAGAAAGTTATCTCTGTCCCCGACACTATCATCCGTTTGCCATGGGAAAAGTCTGGTAAGACTGCTCCGGCAAAGTCCAAAGCTACAGTCGCCGCTGAAGAAGAATTCACCAGTGATGCTGAATCAGCCGCACTGGCCATGGTTACCGAGATGCTGGCTGATAATGACAAGGTTACCCGTCATCAGGTGGCCACCAAGGCTATCCGTTCCAAGAACCAGCAGGTAGCTAAACTGGTCTTCAGCCCCCGATTCAACAAGGTACTGGAAGACGCCGGTTTAGTCCTGGAGGGTGAGGAAATCTCGGCCGGGGCATAGGAGGTAGAAATTGAAGTACAAGGTGACAGCAAAACGGTACGGTGACAGCGTCAAGTTCATAGTTGACGCTGATGATACGAAGGGAGCCTTGCAGGCCGCCAAGTCTAAAGCCAATGACGTGTTTGGCTACCGTACTGGTGACGCAGGCGCTCCAACCGTGTCAGTAGAACCGATAGAGGACTAACAACTGAATAGTAATTGCTGAAAGGCAAGCCGAAACGGATACGGGGTTATCTGCAACTCCGAGGTTGCAGTCGAAAAGGGTAGAGTACCTGAGAGACTACCGACCCCGCCCGTCTCAGAGTGTAGCTCTGACTGAGGAGGCTGATGGAAATTCTGCTGGACGAATCGATCAATCTTGAAGAAGTCGCTGACCTGTGTGCCACTGGTATGCAGCGTGATCCGCCAAAACCGTGCAACTACCATAGGGGTGATATTCGTTACCATGAGTATGTCAGGGAGCCGCTTGGTATCATGAGCTGGGGACGCATCTGGGAGACATCCGTAGACTGCTATCTGACGCACTACGTTGCGAATCTGGGCGGTTTTTACCAGCCGGACGTAGAAAGTATCAAAGACCGCATTATCGCCTCGCTAGACGGCATTATGTGGCTTCCTGACCTTGGCTGGATGGTCTGCGGGACCGAGTTTGCGTATTATCCGGTTGACGGGGCAAAGTATCGAGGACCGCTGGCACGATATAGTTATAGCACACGAAACTATCTACAGGAAAGGGGCTTTTGCCCGGAGGTTATGCATGAGCAATAATCAGAATCATATTATCCCTTTGACATCCAGCGATCTTCTGACTGCTGGTGCCGGACGAGAATTTATCCTCATCGGAGGCAAGGACGGAGTGGGGAAAACATCTGCCCTGATATCCATAGCTATGGTGGTCAATGGTAAGGTTGATAACCTTGACGGCTGTGTCATCTATAATCCTGGAGCGAAAGTGTATGTTCTCGATACAGAGCACAAATTTGCCAGCGTGTACCGTCAGTTCGGAGCCAGTGCTCCAGACAATATTATTTACTACTACTGCCAGACGATGGATGAGCTACTCCTGGCGTTTGGCAAGGTGTTAGAGACTATCAAGCCTGGCGACTGGATAATGGTTGAGAGCATGGCTCGTATCTGGGAGCACACCCAGGATCTCGCCTACCGCGAGGTGACAGGATTATCCAAAGCTGAATTCTTAGCCAAGCGGCGATCTACTGAAGGGCGAAAGGGAAGTCCTATCCCGCAACCGGACCATTTCTGGAATATCGCCAAGTCAGCTCATGATGCGGAGTTCCTTCAAGTGCTGGTGGCCAGAGATGACATCAACGTGGCGATGACTACGATACTTACCCGGCCGCCGAAGGAGTCGCCTACCCGTAGTGAGAATATAGATCGCAAGGAGTTGCGATTGGAATTCGGTATTGATTCCAGCCTTGGTGGAACGCCTACACTACCCTACCAGCCGGAGACGCTCGTGTTACTGGACAGGGTCCGTGGCGATGTCAAAGCCAGCGTGTTGCGCGATAACAACTCTGCTCTGGAAGATGGCAGGGTGGAATTCTGGGTTCCTACCAAAAAGTCCTTCGGTCCGGAGTGGATGAGGAACTGTCGGGTTGCCCAGGATGAGGAGTAGTTGATGATGGAGAAGTACAAAGTCATCTATGCCGACTGCCCTTGGTCTTTTCGGAATAAGCGGACGGGAGGATCTATGTCCAGTGGATCGGCAAGCCAGTATCCTACGATGTCTCTACAGGAATTGTCCGATTTGCCCGTCCCGTTGATTTCTGACAGGGACAGCGTGTGCTTTCTCTGGGCTTCTGTCGCCCTATTACCTGATAGCCTATCCCTGTTATCTGCCTGGGGATACCGGTACAAAACCGCCCTGTTCTGGCGAAAGGTAATGTCGCTAGGGATGGGCTTTTGGTTCAGGGGTCAGGTAGAAATGTGCTTGCTGGGTGTCCGAGGTAAGGTCAAAGCATTCCGTATCCAGAAGCCTAATTTTATACAATCTAAAGTTCGTAAACATTCGCAGAAGCCCGACGAAGTTCGGGAACTGATAGACATGACTGGTCTATCCCCGAAGTTAGAACTATTCGCCAGAGAGCGCGCTCCCGGCTGGGATGCAATGGGTTTTGATATAGACGGCAGAGATATCCGTCTGGCGCTGGTGGAGAAGATAATAGAGCTAGGTGATAACGTATGAAGGTAGTTTTTATCTGTGGTGCCTTACGTGCTAATTCTGCATGGGATATGGAGCAGAATATCAGGAAGGCGGAGGAACTGGCACTTGCACTGTGGCGGTCAGGTTACGCTGTAATTTGCCCGCATACTAACACGAGGTTTTTTCAGGGTGCGGCTGACGATACGGTGTGGATTCAAGGGTATATTGAGATACTAAAGCGTTGTGATGCTATTGCTCTCGTGGACGGTTGGGAGCGATCGGAGGGGGCTAGGGGTGAGTATCGGGTAGCGCAAGAGCTGGGTTTAGATGTTATCGATACCCGGAAGGTGCTAAAGTGATTTTCACATCGGATCTTCCGTGTGATCAGGATATGATCCGGGCATTGGGCTCTATGGCTATCCCCGTGAATTTATTCACGGATGCCTGCTTCAGTTCTGTGGAGGAGAAGCTGGTCTGTGTCGAAAGGAAGAAGATCGGCGATATGGTGAGTTGCATCCTGTCAGGCAGGTTCCTTTTCCAGATGCAGAATTGTAAAGCAGCAGGGGCAGATTACCTGTGTCTTATCCTGGAAGGCAGATACAGGCGCGGTTTGGAGGACGGCTGGCTGGAAATCCCTGTATGGGGGATTAACGGCCGTGGCAATCATGCTGAGATCTGGCGACCGGTAAAGTCGTCCATGCAATTCAGCCGGTTCGAGCAGTACCTGATCGAGCTCCAGCGGGATGCCGGTATTATAGTCGAGCATGCCGAGAATGTTAATGGCACTGCCGCTGTTATTCTTGCCCTGTACCAGAATTTCCAGTCCCCTGCTGATAAACATCAATCACTTAACCAGATGTTCAAGCCACCGGCTCCGTCCATACAGCTGGTAAGACCGAGTCTTGTTCGTCGGGTAGCGTCTGAGCTCAGCGGCATCGGCTGGGAATGGAGTGCTGTAGTTGCTGACAGGTTCAAGTCGGTTAAGGACATGGTGGATGCCGATGTTAGCGTTTGGGCAGGGCTGGAGAAGGTGTCCAGCAATGGCAAGCGACGGCGGCTGGGCAAAAAGACTGCGGAGAAGGTGGTCCGATCTCTCCATTGAAATATTTTTAGTGGCTTTGCAAAAAACAGTGGTGAAGGGTATTGACAAGTGATATTATGTGTGATATAGTGGATAAAAAGGACATAGGAGAAAGCATATATGCCCAATCTGCATAAGGAATCTCGCAATGCTGAAATCGTCCGTTTATTTGATAACGGACGGGGGCTAACCCATCGTGAGATCGCCGAGCAGTTCGGGATAAGTGCTAGCGCTGTGTCTATGGTGATCAAGCGCTGGAATGACCGGATTAAAGGAGGGAAAATGAGATTGGTGAACAAGCTAGCCGGGCCCGGCGGCATCCGCCGTGTTGATCTGGCTCCCGATGTGGTCCGCGTTGAGACCTCAGATGGGCAAAATAGAGTGTACAAGCTAATATCTGTGTCTGGTGGTGAGCAGCAGATGCAAAATAAAGGAGTTGAAGATGGCCGTTTATAATCAGGATCAGGGGTTGCAATCTATCCTTAATGCCGCGTTGGGCGAATACCAGTCAGAAGGCTTTCGACTGGTAGAAGACAGTGATCATTTTCTGTTACTCTATTACCGGGACAGTCTGCTGGATGTCTTTAACCAGGACCGGGTGACTGTCCCGACCATCCATGAGGCCTGCAGGAGTTATCTGGAGACGGTTAGTGACTAGCTATTACAATCGCCCTATTGCAACATTGCCTCCCGTCAGCTCGCTCCCCTACCCGGCGAATCTTATCGTGGAGTGCTCATCCTGCGGGTTACGGGCGGGGTGTACTCGCCCTGTGCCGGGGGAGAATATTCATCCCTGCAGGGTGATGCTGGTTGGAGAGGCTCCGGGCAGGAATGAGGATGAGCAGGGCAAGCCGTTCTGCGGGCAGGCTGGACAGTACCTTGACTCTCTGCTATTCCAGTCAGGGATAGCTCGTGAGTCAGTTTGCATTAGCAACGTGGTCCACTGCCGCCCGCCAGGCAATAGGACTCCCAGGCTGGATGAGGTTAAAGCCTGCTCCAGATGGCTTGGCCTTGAGCTGGATATTGTCCAGCCGGACATAGTAGTTGCTCTTGGCGCGACGGCTATAGCCAGATTTCTGGGGAATGGCGCCGGGACAGTAGAGCACTTGCATGGCAGGCCTGTCGAGAAAGACGGCCGGATCATACTGCCTGCCTACCATCCAGCCGCCGCCCTGAGGGATACGTCTAAACTTCGACAGTGTCAGGAAGATTTTCAGGTTCTTCGTGGTCTCGTCAAAGGTAGAGACTGGCGTGAGTACTGTGTAGTTGATGAGTGTCCTAACCCTGTCTACCGGGTTGCAGATGCCCCTGAATTACTAGCCCAGATGGAGCAGGAGATACGGGAGTCCGGGGAGTTCGCGGTTGATACCGAGTTCAACGCGGGTAAGCTGTGGAGTGTCCAGATATCCGCTAAAGAGGGTACTGCCTGGTTTATCCCGATACCACCCAACTTCACGGGTAAATTTGACTTAACAAGATATCAGGAATATGCGACAGCCATCGTGCACTACTGGTTCGCTGATATCCCTTATCTGGAGATGACGGACAGGTTCATAGATACCATGACGCAAGCATACCTCGTTGGTCAGAGTCAGGGGCTTAAAGAGCTGGCCAGCCGCCTGTGCGGCATCAGTATGGTGACATACGATGAGATGGTCGCCGGGGGGCAACAGAAACTTTCTCTTGCTTATCTCCAGAAGGCAATGCGACAGAAATGGCCGGATCCGCCGGTTATCGAGGAGACTGCATGGGACAACAGGAAAGGTTGCCTGACTACCAAAGTCAAGAAGCCCTGGCATATCTCCCGCAAGATCGCCAAGCTACTGGATGATTACAGCAAGGATAACACTACTGACTTGCGGGACCGATGGAGAAGTATTCCGGCGGAAGAACGTGCTGTGGTAGAGAGCACACTGGGTGCTATGCCTGAGTCCAGTCTGGCGGATATACCGTTCGACGAGGCTGTCACCTACGCCTGCAGGGATAGCGATGCCACGCTCAGGGTTCATCATCGGCTGCAGAAGATGATCACTGATGCTGGTCTGGATTATATCCAGTATCTTGACCTTGGCGTTCTCCCACAGGTTCAGGAGATGATGCAGAATGGGATGCCTGTTGATATCCCTTACCTGAAAGAGCTTTCTACCTACTACTCCCACAATATGGAAGCTGCGGCTAAATCAGCGTCCGAGAAGATCGGTTATCCATTTAATCCGTCCAGCTCCAAGCAGGTAGCTGAGGTTGTCTACAGTCGCCTGGGATTTGCACCAACCAGAATGACCGCTACCGGGTTAATCAGTACCGACGATCAGGAGTTGAAAAAAATCAACCATCCGGTCGTCGCTGATATTCTGGAGTACCGCAGGAATCTCAAGAACAAGTCTACATTTGCTGATGCTCTGGTGGAGAACGCTGTTGCACATTGCCAGGGCGAGAATGTCGTCCACCGAGTACATACTACTCTCAAGACGACACGAACAGAAACCGGGCGATTGAGCTCGGCTGACCCTATTAACCTGCAGACGATGCCGACACGCTCTGAGGATGGCAAAAAGATTCGTAAAGGGTTTAAGGCTTCACCCGGATATAAACTCCTGGCAGGTGACTTTAGCCAGCAGGAGTTGCGGCTTCAGGCGCATGAGGCTCATTGCAAGAATATGCTGGCAGCCTATCGCGATGGGGTGGACCTGCACACCCTCACTGCATCCCGGATCTTCGGTGTCTCTATGGAAGAAGCGGAGCAGCCAAGATACCGCTATCCGGCAAAAACCTTGAACTTTAGCGTGATCTACCTTGTATCAGCTCAGGGTTTGTATGAGAATATTCATGAGCAGGCTCTCGATATCATCGTCGATGGTAAGCCACTGGACGTGTCGGAGTGGACAGTAGACTCGTGCCAGAAGCTAATTGATGACTGGTACAGGCTGAACTGGGAAGTTAAGGACTGGCAGATGGAGAAGGTTGCTGAGGCTCGCCGGTTCGGGTATGTACGTGACTTCCTGGGGAGAATACGATACATACCGGAGTTGAGTTGCCCAATACGGCATATCCAAGAAGCCGGGGAACGGATGTGCGTCAATTTCCCGATCCAGGGTGGCTGTGCTGGTATAACCAAGATGGCTATGCTCGAATCCTATCGTAGCAGGAATGAACTGTTTTCCCGCGATGATGTACGTTTTATCATGGCGATACATGATGAGTTGATGCTTGAGGTGCGCGAGGACATGGTTGCGCAGATTGCTGTCTGGCTGAAGAATATTATGGACAATGTAGTGATGCTGGATATCCCGATGGTGTCAGAAATAAAAGCTGGGGACAACTGGGCAGAAATGCAGAAGCTAAAACTGGAGGTGAAGTAGTGGGTATACGTTATACTGACCCTGTTTCGCTATCCCCTAGAGAGGATATTATCGCCGGGCTGGTTGTCGCTGGATGGGATAACAAGGAAATAGCGCGTCGTGCTGGCCTTTCCAGCAAGACTGTAGCGCGCTACATTCGTAATATA
>Ga0265297_10011380_pt1 | contig 10902 bp, 7 predicted proteins | sample Munlanlwell13791_FD_192502 | JGI IMG/M metagenome (GOLD analysis project Ga0265297, IMG submission 192502) | Leachate microbial communities from a municipal landfill in Southern Ontario, Canada - Leachate well 137-91 | ecosystem: Engineered > Solid waste > Landfill > Unclassified | place...
TTTTTTTATGCTCAGTGTCGCGCCCGTTATTGCGGATGATGACGATAAGTCGGTCGCCAACCTGCCGGTTTCCTCCGCAGGGCAAGGAACTATTTTCCTGGCCGCCAAAGCCCAGTCGGTATCGGGCTTGCAGACAATAACGCTGACTCCGGTCAGCGATCATCCTGAATTCACGGCTTATGGAAAAGCGGTCAATATACAGCCGCTGATCGAGTTGCGACATCGGTATTTGGTCGCGTTAACCGAACGCAGCGGCGCTACGGCAAGGTTTAAGCAGGCCGAGCAGAGTATCAAGCGCCAGCAAGACTTGTATCGCGATGGCGCAACATCGAAACGTAACTTGCAAGTTCAGCAAGCGCAATGGCAAACCGATAAAGCCCAGGTTGATGCCAGCGGCGTTCAAGGCAAAGCTATCATGGATGAAGCCCGAATCAACTGGGGTAACAAGCTGACCGAGTGGGCATTATCTACCGACGCCGAACCGCTGAACGGCTTTTTATCCGGCCAGAAAACGCTATTGCAAATTACCTTGCCGGTTAATAAACAGCTGGCGAACGAGATTCAGAGCATTTACGTTGAAGCATCGGGCAATCGCAGTGCGGCGACTAAAGCCGAGCTGGTTTCAGCGGCCCCGCAAACAGATAATACCGCGCAAGGCGAAAGCTATTTTTTCCAGACCGAGGGTCGCCGTATCAGAACCGGCATGCGCGTTGCTGCGTGGATACCTGAACAAGGTGAAAACCGGTCCGGCGTAGTTATTCCAAAATCCGCTTTAGTCTGGTACATGGATCAGGCTTTTGTTTACATTAAAACCGCAGCAGAACAATTCAGCCGCCGCACTATAGACCAGTATTCGGCAACGAATGGCGGTTATTTCGTCGGCAGCGGCATCAGTCCAGGCGAGGAGCTGGTTGTCACCGGAGGGCAAATGCTGTTGTCGGAAGAATTCAGGGGGCAAATACCGGATGAGGATGATTAATCAGGAGAAGCGTTAGCGCGTAGGGCGTGCCGTGCGCGCCTCTTCGGGAATTAAGGCGCGCACGGCACGCCCTACTTGAGAGCCAACATTAATTCCAAGGCGGCGTATCGCCGTTATAGGCCACAAAATCTTTAACCGATGCATGGGTTTTGACCCCGGCGGCGGTCTTCCTGGATGAAGAACCGGTTTTTGCGGGTGAAGTCTTCAATCCAGACGATTGCACCGCGCCGGGTTCAGCTTGCCATCGGGCAAAAAGCGCAATGTCCTTGTCTGCCGGGACAAACCATTTTTTTGGGACTGCGTCCCATCTCGCGCCGAGCGCTTTTGCCTCATCCTTTTGAGCGAAAGGTACATTCAGATAAGTTTTCGATTCTGCCATTTTGTAATAGAGGGGTACGGGCTTGATGGGGTGAATTGCTGTATTATAAATCATTGTCAACGCAACAAATCGCATTAAGTGCGAAGAATTAGCGCCGGTTTTGCCGGTTATAAATGCGGCATTAAAAACCAAGTCAAATTTTTTAAGAAAAAATACATGATCGAAGACATCAAAAAAACACTCTGGGCCACCGCCGACAAGCTGCGTGCCAACATGGACGCCGCCGAATACAAACATATCGTACTCGGCCTCATCTTCGTCAAATACATCTCCGACACCTTCCAGACCCGCCGCGCAGAACTCATGCGCAAGTTTGCCGACAGCCAGGACGATTATTATCTGGAAGACGCCGATCAAGAACTGATCAATGAAGAACTCGAAGACCGCGACTACTACAAGGAAGTCAACGTATTCTGGGTGCCCGAAGCCGCCCGCTGGGAAACCCTGCGTGCCCAAGCCAAACAGGCCGACATCGGCAAACGCATCGACGATGCGCTCTCGCTGATTGAAGCCGAAAACCCCAAGCTCAAAGGCATCCTCGACAAACGCTATGCCCGCGTGCAACTGCCCGACGGCAAGCTCGGCGAACTGGTCGATCTGGTCTCGCAAATCGGCTTTGGCGAATCCGACAATGCCGAAGACCGCGCCAAAAATCACGCCCGCGATCTGCTCGGTCAGGTTTATGAATACTTCCTCGGCCAGTTCGCCAGCGCCGAAGGCAAGCGCGGCGGCCAGTTCTACACGCCCGCCTCCATCGTCAAAACCCTGGTCGCCGTACTCGCCCCGCATCACGGCCAGGTGTACGATCCCTGCTGCGGTTCCGGCGGCATGTTTGTGCAATCGGAAAAATTCATCGAAGCCCACGGCGGCAAGTTGGGCGATGTCTCCATCTACGGCCAGGAAGCTAACCCGACCACATGGCGGCTGGCGGCGATGAACCTCGCCATTCGCGGCATCGACTTCAACCTGGGCAAAGAACCCGCCGACAGCTTCGTGCGCGACCAGCACCCAGACCTGCGCGCCGATTTTGTACTCGCCAATCCGCCGTTCAACATCTCCGACTGGTGGCACGGCAGCCTGGAAGGCGACCCGCGCTGGGTCTACGGCACGCCGCCGCTAGGCAACGCCAACTACGCCTGGCTGCAACACATGCTGTACCACTTAAAACCCACGGGCCGCGCCGGTATCGTGCTCGCCAACGGCTCGATGTCGTCCAGCCAGAACAGCGAGGGCGAAATTCGCCGCGCGATGGTCGAGGCCGACAAAGTCGAAGTGATGATCGCCCTGCCCGGTCAACTGTTCTTCAACACCCAGATCCCCGCCTGTCTGTGGTTCCTGGTCAAAGAAAAGCGCGCCCGGCAAGGCGAAGTCCTGTTCATCGACGCCCGCAAACTCGGCAGCATGATCAGCCGCGTGCAATGCGAATTCACCTATGAAGTTATCGAGCGCATCGCCGGAACTGTCGAAGCATGGCGCGATGCCCCCTCTCCCCTCGCGGGAGAGGGTCGGGGTGAGGGGGCAATCACTTATGCCGACATCCCCGGCTACTGCCGCGGCGTCACCCTGGCGGAAATCGCCGAACACGGCCACGTCCTCACGCCCGGCCGCTACGTCGGCGCAGAAGCCGTTGAAGATGATGACGAAGCTTTTGCCGATAAAATGCAAAAGCTGACTGAAACGCTGGGGGAGCAAATGGCGAAAGGCGCGGAACTGGATCAGCTGATACGCCAAAAACTGGGAGGCTTGGGGTATGAATTTTAATGTACGCCGTGTTAGCTCATCAGGGGGAAACAAATGCTGTATTTGAATATCAATCAACTGAAAAGGTGCATGAAAACGTTGGATTCTTCGCTGGCGTTTTATCAAGCATCAGAAAGCGACAGCATCGAGCAGGAAGTCTTTCGTAACGCCATCATCAAGGGTTACGAGCTAACACAAGAAACCGCGTTTAAATTACTGAAAAAAGCACTAAAAGCCTATGGTCACGGCGGCAAGAAATTAGAAGCCACACCTGTTAAAGACATTCTACGGCTTGCTGCCGTACATGATTTGATGACCTTGCCCGAAGTAGAACGTTGGTTTTCTTATCGCGACAACCGCAATAACACCGCACACGATTACGGCGAACAGTTTGCTAACGAAACGCTGATACTTATTCCCGCCTTCTTACAGGACATCGCCACCTTAGCCGATGTTTTAGAAGGTAAATTCGGTAAAGAGGCAGAAAATGCCAGCCGTTGAAACATCTAAATTACATTTGCCCGAGCGATATTTGCAAATGGTTCAAGCTATTTTGCAGACACATTTACCAAACGCCGAAGTGTGGGCGTACGGCAGCAGGGTCAACGGCGATTATTACGAGGCCAGCGACCTTGATTTGGTGGTGCGTCAGCCTGAAGACTTGAGCCGCAGACAAAGCAATCTTGGCGAGGTTATCGACGCGTTTTCAGAAAGCAATCTGCCCATCATTGTGCAATTGGTCGATTGGGCGAGTATTCCAAGCGATTTTCATGCCGAAATTGCAGAAAACTATGTGGTGGTGCAGCAAGCTAAGTCAGAAGTTGGGAGACCTGGGGTATGAGTTTTGATTGGCTGACTAAGCCGCTTGGCGAGATCGTAAGTTTTAGAACTGGTAAGCTCGATTCTAACGCGTCGGAAGATAATGGAAAATATCCGTTTTTCACATGCTCGCCGATTACGCTGAGAATCAATGATTTTGCATTTGATACTGAGGCAGTGATCCTTGCTGGCAACAATGCAAATGGTGTGTTTTCAACCAAACACTATTCTGGAAAATTCAATGCCTATCAACGCACTTACGTTATTGAACCACTTAATCTTAAAGAGGTTAGTTGTAGATACATTTACTTTGTAATTAGTCATATGGTTAGCCATTTACAAGAATTGGCAATTGGCACGTCTACAAAATTCCTGACAAAGACAATATTAAATGGATTAACAATACATCTCCCTCCTAAAATTGAGCAAGATCAAATTGCTGTATTACTGTCTTCACTTGACGACCGCATCGCCCTGCTACGCGAAACCAACACCACCCTCGAAGCCATCGCCCAGGCCCTGTTCAAATCCTGGTTTGTGGATTTCGATCCTGTGCACGCCAAACAGGCTTGCCGTGAGCGGAGCCGAACGGAAGGCCGTGAACCGGAAGGAGTAGACTCCGACACCGCCGCACTCTTTCCCGACAGCTTCGAAGAATCAGAACTGGGTCTGGTGCCGAGTGGGTGGCAGGTTACAAATCTTGCCGATGCATTCGAGATTAATCCAACACGTACGCTAAAGAAGGGTTCGATTGCTCCATACCTGGAGATGGCAAAGTTAGCTACCAGCGGCCATTGCGTAGAAACTCCAATCCAACGTGAAATGGGTTCTGGAGCAAAGTTTCGCAACGGCGATACATTGCTGGCACGGATCACGCCTTGTCTGGAGAACGGAAAGTCTGCTTTTGTTGATTTCCTTGAAGACGACCAGATCGGCTGGGGCTCGACGGAGTTTTTGGTGCTGCGACCTAAAGCACCGCTGCCGGAATACTTCGCCTATTTGCTGTGCCGCCATCCCATATTTAGAGAATACGCTATTCAAAGCATGTCTGGCACCAGTGGCCGTCAGCGCATCCAAAATGATGTACTTGGGCGTTATCTACTTGCATTACCAGACGATGGCGTAGCCTCGGCATTTACCGAAGTTGTTGACTCCATTCAAAAGAGCATTGCTGGAAATCATGAAACTGCCCAAACCCTAGCGACCCTCCGCGATACCTTGATCCCCCGCCTGATCTCCGGCCAGCTCCGGCTGCCGGATGCCAATGCCTTGATTGAGGAAACTACCGCATGATCACGCTCGAACAGCTCAATCGCTGGTTGCTGGATGTACCTGAGAATGAACATCTGGAGTTCAAAGAAGCCAAAAAACAGTTCGACACAGGCAAGCTACTGAAGTATTGCGTGGCGCTTGCTAACGAGGGCGGCGGTTATCTGGTGCTGGGTGTCAGCGATAAGCCACCGCGCCGGGTTGTAGACACCAAGGCGTTCCAGAATACGGGCGATATTAAAGCGCGGATTCTTGAAGCACTGCGTTTTCGCGTAGATATAGACGAATTACAACATCCCGATGGCCGGGTTCTTGTGTTTGAAGTTCCGTCGCGTCCGATTGGTCAACCATTGCACTACGATGGAACTTACCTGATGCGTGCCGGAGAAGATTTGGTCCCCATGTCACCGGATCAGTTACGGCGCATTTTTTCAGAGGGGAAAGCGGATTTTCTCGCGTTGGATGCATCGGCAGCCATTGATGCTGATGCCGTTGTTGCGGCGCTGGATATTCAAACGTTTTTTGATTTGCTGAAATTGCCACTGCCTGCATCAAGAGACGGCATCCTTGCTCGTTTGGTCAGTGAAAAGTTGATTCGTGTCGAATCGGGGCAATACAAAATTACAAATTTAGGTGCCTTACTGCTGGCGAAGGATATGCGCCAGTTTGATTCTTTGATGCGTAAAACAGTGCGGATGGTCAAGTACAAGGGTAAGAACAAACTGCAAACCGAACGTGATTTGATCGGCCAGAAAGGCTATGCCGTCGGTTTTGAAGCACTGATTTCTTATATCAACAGCCAATTGCCAGTTAACGAGGTCATCGGCCAGGCGCTACGGGAAGAGGTACGGATGTTTCCCGAGCTGGCGATTCGTGAGCTGGTTGCCAATGCGCTTGTGCATCAGGACTTTGAAGAGTCTGGCGGTTCAGTGATGGTGGAAATTTATACAGACCGGATTGAGATTACTAACCCCGGTCAACCATTGATTCCGACTGAGCGCTTTGTGGATGAATACAAATCGCGTAACGAGAAACTGGCGGATCTGATGCGTCGCATGGGAATCTGTGAAGAAAAAGGCAGCGGTATCGACAAGGTAGTGTTTAGCACTGAGTATTATCAGTTGCCGGCGCCGGAATTTCGGGTGACACCCGTGCATACAACAGTTGCCCTTTTTGCGCATAAGGACTTCGCTGATATGGAGCCAAAGGAGCGGGTGAGCGCATGCTATATGCACTGTTGCCTAAAATACGTTAGTAATGAAAAGATGAGCAATCAGAGTCTGCGGGAACGTTTCAAGCTCGATGATACACGGGCGAAGACGTCGGCTGTTTCTCAGGTTATTGCTGCCGCAGTTGAACAGAACATGATTAAACTGGATGACCCTGAAAATGCTTCCAAACGTTATGCCAAGTATGTGCCGTTTTGGGCGTGACTTTATTTAATCGCAAATGTAATTTTTTGCATTTGTAGAATGTAAGTTATTTGAAAATGTAGGGTTTTTTATTAAATCGCTAATGTCGCTTCCGTGCGTGAAGGTAAGCGGTATTGCCGAAGGTGCAAGTGGGGGCAGTCTTTCCGCCCGCTGACATCATGTAAAGCTTTTTACAGTGGCAAACGTGACCAAAAACCAACTGGAAAGAGTTTTCTGCTTGCTTTGATGTATAAAAAACTCCTTTTTCTATACACATCAAGACAGGCATGTATAAAAAACCGCATTTTCTATACTCAACAGCATTTAATATATTTGGCGAAATGGAAGTGAACAAATGACCGAAGACCAACTGGAACAAGAAACCCTAAGCTGGCTGACCGATGTCGGCTACAACTCAGCCTACGGTCCAGACATTGCGTTGGACGGCAACACGCCCGAGCGCAGCAACTACACCCAGGTGGTTTTGGTCGAACGTTTGCGCAATGCGATTAACCAGCTCAATCCGCTGGTGCCGTTGGTCGCCCGCGAAGATGCGTTGCAGCAGGTGTTGAATCTGGATACGCCGGTATTGCTGGCGGCCAATCGCCATTTTCACCGCTTGCTGGTTAACGGTGTGCCGGTGGAATATCAAAAGGATGGAGAAACTCGGGGCGATTTTGTACGCCTGATCGACTGGGACAGCTCATCGGATTTCCCCTCACCCCAACCCTCTCCCGGTGGGAGAGGGGGCTTTTTGAACGAATGGCTGGCGGTCAATCAGTTCTCGATCAAAGGCCCGAAATATACCCGCCGCCCCGATATTATCCTGTTCGTCAACGGCTTGCCGCTGGTGCTGCTGGAGCTGAAGAACCCAGCCGACCTCACTGCCGATGTTTGGAAGGCCTACGACCAGATCGATACTTACAAAGAGCAAATCCCCGATGTGTTCCAGTATAACGAAGTGCTGGTGATTTCGGACGGCACCGAAGCGCTGATGGGTTCGCTTTCTGCCGACAAGGAGCGTTTTATGGCGTGGCGCACCATTGACGGTGTAACGCTTGATCCGCTCGGCCAGTTTAATGAGCTGGAGACATTGGTTCGCGGCGTGTTGGCTCCGGCTTATCTGCTGGATTTTTTGCGCTTCTTTGTGCTGTTTGAGGATGACGGCGCGCTGGTCAAGAAAATCGCCGGTTATCACCAGTTCCATGCGGTGCGTTCGGCTATCACGCAGGTGGTTGACGCATCCCGACCCGGCGGCAGTCACAAGGGCGGCGTGGTCTGGCATACGCAGGGTTCCGGCAAGAGCATCACGATGACCTGCTTTGCCGCACGCGTGATGCGGGAAGTCGCGATGGAAAACCCGACCATCGTGGTGATTACCGACCGCAATGACCTGGACGGGCAGTTGTTCGGCGTGTTCTCGCTGTCTCAGGATTTATTGCGCGAGCAGCCGGTGCAAGGCGAAACCCGGCAGGATTTACGCGCCAAGCTGGCTAATCGTCCTTCCGGCGGCATCGTGTTTGCCACGATCCAGAAGTTCATGCCCGGTGAGGATGAAGATAGCTTCCCTGTGCTGTCGGATCGTCATAATATCGTGGTGATTGCCGATGAAGCGCACCGCACCCAGTACGGTTTCGAGGCTAAACTTAAAATCCGAAAGTCGCCTGCCGGTGTATCTTTGAACGCTGTCGCAGAAGCCTCCAGCCAATATCTGGAGCGCTATCAGGTCGGTTACGCCCAGCATTTGCGAGATGCATTGCCGAATGCGACTTTCGTCGCCTTTACCGGCACGCCGGTATCCTCCGAAGACCGCGATACTCGTGCGGTGTTCGGCGATTACATTCACATCTACGACATGCAGCAGGCGCGGGATGATGGGGCGACGGTGGAGATTTATTATGAATCGCGTCTTGCCAGACTGGGGCTAAAGGAAGAATTATTGTCGGACCTGGATGCCGAAGTGGACGAGCTGGCCGAGGACGAAGACGACGACGAGCAAGCTAAGCTCAAAAGCCGATGGACCGCCCTGGAAAAGGTGGTGGGCGCCGAGCCGCGAATCAAGCAAGTGGCGGCCGATTTGGTCGCACACTTTGAAGAACGTAACAAAGCGCAATCCGGCAAGGCCATGATTGTGGCGATGAGTCGCGACATCTGTGCGCACCTGTATAACGCGATCATTGAGCTGAGGTCGGACTGGTACGATGAAGATCCCGAAAAGGGCGTGATCAAGGTGGTAATGACCGGCTCAGCCAGCGACAAGGCGTTGCTGCGGCCGCATATCTATTCCAAGCAAGTCAAAAAACGGCTGGAGAAGCGTTTTAAAGATCCCGAAGATCCGATGCGTCTGGTGATCGTGCGCGATATGTGGCTGACAGGCTTTGATGCGCCGTGTGTGCATACGATGTATGTGGACAAGCCGATGAAAGGCCACAACCTGATGCAGGCGATTGCCAGGGTGAATCGCGTATTCCGCGATAAACAAGGCGGCCTGGTGGTCGATTACATCGGCATCGCCAATGACCTGAAACAAGCCTTGAAGGAATACACCGCCAGCAAAGGACGCGGACGTCCGACCGTCGATGCCCATGAAGCCTATGCCGTGCTGGAAGAAAAGCTCGATGTGTTGCGCGCGATGCTGCACGGCTTCGATTACAGCGAATTTTTAACCGGCGGTCACCGCATGCTGGCGAAAACCGCCAACCATGTGCTCGGTATTAAAGATGGTAAGAAGCGCTTTTGCGATACTGCCTTGGCGATGTCCAAAGCCTTTACCTTGTGCTGCACATTGGATGAAGCTAAGGCAGTGCGTGAAGAAGTGGCCTTCTTGCAGGCCGTCAAAGTGTTGCTGACCAAGAAAGAAATCAGTGGCAAAAAGAAAACCGATGAAGAACGCGAGCTTGCGATTCGCCAGATCATCGGCTCGGCGGTGGTGTCCGAAGACGTCGTGGATATTTTCAACGCCGTGGGCCTGGATAAACCGAATATCGGCATCCTGGACGAAGGTTTCCTGAACGACGTGCGCAATCTGCCGGAACGCAACCTCGCCGTGGAATTGCTGGAGCGTTTGCTGGAAGGTGAAATTAAAAGCCGCTTCGCCGGCAATGTCGTCCAGCAAAATAAGTTTTCTGAGTTGCTCGCCAACGTCATCAAGCGTTACCAGAACCGCTCCATCGAAACCGCTCAGGTGATGGAAGAGTTGATCCAGATGGCGAAGAAATTCAAGGAGGCGATAGATCGCGGTGCCGATTTAGGCCTTAACAGTGACGAGTTGGCTTTCTACGATGCATTGGCAAACAATGAAGATTCCGTGCGCGAATTGGGCGATGAAACCCTCAAGAAAATCGCCCATGAACTGGCAGAAAATTTACGCAAAAGCGCCAGCGTGGACTGGTCGGTACGCGAAAGTGTCCGTGCCAGTCTCAGATTGATGGTGAAACGGATATTGCGTAAATACAAATACCCGCCTACCAAACAGGAAGAGGCTATTCAATTGGTGCTTGAGCAGGCGGAGAGTTTGAGCGCGGAATGGGCTTAGGTCTTTAAGTTTATAGGCGGAGGCGTGTATTGGCCTCCCTGGAGCCCATGCGTAGTCACCCCGGTGTACCGAATGAGTATGACTAAGTCAGGATGAGCGTGAGCAATAGACGCGCCTCTTGCTCACGCTACCACCATTAACTTTTTCCAGGCAACATACCAACCGAACCGGGCTTGATGCGTTTGCAAGTCACAACCACATCTTCCAGATGGCACTGATTTTTACCTTGATTAGTGCCGGTGCAGGGTGTGCAGGCCGCTTTGCCTTCATCTTTCACTTTCTCAACATGCCAGCCGTAACCTTGCGACTGACAGAATGTTTTGCTGTATCGGGTGATGTTGTAAGGCTTTGATGCGGTTGCAATGGCTTCGGATTCCACTTCACAGCCCGCCGAGGGTAGTGTGTTGGCCATAAGATCGCGGTATATATATTCTGTCGCCGACGCTGTTCCGGAAAACAAAGCCAACGCCGCGCAAAGGCATATCAAATTAAGTTTCATGGTTCTCTCCTGATTATTATATTAAGTGGTGCATGGTCACGCTAAGGTCGACAAGAACTGCGGCTTATCCATAGGCAAGTGCGCGAGCTAATCAAAATCTGATGTAGCGGCTAAATAAAAACAACGCCTTGTCATGAAGATAATGGCCGTTAAGTTCAGTTCAACACACGGATATTCATCTGGGCCGTCTCCTCTTCCATTTGCTGTTTGATAGGCGCAAATTTTTCGCTCTCGCTTTGTTTGACCATGCCGATGACGACCAATAAAGTA
>Ga0265297_10011381_pt1 | contig 10902 bp, 13 predicted proteins | sample Munlanlwell13791_FD_192502 | JGI IMG/M metagenome (GOLD analysis project Ga0265297, IMG submission 192502) | Leachate microbial communities from a municipal landfill in Southern Ontario, Canada - Leachate well 137-91 | ecosystem: Engineered > Solid waste > Landfill > Unclassified | place...
TGCGGGGCGACTGCTCCGGCCTGCGGGGCGATCTCAATGAGTGCGTGACGGATGCAGACCGTAAAGCAGGATTGGATATTGCGATGTTGGTAGCACCCGCCCCCGCGGGGGAGGGGGAGAATGATGAAGGATAAAACATTTAACGCCGAGGCTCACGGGCGGCGAAGCCGTACCGTGCAGCCTCTTGTTCGCAATTCTCTTCGCGTCCTTGTGGCGTGCGAGTTCAGCGGGATTGTCCGTGATGCGTTTATCGCACGGGGGCATGATGCGTGGTCTTGTGATGTTCTTCCGACCGAGGTTGACGGGCCGCACTGGCAATGCGACGTGCGGCAGTGCCTCGGAATGGAATGGGACTTGATGATCGCCCATCCGCCATGCACACACCTTGCCGTCAGCGGGGCACGGTGGTTTAAGGACAAGGTGAAGGAACAAGCCGAGGCGCTGGACTTCGTGCGGCTGCTGCTGGCCGCGCCCGTGCCGCACATCGCGCTTGAAAATCCGGTGAGCGTGATTTCCAGCCGTGTCCGCAAGCCTGACCAGATCATCCAGCCGTGGCAACACGGACACGGCGAAACGAAAGCAACCTGCCTGTGGCTGGTAAACCTGCCGCCGCTGGTCCCGTCGAACGTGGTCGAGGGACGCGAGGGTCGCGTGTGGAAGATGCCGCCAAGCCCGGACAGGTGGCGCGAGCGGTCACGCACGTTCCCCGGCGTGGCGGCGGCGATGGCCGCGCAGTGGGGCGAGTTCTGTATTGCGAACAGGTGCATTGAGCCTACCTCGCCGCTAACGTCCAACATAAACACACCCGCCACGGCGGGGAAGGGGGAGGGATGAATAAACAAAAAACGACGGAAGAACTTGTGCGAAAATGTTTTTGTTCGTTTTGCGAATATTGCAAACAAGGGGGCGCGTGGTGCGATCAGTGCACGCTCGGTGACTGGGTAAAACTCGCCCGCGCCGCCCGGCGGTTTGTCCGACTGGAAGACATCCGCAAGAAACAAGAGGCGCACAAACGGTTTTTGCGCGCGTGTAGAAAGCGTCCGACTATACACGAAAAAGGCGTAAAACTTCCGAAACATTGGGGACAGTTTAAGATCAACGGAGAATGGATATAAATTGTAACAACAAAATGGATTCGTGGCCGACATACGCGCGGTTCTGGATTTATCAAGGACCTGGAAAAGTATAATGAACTGGCAGTCATGGGCTGGCGATTAATCCGCGTAACGCCGCAGATGATGAGGGAGTTTAATGTATTCGTGCTGTTGAAAGGGATGTTTAATAAATGAAACCATATTATCAAGATGATCGGGCCGGCATTACGATATACCACGGGGACTGCCGCGAGATATTGCCGCAGTTGATGAATGCGGATGCTGTAATAACAGACCCGCCATATAACGTTGGAAAGGATTATGGAATCCATGACGATAATATGTCGGAAAATAATTATGCCGCATGGGCAAAAGAATGTGTTAATAATGCAATGAAAAGAGCTGAAAATCAGTTTTGGGTGGCGCCGCGTTACAAAATGGAACTATGGTTGCGACTCTTGAAAGGCGCTCATTTGATCGTGATTCCACGCGGAGCAAGCGGTCCATTGAGACAGGGGTGGTCTGACCAATTTGAGACTGCTTTGTGTATTGGAAAACCAAATACAACTGTATCTGATTTATGGTCGGGCATACGTCTCAAAGGTGAAGGCTACTTTTTTCGAGAAGAAACTTTTGGACATCCAGGATACACCCCATATCCGATAATGGCGAAAGCAGTTTCGTTGTTATCAACTCACTCTGTTATTGATCCATTTTGTGGGACTGGCACAACTTTACGCGCCGCCAAAGACCTGCGCCGGAAGGCAATCGGAATTGAAATAGAAGAGAAGTATTGCGCCATAGCTGTTGAGCGATTGCGGCAGGAGGTTCTGCCGCTATGAAAATAAAACCAGGCGACATAATTTCATGCCCGAAATATCCGCATGAGAAACTGGAGGTGATGAAGGTGGACTCGCTTGGCCGGGTATTGCTCGCCCGTGAAAACGGCGTGCGGTTCAAACATGTGTTTCATGTGTCGGAGTTGGAATGTTTTGGATACGAAGTGGTTGAAACAAAGGAGGAACGGAATGACACTTAAAGAATTACGCGAACTGCTGGTAAAATATCATATCATTCATCCAGACGCCTTTGAAGACCCGGAAGGATACGACAACGGAGAGATGATGGAAATGACGAGGCTGTTATTTGAGAAGTTGGGGGAAGGAGGAGGATAGGAAGTTGTATTGATGGGCGGGAATGGCGGCAATGGCCAGTCGCAGATCGGAACTAAATTTCAGATTTGAGGATTTCAGATTTCAAAAAGGAAGTTAAACGATGAAGTTCAGGAAAAAGAAAAAAGGAATGATATGAAAAGACCGAAAAACAGAATGGCGGAAGTTGAAATGCCAGAGGACGCACCGGCCAGGCCAGTTGTCAGGACAAAAAAACAATGCCCGCTATGTGGCACGGTTGGCCTGGTTATATCCGAAATGCGCAGGAATAACCGCATCATCCGGGAGCGCCGGTGCGAGAAGTGCAACACGAGGTGGACGGGGGAAGAATGAAATCTACTGACAACCCCGGCCTGTCCCGCGAGTTCGTGGTTAAAAGTATCTTGCAAGCCCTGGACGCGGCGGCGGCGGAAAAGCGGTGGGGCAGTATCATGGTGCAATTTCAGGCCGGGGTATGCAGGTGTATCAAAGAGGATAAAACGACGGTTACGGAAGGAAAAAATAAATGATTGTAAGAACACCGCCAGGAATGCCGCCAAAACCGCACAAGGCTCCGGATACTGATAAATGTCCATGTTGCGCGGCATCCACTTATTACGCCCGCCCGAGATGTAAAGAAGACATTTTATTTTGGGAATGCACGATTTGCGGGTGCGAGTGGGAGCACGGGACATTTGCCAGAAATGAGGACGCATAAAATAACGCGGTAAAATATAACGTCCTAACAGTCAGGAACGAAAATGGATAAAGAATATTACCGGCAATATTATGAAAAAAATAAGCATAGATAAATAAAATCTTAAACCGTCCTAAGCGAAAAACGCAGGGGCATTCTGGCTTATAGCCGGGGTGCCCCTTTTTTGTTGGGGGGAAAAGATGAAATGAAATGTAAAAGATGTTTGTCAAAATATCCAAGCCGACATCTCAAAGGTAAAAAAGCAAGAGACAGATTATGCGCGGAATGCCGGCAAAAGGACAGCGAAATGATAATAGAAGAACGCGCCTATTGGCAAGGTAACCTTAAAGTAGAACCAGAAACAGGAGAAATATGGTCATGAAAATGTGCAAATACTGCGGAGAAATAGTTAAGATTGGATTTGGGAAATATGGAGTTTATTGCTCCAAGGAATGCTTGAAAGCCGTTGAAGGTTTTGACGAAAAATTACGTGATGAACGGCGAGACAAGGAAACCGGAACTGTTTCCGTAGAAAAGTTTATGGCCCGGGGTGGCGATATATCCGATGGCGGCGCGGCGATGGAAGACCTATACGACCGGCTGGACGGCACAGAGCCGGCCTATAACCCAAAGATTGACTTGGGGGAAGTGATGCGGGAGGCGGCGGGGATACATCCGCTGTTGCCATCCGCGCTGGTGTTGCTGGCCCAGGGGATGACACAACGGCAAATAGCCGACAAATTACATGTTTCACAAGCAACCATTACTTTTTTGTTCAAAAAAATAAAAGAAAAATACGGCAAATAGGCGCTTTCTTTTATTTCCACTGTTCAAAACTACCCTTATAGTAGAGGGGCAAGTAGTGCAACCCGCAAACTTTGGGCGGTTAGCCCAGGCGAAAAGCAAAGTCTGAAATAGACTCATTGCCAACAAATAGGCGTTGACGCACACCTTCCCCTTGCCGGGTAGCTCCCGGCGGTTAATGGGCGGCTGTTGTGGAGCCACAACCTCCACAACGCCGCCCTTTTTATTTAAGGGGGAACATGGCGCTTACAGTGGCAGAGATCGACGCGGCAATCGCGGCCATCAACTCAGCCGGCCAGCGATACCAGGAAGGCGATTTTGAATTTGAGCGCGCCCGGCTTTCCGACCTGCTCGAAGCTCGTAAAATCGCGGTGGCAACGGAGCGGAACACGGCCAAGACCATATTCCAGCGCGTCCGCTTCGGGACGGTGAGATCATGATCCGCCGGCGCGTCAATACCATTTTCAGCGCGGGGAAGCTCGGCCTACTCGACCGAGTTCTCGGATTAATGAACCCCGGCGCCCTTGTGAAGCGCGGACAGAATCGCCTCGCCGAACTCTACATCAACCAGCATCTCAAGCGCGCGGCCTATAAATCAGCCGAAACTACACGGCTGAACGAACATTGGTCAAGCTCCAATGAGGATATCAACACCATCCTTTACCGGGAGCTTGACAAAATGCGCGCCCGCTCCCGCTGGTTGATGCGTAATAATCCGCACGCGATGGGTATGATGAATGCCTACATCTCTCACATTGTGGCAACCGGCTTGACCCTTCAATGCCGCGTTTCCAGGCTGATCCAGGCGAAAGACCCTGACGGCAATCCGATCCTTGAATCCCTCGAAATGGATTCCTGGAATGATTTTGTGGAGGCCAAATTTAACGAATGGGCAGAGTTTGCTGATGCCCGCAGCACGGAGCTTTTACCGGAATCGTTTATTGACGACCAGGAACTTTTCCTTCGCCGGCTGATTGAAGACGGCGAGGTTTTTGTTTTTCTAGGGACGGACACCTCTTTGCCGGGTGTGCCTTTGCGGTTGATGTTCATAGAGCCGGACAGCCTGGATTTATCGCTTTCAAAATCCGGCGGTAACCCGGTTGTTATGGGAGTGGAGCTTGACGAGCAGACCTTCCGTCCGTTGGCATATCATATCAAGCAGGGCACGACGGAGGCTGGGTTATACCAGACACAAGGGAAAACGATCCGCATTGAGGCGAACCGGATGCTCCACGTGTTCAAAAGACTGCGCCCGAAGCAAGTCCGGGGAATCCCGCACATGGCGGTCGTGATGCAGAAGTTTTTTGACCTTGACGAATGGACGGATGCAGAGCTGTTGGGGAATAAGATCGCGGCTTGTTTTGGAGTGATGATTGAACTGCCGAATTCAGATGGCACGCCTGGGGCGCTTGGCGAAGAAGACTCCAGCAAGGCCACGGATGCAAACGGCAATCAGCTTTCCACCGTTGAGCCGGGCGTAATTGGGTATCTGCCGGAAGGCGCCAAGGTCAATGTTGTCAGCCCGCAGAAGCCGGGTGCGACATTTGAAATGTTCGCAAAATATAACATCAAAGCTATTGGCGCGGGCACGCTTGGCGGCATTTCGTATCCGGCTATGACCCGCGATACCAGTGGTCAGACTTTTGCCGGGGGGCGCCTCTCACAAAACATGGATTATCAAGCCTTCCGGCCGTTCCAGGAATTTGTTGCCCGCAAGTTTTGTATCCCGGTTTATCGCCGTTGGTTGGCAATGGCTGTTTTATCCCGGACGGTTATCGCTCCCGGATATTTTGACAACGCAAAATTTTGGGAGAGCTGCGAGTTCATGCCTCCCGGCTGGGCGCACGGCGTGAATCCGTTGCAGGAAGTCAATGCCAGCATCAAGAGCATGGAGGCGGGGATAACTAATCTTGCCGATGAAACCGCGTTCCATGGCAAGGACTGGAAAAGGCAACTCCGATTAGCCGGCAAGATTAAGCGCATGGCCGACAGCCTTGGTTTGACATTGCAGGGCGTAAATAAATCCGCGCAGGAAATAAAGGCCGAGCAGGTGCAGGCACTTGACCCGGAAGAAACGGAATTATTACAGGAGCAAAATCAATGAGCAAAAAACGCTATGTCCGCGAGATAAAAGCGGAACAATTTAAATGCGAATGTATTGACTGCGGATGGACAAAGACCAGCGAAACGCATTGTAAAGACCTGAAGTGTGAAAAATGCGGCGGCCAGATGCGGCGCAAGGAACGTCCCGGCCCGGGGCAGAAACAGAAAAAGGATATTTACACCCAGGCCAATGTCAAGGCAGTCCAGGACGCCATAACGCGACGGTTCGGCGGCATGGCCGGGCTGAACATATCCGAAAAGGATGGACTGTTCCGGGTGACGGAAAAAACCCCGGCGCGGAGCGAGATGCACGTTAAGGCCGAGTTTGCGGAGCGCGAAGAAAACGGCGAGAAGCTGACCGGCCTGTCGTTTTCATCCGAGTTGCCGGTCGACCGATATGGCGAGCCGGAGATACTTTTGCATGACGCGGAGTCCGCAAACTTTTCACGGCTGATGACCGTCGGGGCAATCCTGAAAAACCATGATCCGGCGCAGATTATTGGCGTTCCGGTGCGGGCATGGATTGACGACAAAAAGCGCGGCAACCTTGCTATGCGATGGGGCACCACGGAAACAGCGTTACAGGCCAAAAAAGAGGCTTTGGATGACAAGACATTGCGCGGCGTGTCCGTCGGGTATGCCGTCAATGAATGGATTTATTTGAAAGACAAATCGGAAATTTATCGAGGCTTTGCAGGCCCTGCCTGGATAGCATCACGATGGGACGCTTTGGAAGCATCCTTGACGCCGATCCCCGCCGACCCGTCCGTCGGATTGGAGCGGTCAGTTAGGGTATGCGACCGGGCACAAGACAAAAAACAAGAAAAGGAGAAACTGATAATGAAAAAAATAAAGTTGCTCCGCGCCTGGAAAGCGTCTGACGGCAAAACCTATGACGCTGGTGTGGAGTTGGAAGTTGACGAGCGGACGTTTGCGGAATTGACCGAAGGCGAAAAGCCCCAGGCCGAAGCTGTGACGGAAAACCGCGCCGTCCGCCAGATTGAAACGCCGAAACCAGAAATCAAGCCGGAAGTCAATGATCCCGATGCTCTCCGCAAGGAAGCTCGTGAAATATTCCAGGCTGAACTTCGCACGGAAGCCAAGCGATCTGCCGATATTCGTAATATCTGCAAGCGGTTCGGGTTTGCGGAAATCGGTGATGAGCTGGTTGCCAGCGGCAAAACAGTTGAAGAAGCCCAGCGCGCAGTGTTGGACAAGCTTGCCGAAAAGCCTGCGCCGAAAACGGGTGAAATAACGCTCATGCAGGATGGGCGCGACAGCACGCGCGAAGCGATGGTTGATGGTATGTTACTGCGCTCTGGCATTATGAGCATTGAGAAACCCGCTCCCGGCGCCAGCGATGTCAGGGGTATGTCCCTCATGGATATGGCCAAGGATTGTTTGCGCAAGGCCGGAATAAAAATTCCGTCCGACAGCCGCAAGCTCGTGGCCATGGCGATGGGTCAGCGGTTTGGCGAAACCATCAGCAACCAGACATCGGATTTTCCGTATGTTCTGGCGGCTACTGCCGGTAAATCATTGCTGGCTGGTTTTGAGCTGGCGCCGTCCACGTATCAGTTCTGGGCGCGTGTCGGATCGGTTAATGACTTCAAAGCAGCTACCCGCGTGAAGTTTTCATCCGTCGGCAAACTCAAACTCGTGAACGAGGAGGCAAAATATACGGATACCGCTCGGACTGAAACGAAGGAAACCATCCAGATCGGGACGTATGCACGTCGGTGGACGATGAGCCGTCAGGCCGTCATCAATGACGACCTTGGCGCGTTCACGAACACGTTGTTCCAGTTTGGGATGAACGCCCGGATGTTGCCGAATGACCTGGCCATTGCCGTCCTTACGGCCAATGCCGCGTTGACGGATACATACGCCCTGTTCGGGACAGAGCACGCGAACAACAGCGCGAACACGAACTACAGGCTCGACACGCTGGATCATGCCAAGACCGGCTTGATCTCACTGATGAACCTGCTGGCCAGTCAGAAGCAGTATGTGGATGTTTCGGAGGATGCGTATTACCTCGGCCTGCGCCCGAAGGTGTGGCTTGTTTCGCAGACTGACGAGATCATCGCCCGGCAGGTGATCTTCTCGGCGGCCGACGTTGCGAGCACAACCAATGGCGGCGTGTTGAACGCATTTGCCAACCTTGGCATCCAGGTCATCCCCGACCAGAATATCAAGACCGGCTCGACGGATTATTCCTATTATCTGTTTGCCGATCCGCGTCTGGCGCCTGTGGTTGAAGTTGCGTTCCTGCAAGGCAACCAGCAGCCGTTCATGGAAGAAAAAGACCAGATTGACGCGGATGGCCGCGTTTGGTTGATCCGGTTGGATTGCGGTGCGGCCGCGGTTGATTTTGTGGGCGCCGCCCGCGAAGTCGGCACGACCTAAACGAAGCGAAGAAAAACGACGATTGCCGGGGATGAAACACTCCCCGGCAGTCTTGACTTTAACGATAGTAAAAAAACTCTGGCGGCGGAAGCTATGCCGGAAAAGGAGAAAATATGAAAAAGTTACTTTTGATTTCTGCCGTGGCCCTTTGCATGGCTGCGCCGTCATTTGGCGCGCGGTATCGCGTGAGCGACGCCGGGATTGTGGCTTACGAAAACACGGGCGCTGCGATAGCGTCCGGCGATATCGTTGACCTCGGTTATCGGTATGGTATCGCCGCCGGCGATATTGCCAGCAATACTACAAAATCGGTATTTACGGATGGGATTTGGAATCTTAAACGCGCGGACACAAACGCAATCGCGCTTGGCGCGAATGTTTATGTCAATTCCGCGTCAAATGTTACCGGCACTGCCGGCGCGGGCGGATACATCGGACAATGCATTGAGGCGGTTGCGGTATGCACATCGTTGACTGACAGTCTTGGACGGGTTGACAAATTCGTCAAGGTTGACATTGGCGCACCGCAGAAGCAAATCATCGTCGGCACGGATACTGAGGCTTGGGATGCCGACTTGGATATTCTGGCCGCCGGATTGGCAAACAGCAAGTTATGGATCGGAAGCAGCGCTGGTGCGCCCGCGCAAAAATTGTTCAGTGGTTTGTTCACGAATGATTCGGATGGGGTTGCAACCGCCACTACCACTGGATCGGCTGTTACTGGTGTTGCGACCACGGTGGCCACGGTGTTGTCAGGCGTAAGTGTTGCTACCGAGATTGACTGTCTTGACAGCATCACGCCGACGACTGCGGCGGCTTTGACTGGATTGGGTTCTCCGACCACGGTTAATGCAGTGACGGCTTATGCCGCCCCGCAGACTGCCGATGCGATTACCACATTGGGGACGCCGACTACCGCAAATGCAGTGACGGGGTATGATAGCACGACTACGAAATCGGTGGTTACAAATATTACATTGCAGTATTCGGGTACGCTATATGACAGCACCGGTGCGGCATTGACTAATGCGGCTGGCATTGAAGTCAGCATAGTAACCAACATGCTTGTTGAATATGGTGATGTTCTTGCCTCGCTTGGTTCGCCTACGACATGGGCAGCCATTACTGGTTTCGGCGCGCATACCACAGCGGCGGCTGTGACCAACCTCGGCGCGGCCACTGTGTCGGCATGCGTGACGGCTTACGGCAGCCCGACCACGGCGGACTTTATTAACGCGATCACGTCTAACGTGGTGCAGGCGGCGAAGACGCTTGGGACGACCACGGACAGCGTGATTGACTCTGTTACGCCGACGACCGCAACATTTGTGCAACCTTAAATTCAATTATGCCGGGGGCCCGGTGTTGCCGGGCTTCCGGTTGATGGGGGCATCTATGATTGGCGTCTTCCGCTCATTAAGACTTACCCGATTCGGCATCTTCCTATTGGCCGCATTCTGCACCCTCACTGTAAGCGGAACCGCACAGGGCCAGGGAATCAGCTACAAACTACTCGTCTACAGCAATGACAATATGTCGGCCCAGGCGCATATTGACGCCCAGGTAGTAATTGACGATTTTAATAACGCCGGCGGTGCATGGCGCCCATCGTCAAGTAATGACTGGTGGGCTGGGAATGGAGTTATAAATGCTCTTGATGACAATCAGACTTATATCATTTTGTTCCGACGCGTACGTGATTTTTATGTTCCGGCGGCCACAAGCTTTTTTTACGAAATATACAATCAGCCATTTACCAACTACTATCACATATATTCAAACACGCTTTCGGTGGTTATTGGTAACGCGGATGCAGTTTGGAGTTTATCCGCCTTTCCTGGCGAATACACGAATTCAAGTTTTTATGATGTGCATTCCGGTAATGTATTCACAAACAGTATTCAGTTGACTGGGATTCCGACCGGAACATACAGCCTTGCTTTTAATAATTTGCGCGGGTATGCGGCGCCAGCGGCAAAAAGCGTAGACGTCAATGGTGCACCCTACGACTGGTTTTCAACTAACAGTTATATTCCTTATTCTAACAGTATTTCTGTTGTGGTGTATGGATACCCCGCCGGCAACTGCAATTGGACAATTTCCGGCCCGACAGACTGGACGAACGCGACCGGCTACGCGACAGAATTTACCAATAATGCCACAATTTCAGGTGTGCCAACGGGGACATACACGTTCAGCTTCCCCGGCGTGATTGGATACACGACGCCGACTAACACGCTTGAGATCACGAGCGCCAGCGCGGCGGCCAATAGCATCACCGGGACGTATGTCTTGGCCTATCCGACGAATATTCCCGCTGGGACAGGGATTCAAAAATTTTACCAGCGATCATACTTTTTCACAAATGTCTACCTGCATGATTCCGGGGTTCCATTGCACCAGCGGCTTGTGGGATATTTAACTGCTGAAGCCGACCCGATTTTTACGAATTGGGTTGCGACTGATCCAGCATATCTGGCCGCGTTGACGAATGGCACATTGACCGAAAGCACAAGCAATGCGTTTTGGACTGATGGTCGGATGATCGGAATATCGGTGCGAACGAATTACGACGCGAGCGGGTCAGCGGCGGTGCAGTCCGATCTTGACGATCACAAGACCAACATCAATGTCCACGCGATTG
>Ga0265297_10011382_pt1 | contig 10901 bp, 10 predicted proteins | sample Munlanlwell13791_FD_192502 | JGI IMG/M metagenome (GOLD analysis project Ga0265297, IMG submission 192502) | Leachate microbial communities from a municipal landfill in Southern Ontario, Canada - Leachate well 137-91 | ecosystem: Engineered > Solid waste > Landfill > Unclassified | place...
TTTTCAGGCAGGTCAAGGTGTTTTAATATCTCGTTTTTGGAAAAGTCAGACACTGTTATTATATGATCAGCTTTTTTTGCCGAGTAGTAGACGTGGCCGAATTTTATTTTTTCTTTAACGGTTGCCCACGAAGGATTTTCTAAAAAAAACACATCGTGGAGCGTGAGCACTTTTTTTACGGGGGCCAGGGATATCGGCAAAAATACCTGCCCGTGGTATATATCCGGACGGTCATTCAATAATTTGACGGGGATATCCATGAATATCCTGGAGATCCCCGCATCGGACAGGAGGCGTTTTGTTGAAACCTTATCGTTCGCGAAAGACGCGGCCCCTTTTTTCAGGCGGGGGCTTGTGTAAAGATAATACCGGTTATCGTCGTCTATATCTAATAAGTTTTTTATAAGATTGTATATATATGTCTCGATACCGCCGCAATCCGTGTCTATGTAGTGAGCGTCCAGGGCTATGTTCATCCGATCCCTTTTAAGATATTTTCAAATTCATCCGCCGTATTTTTAATAGAGTAATTTTTCATTGTCTTTAAGCCGTTTCGCGCCAGCATGGCCATCTTGGATGGGTTATTTATCAGTGATATTATCTCAGCGGCCATCTGTTCCGGGTTACCTGGGGGCACTAAGACGCTGTTTTCGTTGTTGACGGCGTATTCGCGCGGCCCGCCGCTGTCGGTCAGGACGCACGCGGCGCCGCAGGCCATGGCCTCCATGCCGGTCAGTCCCAATCCATGAAACAATGACGCCTCGATGAATATGCCGCACGATGAGTATAATTCCGCCAGGGCGTCTTCTTTCAGCGCGCCGTGGTCCCTGTATTCGAAAGGGATCCCGTATTTTTTCAGATTATCCGGCCCAAACAGGGATATCTCCATGTCCGGGCATTTTTGCTTCACTATCCGCAGGGCCTTTATCATGTTATCAAACCCTCTCCTGGGAGTGGACGGCCTGGCCATGCCCAGTATCCTTCCGGCGCGTTTCAAAGCGGTGTTTCTTGGATAGAATACGTCGAGGTTTATCCCCGGCCTTATCTTTGTTATGTTGTTGTCGTGCGCGGATATCCTATGTCTTAACCAGTCGCTGTAAGTGACCTTATTTTTTATAAGGCCGTATGTATCCACGATCCTGCCGGCGGTTTTTCTTTCGTTTTCTGGGTAAAACCACGATTCATAGTCCTGTATGAAATATAGAGGGGTGGCCCGCGGGTTATTTTTTATTATTTCCGAGACATAATAAGCCGTTGTCCAATAAGTCGCCACGATAAAGTCGCAATCGACCAGGCCGCCGCGCAGTTCTTTCCTGTCGTTGTATAAAATCGGGTGCGTATACAGGCGCATGTCCTCGGTGATTTTGGTCCTGTTCAGGCACATTATTTTCACGTCCATGCCGTCCAGGATCATGTGGTTTATCAGCTCCAGGAGAAAGATCACACCGCCGCACAGGCTTATTTCCTCGAACACAAAGACCGTTTTTGGTTTGTTGTTTTTCCGTGTCCATAGATATCGTTTTGACAATTCGAACGGATAAAAATACACGATCTCTTTCCTGCGCATCCTGTTCATGAAGTTGAACGTCCTGTAAATCGCGTAACCGAGGCCGCGCTCATCCGCGAGGTAACGGAATTTATTAAAGTAATACCTGAGCCTTTTTATCACCCAGGATCGCTCAAGCTCATAGAAATATTTCCTTATATATAAAAAAGGATTTGTCCTGTTGAATTTTTTCAAAGACATGAAGTATGGTTTTTTCCATCTGCCGAAGAATATCCGCATGTTTTTATGGATCAGCTTTAGATTTTTAGCGTCCCGTCTGACAAAGGTTGTCTTGTCCCTGTGATAGACAAACGCGTCATCGCACGCCGCCACCCTGAACCCGTTTTTTATGGCGCGCATGCAGTAATCGCTTTCCTCGTAGTAGCCGAATCCATATATCTCATCGAAGAGACCAAGCCTGTCAAACGCCTGCCTCGTGATCATGAAACAGAATCCGACAGCGGTAACTATGTCAGGATAGGTCCTTCTGGATATATCATCTAGTTTTTCCGCGAAACTGAATATGTTTTCTCCCGGCGGGATGTCTATGGAAAGATTCTGGGCCTTGTTCGAGATGGGATTCACGATGCCTATTTTTGGGTCGGATTCGGCGCACCTTATCATTTTAGCGAGCCAGCCCGGGGTCACTATGGTGTCCGTATTCAAAATTAGCATATAGGGGGCGCTGGAAACCGCCATGCCTTTATTCGCGCTCTTCAGGAATCCCTGGTTGACGTCATTCGCCAGCACGGTGATATTTTTGTGTTCTGAGGCCGCGCGCTCCATGTAGCGCGTTGTATTTTCGTCGCTTTTATCGTTAACTATGATAATCCTGTATGGATGGTCCGTATGCCTGAGGACGCTCTCGAGGCAGGGTTTGAAGTCAGCGAGATTATCTTTTACCGGTATGATTATGTCGCAATAACTCATGGTTTTGTGGGCCGCCTGTTCTCCGACAGCAGCATTTTTATGAATAAAAACGGCCTGATCAGATACAGAAAGAATGTTTTAAGGGAAGGATGGGGCAGGCCGTGTTTTTCGGCGAATTCTTTTATGGGGCGCGAAAATAGTTTGCTTCCGGGATGCCCCGCGTTAAAAAGGCAGGAATAGACAAGGTTTGTCTCGTAAGGGGACTTGAATAACCCGATTTTGCTTTTATCGTCCATGTCTATCAAGCGCTGGTATTCATTCAATAGAAACGCCCCCAGGATTTTTCTTTTAAAGAAATCGGGTTCTATGGATCCGAGGCATCCCGGGGGCATGGCGGTATCAAAACATATTTTAGAGAGATGTAATCCGCTGTAAACCATGGAGCTGATCCCGTATTTTTTTGAAATTTTCGTTATGTAGCCCCAATCCAAGGCAGTCTTTTTTTTAGACACTATCTCGTGTATATCCAATATTGATTTCAGTCCCGGGAAAGGCGACAGGTATAAAATAGCGTCTGAGAGATGGTGGCAAAAATGCAGGGCGGAGTAGATCAGCGCGTCTTCCGGAGAGGGGTAGAGGACATGGAAATCCCTTATTTTTTTCTCCTCGGCGTTTTTCCACATGAATTCTCGCGGCATGTTCACTGGTTCGGGGAGGTTTATCCTGTGGTGCAGTTCCATGATTACTGTTTTCTTCGCGTATGTTACGGTGAAGGGGTCTTCCTTGGTCTTTATGTATTCTTTTTTTGTCATAAGGCCGTTTATTTTATCCAGGTCGCTTCTTTTTACCAGGATGTCTATGTCAGACAGCGGCCGCGGGGATATGTCTTTGTATATGACATCCACCATAAACGCGCCTTTTAAGGGTATCGCCGGGATCTTTTCCGAATAGAACGCGTTTAGCGTGTTTTCAAGATCTTTCCATATAAGTATATTTTTTATAGCGGTGGTATTATATATATCATTGAGAGAGGATATGAATCGTTCCGGGATCTTGCTGTCTTTGAGGCCCGAGAGATTATAAAAAGCCAGAGGCGCTATATCGGACTGGACAAGTTTTTTTAATATAAAATCCCAATCAAGGCCTTTTTTCGCGAGGCGTTTTATCTTTCCGGAGGCCCGAAAATGATAATTTATGTTAAAACAGGCCGAGATGAATCGAAGTTCATTTTTCATTTTATTTGATTTTAACACAATCTAACCTTGTTGACAAGTTATCCGTGATATGAGAAAATCATTCAGCATGAACGCCATAGAGATAAAAAATTTAGATAAAGAATTTTATAATACGGAAGGGTTTTTACGCTCTTTTCTGCATGTTTTCAGGAAAAAGACGAAAAAGACGGCCCTTGACAGGGTGGATCTGGAAGTGAAGAGAAACGAGCTGTTCTGTCTTGTCGGCCCGAACGGCGCGGGCAAGACAACGTTAATCAAGATATTGTGCACGCTGATCTTGCCCACGCGGGGGAGCGCGCTTGTGAATGGGTATGACGTGGTAAAAGAGGAAAAAAAAGCGAGAGAATCCCTTGGGTTCATCTCCAGCGAAGAGAGGAGTTTTTTCTGGAGGTTGTCCGGGGCGGAAAATCTTAAATTTTTCGCCGCGCTTTATAACGTACCTCCCAGGCGGATATCTAAAGAGGTGGCCCGCGTCCTGGGGGTCGCCGGCATAGAAGAACCCAATAAAGAGTTCCAGCAGTATTCAACCGGCGCCAGGCAGAGATTGGGCATAGCCCGCGCGTTATTAAGGGAGCCTGAGATCCTGTTCATGGACGAACCGACAAAGAGCCTGGATCCCCTGATGGCGGATAACTTCAGGAGATTTGTAAAAGAAGAGCTGGTCAAAAAGCATGGGAAAACGGTATTTTTCACTACCCATCAACTGGATGAGGCGGAGATAATGGCTGACAGGCTGGCTATACTGGACAGGGGAGGGGTAAGGGCAGTTGGAACCGCGGCCGAGCTCAAGAGGGGCGCTCGGTCAACAAAAGAAGCTGTTTCGATAGCAGATGTTTTTAATTATTATGTTAAAAGAGATTAGCGCGTTTTTTTTAAAGCTGGCGGCATTCCTTAAAAAAGACATCAGGATATTTGTCAGTTACAAATTATCATTTCTGATGACCTGCGTCGGCATGGTGGTGTCCGTAGCCACGTTTTATTACATAGCTAAGTTATTCGGGAGGTCAGCCAGCCCGTACCTCGCTTCTTATGGGACCGATTATTTTTCTTTCGCTATTATAGGCATAGCGTTTTCCGCGTACCTGACCACGTCTTTGTCGACTTTTTCGGGTCATATCAGGGAGGCGCAGACCTCGGGGGTCCTGGAGTCATTGCTCGTAACGCCCAGTTCCGTCGCGGAAATCATAGTGGGCATGAGCATTTGGGATTTTGTGTTCGCCTCCATAAAAATAGCGGTATATTTATTGATAGGGGCGCTTCTATTCGGGTTGAGATTCAGCAATCCGAATCTTTTCGCGGGCCTGTTGATCATAGCGCTGTCCATATTGTGTTTCAGTTCCCTGGGCATAATGTCAGCGGGATTCATACTTATCTTTAAAAGAAGCGAGCCGGTAGGCTGGTTTATAGGCACCCTGACGGGATTATTTGGAGGGGTATATTTTCCCGTGGAGATCCTGCCTCTTAAACTGCAGTTTGTCTCATATTTTCTGCCTGTCACTTATTCCCTGAGGGCGCTGAGGCACGCTTTATTGAACGGCTATTCCCTTGGGATGCTCCTGCCGGATGTATCGGCCTTGATTATTTTTTCAGTGATTTTATTGCCCTTGGCCGTCATGATATTCAAATACACGTTAAAAAGAGTAAAGATAGACGGCAGTCTGGTATATTATTGATAATGGAACCTGGAAATATCTATTTAAAATTAAAGGGCGGGGAGTTTGATTTCAAGGGTGCCAGCATGGAACCCGCTCTCAAAGAAGGAGACAGGGTCATTGTTAGGCCCGTAAATGCGGACGATATAAAGGCCGGCGATATAATAGTATTCGAGGCGCGCGTACTTGGTTGTCACAGGGTTTTGGGCCGGTTCAAAAAAGAGAGAAAACTCTATTTTTGGGAAAAAGGGGATAATCAGGGCGCGCTGAGGCCTGTCTCGGAAGACAATGTGATAGGAAAGGTAGTGTATGTAATAAAGAACGGTAAATTAAACAAACCGGTTTTTTATATAGACAAAGGATATTTTTTTTATTATTTATTGGATTTCTTTGTGTATTTCTATGTAAAGGCTTCTAATCTTGTCAGGAGGAGTTTGCTGCGCGGCAGGAGAAGCGTGATTTCTGATTTCTGCGGGGCGTGTTTTTGGCGTTCGGTCAAGGCATTGACTTTTATGATTTCGCGTGGTACAATAAAACAGTAAGAGGATTTTTGTTCATGCGCATAATGACAAAAAAAGGGTTGTTTAGCAAAGAGACTAAAAATGGCCTGGTGGTATTGAGCCGTGACGAGAGCGGGATGTTTATACTTAATAACACGGCCCTTATTATTTGGAAGGCCTGTGCCAGGAAATCCACAATAGATGAAATCCTGTCTAATGTTTCAAGCGAATGCGAAATGAGAGAAGAGGACCTTAGGGGCTTCAAGAAAGAATGCATGGCTATTGTTAAGAAAAACCCTGAGTTATTTGAGATACTGGATATTTGATACCTGATTAACAAAAAAAAGGGGGGTGAAAATGAAAAAGCAAGGCGTAAAACATAAAAGAAAAGTTAAATATGAGAAGCCCGAAATAAAACACTATACAGTGGAAGAACTTAGTAAGACATGGAATTTTGAGGTTTTTGGGCTTTGTGCCCCTTGCGCCGCTGTGGCATATTGTTGCTTTCCCGAGACATAAATCTATTTTTTGTAGAATTGTCGTAAAAACCCCCTTTAACGCAATCAATACATGGTAAAATTTTTTAATAGGCCTTATAAAAAATATAAGATTTGTTTTTATCCTGATACCATGTCTATTTTTAGGGTTGATAAAATCGCGGGGGACGTATTGTCTTTGAAAGAAAAAGGATTTGGCAGGGAATCGATAATCAAAAAGTTGTCAAAAAAGTACAGGGTTGATACCGTAAATAAAGCATTCCATGAAATAGAAACGATAAGCTCAAAAAGGTTTTTTAAAAAAATAAAATTTTCAGAATGGTCGAATATAGATGAAAAAATTAAATACAAGACAATAAATTCTATCGATATTTATCTTGCCCATATCTGCAATATGGCTTGTTCTTATTGTTCTAATAAGGGCGGCAGTTTTAATATCCCGTTTGAGAAAAAGATGATGAGCTGGAAAACGGCGAAAGCCGCGCTGGATTGGTTTTTTAATCAGAAGAGAGAAGAGAGATATCCTTTGACTGTATGTTTTTTTGGGGGGGAGCCTCTTTTGAATAAAAATATTTTTAAGAAAAGCATTAGGTATATACATGAGAAATGGCGGTACAAAATAGATGTCCCCCTGCGCGTTATTCTGAGCACAAACGGAACCCTGTTGGATAAGGATATTCTGGGGGTTATTTCTAAATATAAATGTCAGATTAATGTATCTTTGGACGCGTCCAAAGAAGAGCATGATAGAGAGAGGGTATTTAAAAATCTCACCAATACTTATGATATCATATCTAATAATATAAAATATTCACAGAAAATGTTTCCGGACATACCAATAACAATAAGCTCCACCGCAAATCAAGGCACAAGTTTTACAAACATATTTGAGCGCAATAGCGTGGATTCTTATTCAAAAACAAGGTATCGTTTTAACATGGAACACAGCATTGCGGGAAACAAAGATAATAGCAGATTATTTTTTTGTAGGCTCCAAAGGCATCTAAAGAGATATTATGTCAACAGGTTGAAAAATAGAAAAAGTTTCATATTCATGGATCCGGAATCGTTCGGGGTTTTTAACAGCAGGAGCGACAAGCGAATTGTCTGCGGCGCGGGCATTTCCAAGGCAGCGGTTATCGCCAATGGTGATATATATATATGTGCTATGAGTATTTTCGATAAGAAGTTTAAAATAGGGTCTGTTTTCGCGGGTTTGTCGGATAGGGGATTAAATAAAATAAGAGAGATATATAAAAAATTGCATAGGGCGCGCGCTAAATATTGTTTTAAATGCTGGGCCAGGATGAATTGTCCCGGAGGATGCATTTTGCCGCAGAAAAGCGGACATCAAAAAAGCAGGTTTGCTGAAAAGGAGGACAAGAATTTTATATGTGATATCCAAAGGCTGTGCTTGGAATATTGCATACGAAGTTATGAAACCATTAATGCGAAAGACGCGGAGAATCATTTTGAGGGAATATTGAATTGTGGCAGGCCTGGCCGGGGCAGGCTGGGCTCGGATGATAATATAACGCCTTTGTATTTATACAGGGATCTGGTTAACGCCAAATTTCGGCACATAAGATGTCTTAACCCCTTTTAACCGAATGCGCAGACATGTGATATTATATTATGATCGCGAGGACACGGAAAACAGAGGCGCGGCGTTTTACGCGGCGCGCTTTGAGAACTTTGTTGATTTGAATCTGACAATAAGGTCTAATTCAAGAAGATTTTTAGAAATGGTTAAAAATGAGTATAAGTTATTTGCTTGTTCAAAGGTGAGGGCGTACTATAAAAGCAAATTCAAGAATCCCATGGCGGCATGTATTGATATACTGTTCGGAAGGGATAGCGCCCGCATTTTATCGGTAAGCCACGCGGGATTGGAGAGAGAAATAAAGCGTTTTTTATTCGAGAGGTTTTTGGTTTTTCACGCCTCTTCCGTAATATATAACGGGTTTAATCTGTTTTTCATGGGTGATGTGAAAAGCGGGAAAAGCACCACATGCGCCGCCATGTCCGATCTCGGGGCGGCTGTCCTGGCCGAGGACTATTCTATTGTAAAAAAAGATACGCGGGAGGCGGTTTTGTTTCCCACTTTCATAGGAAACATAAGAAGCGGGGCGCGCAGCGCTATCCAGAAAGAGTATCTTGGGCGTTTTTATAAAGATGGCGCCGCCCCCCTGATTCAAAGGATGACCAGGATGAAAAAAGAGGATTTAAGGACATTGTTTGCGTACCATAAAAAATTATACGGGATTGACAATGGCCTGTTAAGCCGGAATCCCGCGAAAGGCAGAAATGTGTTTATCATCCTGGTAAAAGATCCGAATCCCGGGCGCGGCGGGACGTTGACACGCATAAAATCATTGGACGCGCTGCCGGAACTACTGCGTCATTTATCCGCCAACCGTACTTATTATGGCAAAGCGATAAAAGATAGCGTGTCTTTGTTTTTGAAATCAGAGTGTTATGTGTTTAAAAGGGCGCCTTTAGAGGTTATGGTGTCAGCTATCCGTTCCAGATTTGGATAATCCAGGCAAGACCCACCATAATAGGCCAGTCTCCGGAAAGAAATAAGTGTTGTCAATGATGTTGTGGAACAGGAATGCGATGCCCGCGAGAAAAATAAGGCGGGGTTCTGATTTGGCCTTGATGATGAAATTTATTATCAGGGATATCAGGGCTATGAGGCCCAGGGTCCCTGTCTCGGCCCAGACATGCAGGAATATGTTATGGGCATACCGGGTATTTGTGCTGACCCCGACCTTATATTCCAGGAATACCTCCTGAAAATTCCCAGGGCCAACCCCTACGATTGGATGGTCTTTTATGACGGCTATCGCGGTCCGCCAATAGTTCAGACGCTGGGTGATCGAGTTTTGGGGATTATCCAGGTTCATCAGCCGTTCCCAGCGTGTAATCAGGATGAATGCTATCGCGATGGAGAAAATTATTATAGATGCCGCGAGTAAAAGTTTTTTGTGTTTTATGGATTTATAGGACAATATGAACCATGTTATCATGGCAGTTATTAACGCCAGCCACGCCCCGAGCGATTTTGTGAGCAATAAAGCCGCGCTAATAACCATAAGAGATAATATTACGCTTGTGACCCTGTGACCCTGTGACCTTGTGACTTGGAGCAAATGTAATCCCATGAAGAATACCATTATCAGATATCCTCCAAGTATGGTCGGTGATGGAAAAGTGGCTATGGCGCGCTTATCAAGCAGTATATCTCTGGCATACGATGAGAGCTGTAGAAAACCGCTGTTTATTTTTTTTAGATAAGCTAATGTGCCGGCGTAGCCCCAGAAATATTGGTAGACCGCGTAGAGGCCTATTATGGCGCCGGCGATGACAATGGTTTTTATCAGCGTGTTTTTTTGCCTGTCGTCTATCCGGGAGACAACAAAGAACGCGGAAGCGAAGCCCATGAATTTCAGGGTTTCGGACACGGAATTTATTTTATTGACTGAGAACGCGGCGGAGATAGCGTAGGCTGACAAAAGAAATAAAACCGGGAAATTTTCAAAGGTCTTAGGCGGGATCTTAAAATTGGTTTTTGCGCCAAGGATGAAAGTCAGCGCGGCGAGAGAGATCATCACCGTCTCGTAACACAGCTCTAATTTTGGATAGGCAAGCCCGGAAAAGAAAGGCCTGATAAACACAAGGATCAACAGCGGTATAAAAATACAGGAGGATAAGGATTTAGATTTTATATCTTCCATGATATAATTAATCTTATGTTATCAGTAATAGCGGTAAATTACAACAGAAAAGATTTATTGAGAAAGCGTCCGGATTCCGCATGAATATGATCCTTACGGCGTTGATAGCGCTTTTCATAGTCAGCGTATCGTTCTCGGGCTGTGATATCGGCCTGTTTCTGAATTTCAAGGATAAGGCCTTTTTGTTCTCCGCGGCGCATGTGTTTTTTCTGTTGGCGGCGGGCGGGGCGATGCTGATCCAGTTCGCGAGGAACAGGAAAAAGTTTATTTTTCCGGAGCTTGGATATCAGTTTATTTCCATCGCCGGCCTGACTTTATTTTCCTTATTGTCCCATGACTCAAAGACGATTAACGGACTCGCGCTGTTTTTGATGATCGCGGAGGGCGTCTTGGTCTATTTTATCGTATGTAATTACGTTGACAGCGGGAGGGCGGCCAGGCATGTCCTTTGCGCGTTTTTCTCGATATTCGCCTTTCAGGGTCTGTGCGCAATATATCAATTCCTGAGGCCGGAGATTATCGTTAATCCGAAAATTGTCTACATGGGGAATGTCCGCATGGCCCGGCCTTGCGGTTTACTGAGTAACGCGGGCGTCTTCGCGGTATTCATGGGCATGATATGGCCCATTGTTTTCAATGATGTCCTGTCGGCCAGAGTCCATAATTTTTTTCGGCGTTCCGTAAAAATAGCGGTTTTTATCCTTGGTACCGGTGGGGTCCTTGTTTCTTTGACCAGGTCCGCCTGGATCGGGGTGATCATCTCGCTGTTCGTGGTTTTTGCCTACAGGATTCGTCTGAAACAGTACGATAAGGAATTCGTGATCCGGTCTTTTCTGCTTATTCTGGCCGCGGTCTTGATAT
>Ga0265297_10011383_pt1 | contig 10901 bp, 13 predicted proteins | sample Munlanlwell13791_FD_192502 | JGI IMG/M metagenome (GOLD analysis project Ga0265297, IMG submission 192502) | Leachate microbial communities from a municipal landfill in Southern Ontario, Canada - Leachate well 137-91 | ecosystem: Engineered > Solid waste > Landfill > Unclassified | place...
TTGCAAAAAGATCGGCCTGCGCAGCTACAAAGATAAAGTTACCACTACCTAAATTTGTTTTAAGTTCTGATTCAATTAATTTTGGAGGACCAGAATACTTTGCAATCAAATGAGGATAATAAAATTTGTTTGTTGAACAATAAACGCACTGATGAGGACATGCACCTCCTATTGGATTATAGGTTGCTGTAATGAATTCATACATATTGCCAGAACCTGGCTTTTGTTTATTTAACGGCATAAGATGGGGTCTCCTTTTTAACACTATTTTTAATAAAATCTTCTAATGCAAGTGATTTGGCAATAATAATTCTTTCTTTAGCCCTTAAAGAACTGTTGGTAATATGGTCAATATTTACATTTTTTGCTTCTTCTCTAAATTCTAAGAAATTTTTTAAAGGTTTTTCAGGAAATGTAACCCTTACGTAATCATAAGCATTTCCCATTACCACATAGTGTCTGGCCATATATTTTATGAACATGCCATTCTTTTTATAATGTTCCACTTGCTGTTCATAATTGAATTTGCCAGCAAACCTGTTTGGGGATAGTGATTTATTATTCATACTAAATGTCCATTTTAATTTGATTATCTTCGGGAATATCCCTATCACCATTTATATATGCTTCAGCATGTTCTATTAATTGATTAATTTTTGTTGTACATGCCCTTGGCAATACAGGTGATTGGCCATTTTCATTATACTGCTCCGAAGGGAGGTGGGGCGTGTTTAGACACACCGGACTATTTGCAGTATCTACAGGAATTAATGCAGTAATAACAGCACCCATTATATCATGTGACCATGATAATGAAACACCTCTTATGTCTGCTTCATCACAATACCCTTTTTCAAGTTGGCAAATATCTTCAACAAATTTAGCCAAAGAAGATAGGCATAGAATAAATTCTTCTTTAGGTTTATCGTATGATTTTAAAACTACTTTAATATCATCGGTTGTTTCCATTACTATTTCATATTGGATTTCAACCTGGGTCCCATCGTATTTTATTTTTGATATTTTCAGATCCTGAGAACTATTCTTTTCTTTTGTAGAAATTTCTTCAATTTCTGGCTTGGGTGCTTCTGTATTTTTAGGAGTTGCTATTACCCTTTCTTCACTCCTTTTTCCATCAATATTTGATGAAACAGAAATAGTGCAATTGCCTTCATCAGCGATTTGTTGCATGTTTTTCTTAAATTCTTTTGCTATTTTTTTAGTTTGTTCGTTCATGGTATATAATTTTTAAATTGTTTTATATGATTGAATTAGACAAGTAGGCATATACTCTCTTAAAAAAATCTTTTAAAGATTCATTTGCATCCTGACCAAAACTAAAATTCCACCCGGGTTCGTAATTAAATTTTTTAAAAGAAAACATATAATTAACTATCCAGCCATTGCCAACAGTATAAATATTTATGTCTAATATTTTAGGAATTTTTCTGTCTTTATAATCAGGGTGAGCATATTCTTTTTTTAGAATTTTACCCTTAAATGTTCCTATTTCTTTTATTAATTCATAATTATCAATACCATCATAGTTGCATTTAATTATTCTTGATTTTTCTGGAAATATTTTTTCATTATTTCGCCAATTAATTATCGCTCTATTATTTGTTGATTCAAAAACAGCCCTTGCAAAAATAGAATCAAAAAACCATGAAAAATATTCTCTTTCAACTGGTAATCTGAACTCATGATTATGAGGATTTGCGCTATATTTGAATAATTTCTGTCCAACTCCATCAACATTCCACTTTCCGGTTCTTACATCATAATTTTTCCCAGTTAAAAGCATCCAATTAAGAATTTCCATTTTTTGATCAATGGAATAATAATTTCCTATTAATTTTGAAAATGTTATTTTTAAATTTTTCATAGATTTATTTATTTTAAAATGGTAATTCTTCGGGCAGTTTATTTAAATCTGGCTCATAAATATGAGGTTTGTTTGGTTTGTTTTTCCTTGGTATAGTTTTATGTTTAACTATATAGATAATGTTATTAATAGTAAATCTGAATGAATAATAATTACCCGTTTCTTTCCACCATCTTTTCAAATATTTCTTTTCATAAAGAAGAAACAATACAAATAAACAGAAATCCCCACATTTGCTTTCGTCATGGGTAATATAACCTTCTATTATTTCATTATCTTCTTGTAATTCCGGCCTTTTATAACATCTTTGATATGGATTATGAAAATAATATTTACCTAATTTTATTTTGTCCAGAATATTCCATACAGGAGGTTTATACCAGCCGGTTCCACTACAATTCCAACAATCAATAGAATCTCTTATAAATCCATAATTATCGTATGTATAATGATGAATACCGGTTCCATTACAAGAAAAGCACCTTACTCCACTTATAAATTGAACATCATATTTTATATGCTTACCATATTTTGCAAGTATTTTGTTTTTTATTGGGTAGAAATGCCTTTTATTTGAATAATCAACATTTCTATTTGCATGGTGCAATAACCATGATAAAATTGGGATAATTAGTGTTTTCATAATATAATATTAAAAAGGTTCTTCTTCTTTTTCTGTTCTTTCGTAAAAATTGGTATTTGGCTTTATTCCTGCATTTGCATCTTCCCTACCTCCATACCACTGTTCTTCACAATCTTTAAAACCTGCCATTCGTTCGGTGCATTTAAAATGAATATGCCCTACTGCTCCATTTCTAAATTTTGGTATAATTGCAAACATATCCGACCAATCCATATTACTAAATGTCTCTCCAAAATAATCAAATTCACTAAATCCATAAACGGAAGGTCTATATAAAAAGATAATCATGTCAGCATCTTGCTCGATTGCACCTGAGTCTCTAAGATCAGACATCATTGGTATCTTAAAACCACCTCTTTTTTCGCAGTCTCTACTTAATTGAGATAATATAACAATTGGTATATCTAATTCTTGTGCTAATAATTTCAACTCTCTACTTATTTTTTCTATTTCTGAATTATCATTTTTTCCAGCCCTTTCAATAAGTTGTATATAATCAATAAAAAATATTTCACATCCTTCTTTATTTACTTTTTGTCTGCATTTTGATTTTATAGAACTTAAAGAACAAGCTCTTATAATTTGTACGGGAATTGATTTTATTTTTTTAATAGCAATTTCAATATTTTTTAATTCATCTATACTTAAATTTCCACTTCTAAATCTTACAGAATCAATTCCGGCTTCTGAACATATTCTTCTATTTACTAATTCTTCAGCGGACATTTCTAAACTATCAATAACAGGATTATGTTTATTTAAACTTGCTACTTCTGCACATTTAATCATTAATTGAGTTTTCCCCATACTTGGTCTAGCAGCAATAACAGTAACTTCACCTCTTTCAAATCCTACAACCTTTTTATTTATTGATGGGACACAAGTAGGAACACAATTATTTATGCCTTTTTCAAAATTATTTACTCTTTTATATATTTTTTTTTGGCAATCTTTTAATAATTCTTCAGGTGTTTGGTCACTTTCAAAATATTTATCTTGTATATTCTTTAATTGTAATTCACAATAATCAATTGTATCAAAAACATCAATACTATCATCAAATGCTCTATTACTTATTTCAGTGGATAGTCTTATACATTCTCTTTGCATCCATTTCTGGATAATAATTCTACACCAATATTCTAAACTTGCAGCAGAAGCAACCCTGCTTGTTAATTGAGTAATATAATAAGGTCCTCCAACAATATCTAAATAACCGTCACTTTTTAATTGATTTGTTACTGTTAATATATTAATTGGATGATAGTTTTCAAATAATTTAATAATAGATGAATAAATTAATTGATGGTGTTCTTTATAAAATATTTCAGGTGTTAATATTTCATTCACTTCTTTTATAGAATCTGACTCAATCATTAATGCACCCAAAACAGCTTCTTCCAAATCAATCGCAGAAGGTGGCACTTTCCCGTATTCTGTAAAAACAGGTGAAGAAATATTTTTATTTCTTTTTCTATATATTGATTGTTCTTCCATTATCTGTAACTATCTTGTTTTTTAATTGGATCTTTCTTTTTATCTTCCTTTAATTCAAAAATGCCTTTCCATCCACCAGCTATTGAATTTTCAATCATTTTTATTGCTGTTTGTTCATCAAATTTTGCTAATTTATTTAAGGATATTTGAAGTGCATTATTTGTTTTCTTCTCCCAATTTGGTTCTTTAATTATAATATTCCATAATTCAAAAAATTTACTTGAAAATGGAGGATATATTAATTCTTTACTTTCTTTTAATTTTTTACTTTCTTTTACTTTTTTACAATCAATTTTATTATCAATTATATTTACATTTTCATTTTCCATATGATTATCATATGATTTTGATATGTTTTTTATATGTTTATTTTTCTTTATTGACAATGTTTTACCAGCCTTGTTAATACCTCTTGATTTGCAAAAATTAGCTCTTTTTTCTGCTTCTTCTTTTAATCTTAAATTAAAAAATCCTTCATTATTTTTTTCAAATTTACTCATAACTAAATCATCTGATTTACATATGAAAATCATATCATTTTCACTTAACATTCCTTTTTGATGCTGTAAGCAAAGCAAACGAATATACATTCCAACTTGTTCATTTGTCATTGTCATAGTACCAGTTAAAAAGTCGGAACTATAAAATAAAAATGCAGGGTCTTTACTCATATTTTCCTCCTATAATCAATTATTTTAATTCCCTTTTTGCTATTACAAGACTTACAAAAAGAGGTTGTAAATTTTCAACTACATTTAATCCTCCTTTTATTATTGGCATAACGTGATCCATTGTTAAGTTTTTTTCACTATTACAACACAGACATTTATTGCCATATAATGAAAAAATGTAATTTCTTATTTCTTTTTTAGATGTAAAAGAACACGCTTTTTGCCTTGGTTCATTTAATAACTTATTTAGATATGCAGTATATTTTGCATATATCCATTTCAATTTTGATCTTTGTTCCCCCAAATCATCTACATCAACTAATTTATATTTTCTTAATAATGATAAAGAATTTTCATAAATTGTAGTTTTATCCCTATCCCATATTTCACTACTTTCATAACTATACCATGATAAGTATATATAATTAGAATAATGATCTAATAAGTTTACTTTAAAATTATTATAAATTTCATATATCTTAATAAAAACATCACATGGCATTGTGTAGTTTCCCGTAAAAACAAAACCATTAAATGTTTTTGATTCAGATATAAATGTTTTAAGGTCCATATTATATAAATAAAAAACCCAAATAAAAAAGGATTACAGCGTAAAAGTGGCGACCAAGCCTGAGAATACTGCAATCCTTAATTAAATGGGTAGGTATTAAATTTCTTAAATTATGCGGAGTATGTAATAAATAAATATTTTTAAATTGATACATGGTCTTTTACTTTAAATTCTCATTGCAAATATATTCAATAAATCTCTAAAAACAAATTTTATTTTAAAAAAGTTTTAATTGTGACTTAAATTGTTAATGTTTTCAAACGTTAACCCATGTTTTATTACAATAAATTTTTAAAATGCAACCCCTGCTCACATTAAATTTATCTGCAATTTTTTGTTTTGATAATTTTGTTTTTAATAATTCCTTTATTTCTAATACTAATTTTTCATTTAATACTGCCATCCCATTTTTTATACCTGTATTATTTACAAGTCCTGTATTAAAAGCATGAATCATATTTTCTTTTTGTGTGCACCATTCTAAATTATTAATGCTATTATCTGTTTTTATTCCATTTATATGATTAATATTTGATTTATTTTCTGTATTGGGAATAAATGTTTCGGCAATCAATCTATGAACCCTATATGGTTTTGATATTTTACCATATCTTATGGATACCATATAATATCCATGATCATTTAAATATTGACTTTTAATAGCCATTGTTTTTATTTTTCTTATAATACCAGTTTCTGATATTTCGTAATCTGGATGTGATTTAATTTTTACAAACTTCATTTTTTTATGTTTTATGATCCACAAATATAATAAATTTATTATTAATATGAGTATCATTTAATTTTATCCTCCAATATTTTGATTTTTTCAGCATAATTTTTATCTGTCTCTATAAATCCTTTTACTTTCTTTATTGATGCTGTTACGGTTGAATGATCCCTGTCACTAAAAATTTTACCAATTAATTCCATTGAAATCCAACAATTCTTTTCAATGAAATATATTGCTATTTGTCTAGGTACAGACAATACTTTTTTTCTTGATTTCCCAATTAAATCATCGGAAGAAACATTAAAAAAGTCACTAACAATTTTGATTATTTCTAAAGAATATGGATCAGCTTTAAAATAGGGCTCAACCTTTTCTTTAGGTTTTAAATAATCGTTAATAATTTTTTCATCAATAATTATTTGGTGTTTTTGTTTTAGAAAGGTGGTAAATTTTATTACTGGGGATGTTCTCATGGTTTTAATATTTTATATTTGATGCCAACCCTCATTTTCATCATTAAATTCTGGACGTAAATCAGGTTCGGGATGAGCAATTTTATTTTTGAATTTCTTTTTTAATTCTTTTTGCTTTTCCAAAAGATGATTCCAATTAAGTAATTTTCCGGGTCTTTCTTTTATTGCAATAAAACAATAATTAAAATGATCTTTGGGTAAATCATTATTATATTTTATATCACTTATTGTTGCTAATCCTCCTATGAAATCATCTGCTCCATTATATACATAAAGTGCAGTTGGCACATATATTTGTTCATTTATTTTAGGTTCTCTTTTCATGATTATTTTTTATAAAATGCCTGAAATCTTATTGTTCCCTTATATTGTGGTGATTTTAACAAGCCATCACCCTTGCCAGACAAACTTTCAGCACCAGCTTCATCTAATATAACTTTGCTGTCTATTTCTTTTGGTACGCTAAAACATACAATAGTTCCAAAATTTACTTTAAGATCACCCGACATTATCTTGACTGACGCCCTTTGTGTAGCTGCAACAATACGGAACCCGGAGGATCTGCCTTTTTGTAATAATAGTCTTAAATTTTCTTCCAGGCATTTCTTTGTTTCTGCAATAACCCTTTTTGTTTTTGGTTCACCATTTGCATATTTGCCTACAATTTCATCCTTGTAAACATTTAAAGCATTACCGCTTCTGGATTGGGAAATACTGTCAGCAAACTCATCAAATACAACCAATGTTCTTTTTGTTCTTCCCGTTTTAACAAGTGTGTTCATTTCCTCTACCAATGACTCCATCATCGTTTCTATTTCTTCAATATCAGAATAAACAGAAATATTTCCACCGTTATATCGAGTAAATTCATATTTTGGATCTAAAATATAAATATCATCAAATTTCATGAGTTTTGCATACTCAATAATTGAAATAAGAAATACGCTTTTACCTGATCCTGTAGACCCTCCCACCAGTATGTGCGGAGTTGAAGCGTTGTCAATATCCCATATAACTTTTTGATTGAAATTATCAAAACCAAGAGGTATTTTATTACCCTCTAACTGGCCGGAGTCAAATAATAAATCAGTTTCCCTAGTCTTCTTTGCTTCAACAGATATGTATGATTTCCCTTGATATACATATAAATCTTTATTTATACGTACATTTTCAACACCAAGCGCATTTGCAATATCAAGTTTATACCTGAATATACTTGAAAGATTTGTTCCTGCTGAAAGTTCAAGTAAATAGCTGTTGCTTGAATATCCTGAAAACGTGAATGGGATACTTGTTATTAATCCCAAGGTTCTTAACGTGTGCTCTATTTTTTGTTCGTTTGTCATATCTTTATTTGTTAAATCGTATTGAATGAATTGGGAAGCATTTTCCCTGAATTTTTTGATTGTTTTTGGATCAATAGCTGCAATGGAAGCATCCCTTATTTTCTTTAACCTTTTTTCAATGAGGTCCTTTTTGTTTTCTTTAATGTTGAAATCCGATACTTCAGCTATCAAAGTTTTTGCCCAAAATTCGTAGATTTCTGCTTTATCAACAAAATTGTCATTTTCGTTAATAATATAAACGAAATCAGGATTAGATACCGCTTCGAGCATGCCTTTCAATGGTTCATATAAAAGATTTTCATATAACATCCTTGTATCTTTATCAATAATTACTTTATTGCAAACAACCTGTGGTGTTTTATCCCTATTTTTAGATATTTTATTTTCTACAAACCACACCTCATCTATTGTTAAATCTGTTTTTGCTTCAATAAGATTAACGTAGGTTATTGCCTGCTTTCCAATGGAAAATCTAATAGTATCATCATCACTATATATTGATTTTGACTTATGATCTAATGCAACAATTTTATCATCATTGGTTTTAAAAACCAGATCCACTATCCCGTGACAAGGAAGCGGAATATCTACTCCATTTATGGTCAAAAATTCATCCATATATAATTCAACATAAAGAACTGATTTTAGTTCAGATTCATATACATGGATGTCTGAAAAGAAATTGTTTAATAGATCATTTACCGAGTCATTAGCTTTCTTCTTACAATCTTCTATTGATGGAGTTGATTTTTGCAGTTTCCATTTCAGTGGATTCATTTCATCAATATACAGATATGCTATTTGTTGCAAATCGGCAATATCTCTTTTTATTCCCTTAATTTTTTCATTGAAGTAATATTCCAATGCTTTATGATAAGCTTCACCAGCAACTGTTGACGATGATCTTCTAAATGGAATATTATAGATATATGCCATTTCGAACGCTTTGGGATTTCTTGCAAAGGTACTTACCTTACTATAGGACCATGAGTCAATTAGGAAATGAGAGAATACATTTTCAAGTTCATCGGGCTTCATGTCCCGATAATGATGGTTTTTTATCATAATTTCATTCTACAATTTTATATATTCGATAAGTTAATAATATGTCATAATTTGCATCATGCAACCTGGTTTCATCAATTTCAATTCCTAGGTATTTTGCAACTGTTTTTAATTGAAAGTTTTCAAGTTTTTCACGTTCATTTTTCAGTTTGTTTGATGCCAATACCATGACATCTATTGAATTCGCCCAAAAGTACGAACCAAAATAATTGTCATTGTTTTGTGTGAAAAACGCTCTCAAGAATTGATTATCAAAGGATGCGTTATTATATCCGACAAGAAAAAACTTATCTTTTTTGTCAAACCTATCAACATACTTTGATAACATTAGAGTTAATTCATTATAAACCTCTCTGAATGGTTTGTAATTTTGAATTTGTTCCTTGGTCACATTTCCAACCTTTAATGCTTCATCTTCAATAATAGCATCCTTGTATGGTTGTACTTTGAAGTTAAATTCTTCTTTTATTTCATCATCAATAATAATCATTCCTGAAATTTGATAGATTCCGTTTTTCCAGTATTTTACTCCAGTTGTCTCTATATCAAATAAGAAAAGCTTCATAAGTTTTTATTTTTATGGTTAATAATTAAGGAAGTTTTATTTCTGCTTGTGTTGATTTTCCGCCTTTTTTTAATTCATCCCTACGTTCTTTTATTAAATCCAATGAAATATCATAGTCATTTAAAGCACCACTTTTTTCTATTTCATCTAATTCAATGGAGGAAGAAACTTTAATTTTGTTGATTAAGGAAATTCGTTCTTTGTCGAATTTTACTTGTTCAATTTTTGTTTGTTCATCAGCAGAATTGTCAACATAATCAATATCAACAGTATTCGGTGTTATTTCTTTTACAACTCCCTGGTCTGCAATAATAGCATTTTGCATTTGAATTGATAATGGAGCGTATTTTGAAAGTAATAATTTAAGAACCGTTTTACTTGCCATTACATCAAATTCAGTTTCCCAAAGACTTGATTTTTTCACATCTTCTTTTTTAGAAGAATATGTTTTTGAATATTTTAATCCATGGCTTTTCAATGTTTCTACTGACATGTATAGAGATTTTTTGAACCCATTGATTAATTCAAAATAAGCTACAAAACCTATTATTTTTTTATCATTTCTTTCGTCTTGTAACCAATTGTATTCTATTTCACCAGATTCACGGTTAATATATTTTATTTCACCTTCTCTAACATCTGTTACATTTATGGTTCTAAATTGTCCAGATCTTTGAGATAACTGAATAAATCCTTTATAACCCATCTGAAATTGCGCCTGAACTTCCCAAGTGCCTTGTTTGTTTTTACAATTATATGGAATTATATATGCAAACCCTAAATTTTGATTGACTGGAAGGTCTAGGGTTGCAGCCATAATTCCGGCTTGCATTATGCTTTCTGGATTTGCTGTTGATAACATTGAATTATTGTTTGCAACAGATATTAAAGATGATATAAATGCATTTGCTTTAGCACCCAATACATCTTGAAATCTTGATTTAACTTTATCTTGACTTAATAAGCCCTTTAAAGTTACTTGAATTTGTTTATTTTCTGCCATGATTTAAAATGTTAAATTAATTATTTTTATTTCTGGACAAATATACACTGTATATTTTAATAAACCTAATTTATTTTGATATTTTTTTTAAAAAAATTGATTTTTTATAATTTAATAGCCTCTATAGGGGATTTTATTTTACTAATTAAATTATCGCTCAGATGGCAATAGATCATTGTTGTTTTTACATTTTGGTGACCGGCTAATTTTTGGATTAAATTTATGTCAATTCCTTGCTCTACCATGTGGGTAAATGTACAGTGACGAATAAGGTGCGTATAAACACGTTTATTTATTTTAGCTTTTTGTGCTAGTTGTTTTATTACCTGCCTTACGCTTGTTTCAGAATATTGTATATCAAATTGCCCATTTAACACATAAATTTGTGAATGGTAAGTGTAATAATATTTTTCAAGTAATGGAATTATTATTTGCGGTAAAGCAACTTG
>Ga0265297_10011384_pt1 | contig 10900 bp, 11 predicted proteins | sample Munlanlwell13791_FD_192502 | JGI IMG/M metagenome (GOLD analysis project Ga0265297, IMG submission 192502) | Leachate microbial communities from a municipal landfill in Southern Ontario, Canada - Leachate well 137-91 | ecosystem: Engineered > Solid waste > Landfill > Unclassified | place...
TTGAGGTTGTGAAAAAACATTCTGTAGAGTAGTGGTGGGGGTAGGAAAATGGAAGATTATGTCTATGTGCTGGATTATTTGGCAAAAGGACGTGGGGATCTGCCTGCGTTCAAACGAAATCCAGTCGTCTATGGGATTGGGGAAAGTCAGTACACCTTTCTTGAGTTGATACCGAAACGAGATGCAACGTTTACCATCGGCGAACGCATCTATGTCGGAAAAGACCCCACGCTTCGAACAAAAATCGAGAAGATTAAAGGGCGGATCAACTTTGAGGATCTCACTTCCACGGCGCATGGGGAACTCCCCTATGTCCTCCTGGATATTGTGCATAACAACGAAGCCCGATACGTGAAATTTTTCAATGAGGCTTCCGCGATATCAACCCGGTACCATGTCCTAGAGCTCCTCCCAGGTTTAGGGAAGAAGATGATGCTGGAAATCCTTGATGAACGGAAAAAGAAACCATTCACTACGTTTAAGGAGATGCAGGAACGGATTGATTTTCTGAGGGCGCCAGATAAGCTGATCTCGAAGAGAATCGAATTAGAGTTATCAGATCCGGACCAAAAATATCGTATTTTCACTCGTCTGCCGTTATCCCGGGATCATCAATACTGAGACAATGGCACGACAGCGATTTGGGCAGCATTTTCTTATCGATCCCTCTGTCGCCCAACGAGAAGTCGCCTATGCCCACCTAACCAACCAGGATGTGGTCCTTGAGATAGGCCCAGGGAAAGGGATCATCACCTGTTCATTAGCAGAGAAAGCAAAGCAGGTGATTGCTATTGAAATCGATAAACACCTCGTGGAGCAGTTACAACCCCTGCTTCCGAAGAATGTGACCCTGATCTGTCAGGATGCGTTGACCGTCGATTTCCACCGCCTGCCTCCGTTTACAAAAATCGTCTCCAACCTCCCCTTCCAGATATCCTCCCCGCTCATGTTCAAATTCCTACAAACGAGATTCTCGGTCGCTATCCTGATTTTCCAGAAGGATTTCGCGCAGCGTCTCGTCGCCAGCCCCGGGACAAAAGAGTATTCCCGGCTGACTGTCGGCGTCTCCTATAAAGCCCACTGTCGCATCCTTGAAACAGTACCCAGACAGTGTTTTTCCCCGATTCCAAATGTCGATTCCGCCATCGTTGAGCTCATCCCCTACAAAACGCCAAGGTTTACGGTAAAAAACGAACAGTTCTTTTACGAGCTCACCACACAGTTATTCACGCACAGACGGAAAAAAATACGATACACCCTGAAATCCATCGCGAAAGATTTCGAACAGCTCCCGTATCTTGATCAACGCGTCGAGCAGCTCACCCCAGAACAGATAGGTGAGCTTAGTAATCAGCTATATCGTTCTAAATGATTTTTCCTGTCCTGCTTTTTTCAAAGAAACGGTGAAACGATGTTTTCTTGAATCCAGCTAAACACCCCAAGAAAATCAAAGACGATTAAAAGGACAAAAAACAACAAAAAAAAGAACAAGACGCGAACCGTGAAGCGGAGAAACTGCCAGACAAGAAGCACGACAACGAGAAATACCAAAACAATCGCCCATAACGGGATTGAAAGGGAAAGAAACTCCATCGCCACCAACTAAAAGAATGTACTGAACACATTTAAATATTTGGAACAAGAAAAGGAGCTGTTCTGTAGAAACCATTAAGAAATCACGAAGGATGAGTTCAACAGACCATGATGATGAAACACTATCTCACACTAAGTGCTGCATGATGCTGAGAAATGGGCGAACTGAATGGTCAAGATACCGAGTCAATCCCAAACTTACAAAAACTCCTATTCGATGTCAATTCCGTGTATCTCCAACATGACTTTATCAAACAAAATATCGTGGAACGACGAGAGTATCAATGCAACATCGCTTATTCTGCAGCGACGGCAAGTACCCTCGTAGTACTGCCAACCGGGATGGGAAAGACAATTATCGCCCTTCTCGTTATCGCAAAAGAACTCGCAAAAGGAAAAAACATCTTGTTTCTCTCCCCGACGAAACCCCTGGTGAATCAACATGCGCAATCCTTGGCTGCTCTTCTGACTCTTGAGGATGCAGTGGCGGTCTTCACCGGTGAGGTGTCCCCAGAGAAACGAGTAGCTCTCTGGAACAGCAAACGAATCATCGTCTCCACCCCACAGGTGATAGAAAACGACCTGATCGCCCAGCGGTACGATCTGTCGACCATCTCACGGATTATCTTTGATGAGGCGCATCGTGCGACAGGGAACTATTCCTATGTTTTCATCGCGGAGATGTTCAAGAAGCAACAGAGTGAACGACGTTGTCTTGGGATGACCGCATCCCCCGGGAACAACCTTTCTGAAATCCTCGAAGTCTGTAAAAACCTGGAGATTTCCAACATTGAGATACGGACAAAAATCGACCCGGACGTCCGGCCGTACGTGTATGACTTGGAAATCAAATGGAAAGAAATACCGCTCCCCACGGAATTCAATTATACGTTACAACTCCTGAAAAAAGCGCTCTCTGAACGATTAACGAGCCTGAAAAACATTGGGGTGCTTGATTCAGCCTCGATCAGTCTCGTCAACCGAAAAAAACTCCTTGAGGTTCAACAGGCTATTCAAGCAGCGCTGCGTTCCTCACCACAACCCCCCCAGGAACTCTTCAAAGCGGCATCAGCGCAAAATGCTGCCATAAAACTTGTTCATGCAATTGAGCTTCTGCAAACCCAAGGGGTGAATGCGTTGCAGAGTTATATGACTCGGTTGGCGAATGAAGCAGGCTCAAAAGGAGGCAGCAAGGCCTCCCGGGACCTCCTGCGTGACTCGAACGTTTTGGAAGCGATCGCGTATATTAAATCACTGAAAATAGAGCATCCAAAAGTCAAGGAAATCATCACGATCGTCCAAGAGCAATTTACTCGGAAAAAAGACTCGAAAATCATTGTGTTTACTCACTATCGAGACACCTCCCTGTACGTTCAGAAACAGCTGGAGAGTGTACCGTTCGTAAAACCTGTTCGGTTCATTGGACAGGCTGGAAAAGACAGCGATAAAGGCCTGACACAGAAAGAACAGATCGATATCATCAAACGATTTAAAAACGATGAATTTAATGTTCTTATCGCAACCTCGGTGGCTGAGGAGGGTCTTGATATCCCCTCGACAGACCTCGTCGTTTTCTATGAACCGGTTCCTTCGGAGATTCGCACGATTCAGCGGAAGGGCAGGACCGCCCGGCACATGGCGGGGAAGGTGATCATCCTTATCACAAAGGGAACTCCGGATGAAGCGTATTATTGGTCAAGTCGACAAAAAGAACGGCGGATGCATCAGGAGCTGGAGGTCCTCCGGAATGCGCTTCGGAAGAAACTGCAGGACCCCACGGCAGTGTATAAGACCGTGTTTCATCAGGAAAATCAGAAGAAACTTGATGAGTTTTCAAAAAAAACCTCTCTGAAAATAATAGTGGACCATCGTGAATCCCGCTCCCCGGTCATGCGGTTTCTCACCCAGAAAGATATCACTATTGAGCCGCAACAGCTTGATGTAGGGGATTATATCGTCTCATCTCGGATTGGGATTGAGCGGAAAACCGTGGATGATTTTCTTGGCTCTCTCATCGAAGGAAAACTGTTTGTCCAGATGAAACACCTGCGAGCGACCTACTCCAGACCGCTCTTGCTCATCGAAGGAGAAGGGCTTCTTACGAAACGGAACATGAGCCACAATGCTATTTTTGGGAGTATGGTGGCGATCATCGTCGACTTTGGCATCCCGATTATCACGACGCATTCATCACAAGAAACCGCAGATTTCCTTGCGGTCATGGCACAACGGGAGCAAAAAGAAGGGGACCGTGCGGTCTCCATACGGGGGGAGAAAACAGCCCGGACGCTTTCAGAGCAGCAGCAGTTTCTGGTCGAAGGGCTGCCGAATGTCTCAGCAGTCCTCGCCCAACGTCTCTTGCAGCATTTCGGATCTATCCGAGGACTTGCCAATGCAACAGAGGAAGAACTCTGCAAAATCCCGGGCATTGGAAAAAACATCGCGGCAGAGATCCTCAAAATCCTCAACACCGAGTACCTCAAAGAGTAGCCTAAATATTTTCATTCTATTATAAAAAAAAAATCTTTGCCTAAATCATCATGTATTTGGATAGGTATTTAAGGAAAGAATTGATATAAAATTAAAAAGGGAGAGTCAGAGACTATGAGATTAGTAGCGATAGTTATTCTCGCAAGTTTCTTCTTTTTTACAGGAAATGTGAATGCTATAGATGTTGTAAACAAAGTTGATTATCATCAGGATATCTTGAATACAATAAATGGTTATGGTGAAAAATTTGATGATTGTTTCACGACATTACCAGCAGATTTCCCAGATGTTTCAACCGAATATTTAGAATTAAATGAGAGAATAGGTCAGTTAGCTACACGACTATGGTATCATCGTGTTTTAGAAACATCATCTTATGATCAAGTTATGCATGAAGCGTTCTTTTATGAGAACTATGGGAATACGCGGTATGCAATTTCGATACAATATTTTTTCAACAATAATACGCAAAAATTTTCAATACCTTCCTTGTATCTCTTGAGTGACGACTATGGTGGTGCAACTGGTGAATTCGGACATATTATTGAAGGTGGGATACCGGTTGATGTTGCTGGCGATTCGATAAAAGATATTAAGTTTTGTATGGGAACACCAGGATTTCTCTTCATTTCCTTCATAATGGCTGTGATAGGAGTAATGATCTTCTTTTCTCGATGTAAAAAATAGAAAAAAAAGAGTTCTAAGGAATGCGGGTCCTACGCTGTTGCTTCAGACCACGCAGTATTCCCAGTCGCAACTATAAAAAACATCTAAAAAATTTACGTTAATAACTAACAACTTCAAATCGAAAAAATACGGGAGAGGGAATACGTGGAAAATTTCCCCCTGTCTGGTGTAGATATTTCTCTCCGAAAAAGCAGTTTTTACAGATAGATTTAAATGTTGTGTCGATTGTTATAGTTGTATTCCTATGAGAGGAGAAACGAGCTATATAGGGGTTTTCAGACCATCGGAGGCCTTATATCCTCGAGTGCATATCAAATAATTGTGATACGGGTATTTAGTTAGCACTTCTTTGTAAAAGCACACAAATATTTTTGGAAACCGTTGCAGAGTATGATAAAGTGCTGTTTTTTCGTACCACTAGCAGTAGATATGAAACCAGAGAATAAAAAGTCCTCCTCTGGTTTAAATATGATACCATAGACTCCCTTTTGCACTTTAAACAACGATAATTTCAGATGGTTTCTGTATCATCCAACATTTTTAAATTGACTTGGATTTAAAAAGTCCTCAATACTCCAATTCCAACCAAGAACAGTTGCCAGGAACATCCAGAATGATGCCCAACCAGTTGCTTTCCAAATCAACCACATTCCCCTAATTAATAACAGAGGATGTGTAATATACATCTGTTCTCGTTCCCAAACTATTGAATGGTCATAAAACCAAGAACCTCTACTCAATTGAAGCCATAATATCAATACGACAAATGCTAAAAGGTTGGGATAACGAGGAGTTTCATTACCATTTAACTGATTGTAATCTTGGTGAGTGGTGACTTCTACAAGGTCATCATTAAAGGAAGCTTTGACAATACTCTGGTTGATGCTTGGTGCGACTGCGACACCGATGAAAAGTATGATAACACCTACTGCAAGGATTCTCTTCATATCTTTCATTTCACCCCTGGAATGTCATAGGGTTCTTGTGTGGGATTCCTATCAAAATTTAATCCTCGAGCATAGATTGCAATCTCATACCGGATTTTATCCATATACCATGAGTACAATACAATTTTCAATCTGCCGATGATGATTTTTACGTCGCCCATAAGTGAATCCCAATAATTGTTATCCCAAACATTCTGCTTGTTTCTACGTTCCTTAAAGGAATACAAAAAAAATCCATTGTTTTTAATAAAATTATTGAACATAATCTTATTATAATTACAATCTCCGGGAAAACGAGAAACCCCAGATAAATATACTCCTCCTTTAGTATTTTTTTCAATTGCGTTATATGAAATACTATTATTTGAACCTGTGATATAGATTCCAACTCCTTTGTTGTCCTTGATTTGATTAAAATGAATTTCATTATTTGAACCGAAGACTGCAATTCCACATCCCCAATAATCGATGATTTCATTTTTTTCAAGAAGATTATAATACCATCCAATTAAGATTCCACACCAATTCTGTTGAAGAGAATTATTTTTAATTTTATTATTCTCACCTTTGAATGGAACACGAATCCCATAATGACTGCTTAGACGGATATTATTGCGAAAAATCTCATTGTTCGAACAATCTGAAATCTCAATTCTAGCTCCATTGGAAATAATAACATTATCGACAACCTTATTAGAATTTCCTGCAAGGAGTATCCCCCAATCACCGTTCATAAAAGTATTATTGGCAATAATATTTTCTATCCCGTCAAATATTACAATTCCAATAGTATTTGAAAGAAAGGAATTATTATAAATATCATTAAAAGAAGAATCTTGGTTAGCAATACCGTTAATATTATTTTGAAAGATATTATCGTAAATCTTACATGAATGACATGGGGTGTATAGCGATATTCCTATTTCATTATCTTCAAAGATATTTCCAGATATCGTATTAAATGAGGAATAAATTTGTAATCCTGCACTTAGATATCCGTTACCACTTTTTGATAGAGTAAATCCAGAAATTGTAATAAAATCAGCGGTTGTAATATCAATAAGCCCCACATCTGGGTCAAAACATTCAATTTCAGTAGAGTTTTTGTCTTCTCCAAGAAGATTTATTTCCTTATATATTTTAATATTTTCAATGTACGGTGAAGAATCATCATATACAAACACCGTATCCCCATCAGATGCGTTATCAATCGCATCCTGAATCTTCGTGTAGTTCCCAGGTCCGCTCCCACCGACATACAACCAGTTACCTCTTGATGCTTGTTGAGATTTCTCAGTTTCCTGTGCAGACGCAGGAATAATATTGGTTCCAATCAACAAGAGAATGATTCCAACCGACAACCATTTGCTTTTCATTTGATATTCCTATCCATTGAATTTTTATTTAAGATGCCGTAATTCTCTCTAATGTGGATATTGATTTGACAAAGGAATCTGATTAATAATCTGCTGTTGTAAGAACAATAGTTAAAATCGCATAAATCACTGAAAATATTACATCTAAAACGACAATTAGTGACCAAAAAAGCAAAATAAAAAGACATCCTGGACCCCAAACACACGCAGTACGTGTTTCACAATAAGTGAGTGCTGTTTTTGGTAATACTTGTTCATCCCTTATTATATAAGAATTAATGATTGCATCAGGGTTTGTTTTTAATAAAAGCAGAGCTTGAACAATCTGGTAATGACTTACATCTCGTAGAGCATCGTTCTGTCTTGCTTTTTGTACACACATTTCTGTGAATCGTGCAAATGTTGTATCATCCATTTTACTAATTATTCCTATAGCTTTTTTCAGTTGTCCAGTTCTGTTATCCCGAATTGGAAATTGTAAGAAGTTTTCTTCGCCCATCCCAAGATACTGGGAAGTCATTATGTTTTGTTGTTGATTGGTTGCTCTCTGTGTTCTAGTTACGAATAAAGGAGAATCATTGATGGTTGATTTCACAGATTGATACCCAACTACATTACTCAACGAACCCAGTATAAGCAGAACTACGGTGCAGAGATTTACCCCTATTAAAGTCAGCTTCTTCATTTGTTCACCAGCTTAAATTTCACATTCAAATGTAAATACCAATGCTATTAGGACAGCACACATTATGATAAATGGTATATCGAATAAAAATAGTATATTTGCCAAGAGGATTCTATTAGAATCCAGCAACGATTCAATTATGGCTTTAAAAATGAGAGCGGGGCCGAGTATGGGCAGCACTAGTAAAAATAATACTCCACATATAATAGGAAAATGCCAAGAAAACGTATTCCCGTTTTCACAATCACACTCAGAATCCTTTAACTGAGATATTTCCCAATTGAGTGTCGCATCCTTTTCAATAACAGTAGATATCTCCTTCTGTATCTCCTGATTACTGAATTGATATTGTCCAATGATAGATTGTATCCTTGATTTACTAATAACCTTTGAAAGAATCAAACCAAGGAAATACATCTGTCTGATTTGGTTCTTTGTTACAACAGGAAACTCTGATGTTGGGAATATCCCTCTGCTCATATGGGATTTGAGGATAATCCCTTGTATCTCTCTGTTATTAGCAATATCAACAATAGTCTGGAATAACAACTCTCTCTGGTTGATTCTTTCTTTGATGGTGTTCTGTTGTGATACTTGAACGGTTTGATACCCAACGACATTTGCCAAAGAACCAAATACAAGAATAACCACAGCTATAACGCTGATTCCAATAGCCCAACCTTTTCTTTTCATGACATCCTCCATCAACAGATTCCCAAAGATATCAAAATACAATAAGTAAGTATATTAAAACGTTATGTGATTATAATCACAAAAGAAGGGTTTTCCTATGGTCACCATCAGCCAAACCGTGCAGAAAATCGTCAACGATAAAATATTCATCTTAGAACCACTCTGCAAAGGAATCATCTCAAATGTCGCACTTGCCGAACAGCTCAAACCACAAATCGAAGACGACCTCGGTAAAAAGGTAAAGACCCATGCAATCGTCATGGCACTCCGAAGATATACTGAAGAAATCAAAAAATCACACAAGGAGATAACATTCGACTACTCCTCAGAAATCATCCTGAAAACAGACATCTGCGACATCGCATTGCTACGCTCACCAACGCTCTTCACGAAACTCAAACACCTCTACGACATCGTTGACTTTGAGAAAGGAGATATCCTGAATATCATTCACGGACGACATGAAGTCGTCATCGTCACCAATGAACGATACATGAAAAAGTCACTTGATATCTTCAAAGGAGAAAAAATCTTCAATGTCGAAAAGAACCTTGTCTCATTGACCTTGACGTTTTCCTCAGATTTCCTTCATACTCCAGGGGTGATTTATAATGTCGTCAGAGCACTTGCGTGGGACAACATCAACATCTATGAGATTGTCTCAACAAATACCGAACTGACCTTCATTCTCAATAAAAAAGACTCGTCGAAAGCATACAGGGTATTGGGGCAACTTGTTGAAAAAAATGCAGGGGACGGGAATTGAACACCTAAACTTTTCTTCTTAACACTTTCAAAAGACGTTCCTTGGTTTTTGGCCGTGAAACCAGTTGATTTTCAACAGATATGTATTTTGAAAGCGATAGTTTATCCTACTCTGTGACGTGGTGCAAATATTTTTATCATACCTTGTGATTACCGTCAAGCTTAGGGGTGATTGTCCATGCCCGACGATGCGAAAAAAATAAGTCAGATTTGTGATGGTTTAAATATGATTAGTGAAGATAATTCAATTCCTAGAAATATACGACGAGGGGCGGAAGAGGTCAAGCAAATCCTGTTAAAACCAGAAGATCCAATCGACCTGCGTGTTGCATCAGCAACCTCGATTCTTGACGAGCTCGCAAACGATCCGAATATTCCACTCCATGGACGGACCCTTATCTGGAATATCATGAGTCGTTTGGAGGAACTTGCGTAAGACATTTTTTAGAACCCAAAAATAACCCTTCGTCCATGAGATAAAAAAAATAGGAGGAAGAGAAATGATACGAATCGGGCAAGCCGGTATCCCATTATCCTGCAAAGGGCGGACGAACAAAGATGGGATTGTCTATACCCATAAAAGTCTTGATTTAAATGCCATTGAGATCCAATTCGTTCGAGGACTGTATGTGCTTTCTGAGGAAGAGGCACAGTTCATCAAAGAATACGGACAGAAGAACGATATTGAAATCCATGTGCATGCACCCTATTATCTGAATTTAGCTGGTGATCGCGAAGAAATCACCATGAGTTATGAAAAAATCATGAAATCCGCGCAAATGGCAAACAACATCGGATCAAAAACCCTCATCATCCATCCTGGGTATTATGGGGAGAACAACCCGAAAAAAACCTTGAAACTGATTACGAAGAATTCGAAAAAAATCATCAGCATGTTCAAGAAAGAAAAACTGAAAGTCAGACTTGCGATGGAAACAATGGGGAAACAAAAAGTCTTCGGGAGCCTTGATGAGATCGTGGAAGTCTGTTCCCATGTGAAAGAAATTATTCCAGTCCTTGACCTTGGTCATATCCACGCGCGGGGGAACGGGTCCATCCAGGGCAGAGAAGACTATGAAGCAATCTTTGATAAACTCAAACCACTCCGACTCCGACATTACCTCATGCATGTCACGGGCGTGTTGTACGAAAACGGTAATGAGCTGTACCATATTCCGATAAAAAAAGGGGATATGCCGCTTGCCCCGCTCATCGATGTGATCCTGGACCGGAATCTCAATGTCACGATGATTTCAGAGTCGCCCTTGCTTGAACATGATGCGGTCTACATCCGTCTTCAAGTGGAAAAAGCAATCATGAAAAGAACAGGCAAAGAAACTGCATATTACAAGGATCTCTCCGAGGTCATAAAAAAATGAATACTGCAGATACCTTCCATGAGTCGCTGCAATACATTCAACGGAAGACAAAAGACATCCTTGGAATGGTGACAAAAGAGGAAATCACACAAATCATCCATGCGTTTTTCAAAGCAAAACGTATTTTTGTCTACGGGGCGGGACGTTCCGGTCTTGTCGCCAAAGCCTTTGCTATCAGGCTTGTCCATCTTGGGTTTCAGACGTTTGTCATCGGGGAAACCATCGGCGCACCCGTGAAAAAAGGAGACCTTGTCTGCATTGTGTCCGGCTCGGGGGAAACCATCC
>Ga0265297_10011386_pt1 | contig 10900 bp, 11 predicted proteins | sample Munlanlwell13791_FD_192502 | JGI IMG/M metagenome (GOLD analysis project Ga0265297, IMG submission 192502) | Leachate microbial communities from a municipal landfill in Southern Ontario, Canada - Leachate well 137-91 | ecosystem: Engineered > Solid waste > Landfill > Unclassified | place...
TGCCACAAGTCAAATCCCACCCATTTAATGATTTATCAATACCGAAAGCCTGACAAAGTTTGGCCGGACCATTGGTTAATTCAAGACCCTTCCTATTCCGACGCGTTTCCATCTCTTCCACTCCGGCGAGTGGCACGATTGCTCTTATTAGCACGGCACAAGGATTGTTTTTATCCTCTGTCACTAAATTAAGCATGTAGTGCATACCGTAAGTGAAATATACATACGCATGACCCGGTTCTCCGAACATAACGGCATTGCGTGGAGTTTTGCCGCGATGAGCATGGCAGGCGCTGTCTTCTTCACCACAGTAAGCCTCGGTTTCCACAATCATTCCTGTCAGTTCGTGATCATTTATCCGGCGCACTAACTTTTTCCCTAAAAGCGCACGGGCAACATCTAGAGTATTACGCTGATAAAATTTTCTATCCAATATATTCATGATTAATTAATATTCCACAGTAATTTATTCAATCCGAATTTCAGATATTCAGTCAACTTAAACATGAAATCATATTTTCGTGTAATACAGTAAAAAGGGAATTAACTTCTATTACCATAAAATACCCGGACATTGAATTTGTTTCCCGCCGGTTTTACAAAACAAGTTTGTATTTTAACTTTCCGATAAATAAAGTATACTTACAATGGATATTGGCTATCGAGCTAACATATTAATACTATATGGCATCATTATTTATAGATTGTATTGTGAAAATTATCTTCAATAAATTCATTAAAAATATTCTCGCTCGACCGAGTATTATATTAGCCGTATTTTGGTCTTCATACTTTAATCTTTTATTAATGAGAAAACTCAACGGAGTTCAGCTGAGTACCATGCAATTAAAAGTTATTTGCGCAACTATCAAAAGAAAAATTCCTTGTAAATTGTTAGTGTTTGGGTTGGGAAATGATAGTTTTTTCTGGACTAATCTCAATAGAAAAGGGGTTACTGTTTTTCTTGAGGATAATAAAGAATGGTTTAAAAATGTAATGAAAAAATCGGAAAATATAAAAGCTTATCTGGTAAGTTATAATACTCAAAGAAAAGATTGGGAGATTATGCTTGAAGATAAATCTTTACTGGAAATGACTTTACCTAATGACGTGGAAAAGGAAGCGTGGGATGTTATTCTGGTGGATGCTCCCGCCGGATGGAATGACGAAAGCCCTGGTAGAATGAAAAGTATTTTTCTTTCATCGAAATTAATCAGGATTTCAGGAGATATATTTGTCCATGATTGTGATCGGGAAGTTGAAGAAATTTATTGCGATAAATTTCTCCAAAAAGAAAATTTAAGAATGGAAATTAAAGCACCTATTGGTTTTTTAAGACATTACCATATAATGAATCGTTTTGTCTAAGCGGTGCTTTGATGCACAATAATAAGGCGAGTAGATTTTGTCAGCAGTAAAATTTTTACCTGCGCTATCTGAATAAGGAGGGATATTACAATATGAACGTAAAAGTTAATATTAAACGCAAATATAAAATTAACGACAAAGAATACAACTCCATAGAAGAAATGCCTCCTGATATCAGGGCTGCCTTTGAAAAGGCGATGGCCTCTCCATCTAATCAAATCAACATATCTTCACAGCAGACTAAAATTGTTTTCAATGGTATTGAATATAAAAACATTGAAGAAATGCCGCAGGATATCCGTCAATTATACGAAAAAGTTATAACAGCAGCAAAAGAAAATGACGTGCATTCGGGAATTTCTTTATCCGGCAATTTCAGCAGTACAGGAAAGATATCCAAAACGATTTCAGGAATGGAAAACACGAAAGCGCCTATAAAAGCCGAATCCATTATTTCCCCGCGAATATTAATAACAGGAATTGCCGTGATCGCGTTAATCGTTTTTCTTTACCTGATGTTTCAGGGCAAATAATAATTTTTTTATCTCTGTTAAAAAAGCGGTATACTGATCCAACCGATTATAACATCAGGAGGGACAACCCATGACCAGATTACGTGCGATTCAGTCGGACATTACCACTCTGGCCGTTGATGCCATCGTCAACGCGGCAAATTCATCGCTTCTCGGCGGAGGTGGAGTCGATGGCGCAATCCATCGGGCAGCGGGGCCGGAACTTCTCGAAGAATGCCGCAAACTCGGCGGAGCAAAAACGGGAGAAGCAAAATTGACAAAAGGATATAAACTGCCGGCACGGTACGTAATCCATACGGTGGGACCCGTCTGGCATGGCGGGAAAAAAGGAGAACCGGATTTGCTCGCCGCCTGCTACCGGAATTCACTGACCATCGCCAATAAACAGGGATTCAAGACGATCGCCTTCCCCAGTGTCAGTACAGGCGTGTATGGCTATCCTTTTGAACTGGCCGCTAAAGTCGCCATAGATACGGCATCAGAAGTGATTCAAAAACCTTCGACTTTAGAAGAGATTATATTTTGTTGCTTCTCTAGGGGCGATCTTTCCGTCTACGAATCTCTGCTTTCCGGAGTTACTCTATAAGTATTTAGAAAAAAGTATCCTTTGAAATTTGTTTTTCCCTTCAGGGGCGGATTTAGAATAGTTTGGAAAATACCGGATGCCTCCGTGCGGCCATTTGAACGATCATGCTGCCAAGTTGTCCGTAATTTATCCCGGCCACTTCGGCAGCGCACGCCATACTGGCGTCAATGCTGATATCCGCGTTGGGATTGACATCCAAAACATAAAAGACATTATCGCGCAGCCGTACGTCCATTCGGGCGTAATCCCGGCAGCGTGTCGCTTTGTATGTTTCGCCGCAGATCTTTTGCAGCACTTCTATTTCATTATCGGCCAAAGGAGCAGGCAGCAGTGTTTTTATCTCTTCATAATGCTGGGAACCGGGAATAAATTTCGCTTCATAAGTGCAAAGCCTGTCTTTTGCTTTTCGAAAAAGCGAGAAATCCATTTCCGCCACGGGCAGAAATGTAAGGTTCTCATTTCCGAGCACTGCAACACGAAATTCCCGTCCGTCAATAAAATCCTCAACCAGTGCGGGCTGACGATATTTTTCTAAAATAAAGGATATGCGATTTTTTAGTTCTGTTGAATTTGTTACAACCGATTCCGGCGTGATGCCTGCCGAACAATGTTCGTTCTGCGGTTTGACAATAGCCGGAAATATGTCCCATTTGCCTGCGTCCGCTGAATCAAAAATCTGCCAGGGCGGCGTGGAAACAGCGGCTTTGTCCAAAATTATTTTTACTTTACGTTTATCCTGAGCCAGGGCCAGCGTTTCGGAACCGGCGCCGGTAAAAGTATAACCCGACGTTTCCAGTTTTTTTGCCACCAGCCATTCGCTGTGCTCGATACCCGGAATCTCTTCACACCAGTTAAAAATTATGCATTCGGACGGATCGAAAGACCGTAGCTGACCGGCCACATTATCATCGGCAAGAGCAACAAGAGATACCGTATAACCTGTGCCGGCAAGCGCATCGCCAAACTGTTTCGATTGCCTGACTACTTCATCTTTTTCGTCATCAGCCCATCGCGGATCAACACAATACAATAAAACAACCGGAATCTTTGCAGCTTGCATATCGGATGTCACCACACCACCTCTTCAATATATTATTTATATATTTCTATCAGCCATGCTGTTCAAAAATCAATAACAGAATTTTTTACTTTTTGCATATTCCAGCAATTTGCAGTCTCCCAATTTACATGCCTTTTCCGCGTCGCGGCATCCCGGTTCTTTACTGCCTTGAAGGAAATAAACAAGTCCCCGGTTGGAATAAGCTTTTGTGTAAGCGGGATCTAGGTCGATAATTTTAATAAAGTCATTGATGGCCAGTTCATACTGACTCAGATTTCCGTAAGAAATACCACGATTATTGTAGGCCTCTTTATAATTGGGCATCAGGCGGATTGCCTCGTTGTAGTCATTTATTGCATCATTGTATCGGCCGATTTCATCGTAATCGACTCCACGGTTGTTATAAGCGAAATAATTATTTTCTGTTACCTGCAAAGCGTGGCTGAAAAGACTGATGCTGTCTTTCCAATGACCGCACTGCTGCCAGGCCAGAACTGCCATGATCGCAATGAAGACCGTTCCTCCCGGCAATAAAATCTTCTTTCTTATGAATTCGCCCGGAAACAAAAACGGCATACCCCAGGCCAGCATAATGCCGATGCCTGTTAAAGGTAAATACATGTAACGATCCGCCAGCGAGTTATCCCCAACCTGAATAATTCCGATAACCGGCAGAAGAATTGTTACATACCAGAGCCATCCGACAAGAAGATATGGTATCTGCTTCATTATCGCAATGACGGCAATACTGATGATGATAATTATTAGGGCGGAACCGAATATCTGCCATGCTGGAAGGTTGTCTACAAAAGGATAAAAAACAGCCAGATTATGAGGCCAGAACGTTTTCCCCAGATAAGTTACAAACGAAACAATCGCGTTGACAATCCGGGAATCCAGGGGGAAATCCTTCACAAACGGCTTGTACTGAGCATAAAGGGTAATGACACTAGCAATTGCCGACAACACAAAGAATGGTATTTTTTCTTTTAATTGCCATAACGCTATATTATTTTTTTTAGATTCAATTCCGATTCGGAATCGGGACAGCGGCCAGTAATCCAAAAGAATCATTATTACAGGCAGCGTGACAACTATAGGCTTGCTCATCAATCCGCAGATGAAACTGACCAGCACAAGCAAATATCTTCTGATGCCCGGCTTTTCCGTATAATAAACATACAGACACAAGGTCAGCATGAAGAAAAATCCGCTCAAAACATCTTTGCGCTCGGCAATCCAGGCTACCGATTCCACATGCAACGGATGAAGGGCGAAAAGAGCGGCAACAAATGCACTCCGCCAAACCATTTGAGTCATGCGGTTAAAAAGCCAAAAGAGCAATAATGTACTGAGTATATGTAAAATCAGGTTGGTCAGGTGATAGCCGCCTGAATTCAAGCCGTAAATTTGATAATCAAGCATCAGGGAAAGCCACGTCAAGGGATGCCAGAATTCGGCATAGGTTGTACCGAATGCCAGGCGAATTCCATCCAGAGTAATACCGGACTGGACATGAATATTCTCTGTTACATAAACGGGATCATCACAATTAATGAAATTGTACTGGCTTACCTGCCAGTAAACAGCCAGCGTAGTCAGCACCAGACAAATATAAATGAGCAGTGTTTCTCTTCGAAGGATAACTTCTATGTTATTTGACATGGCCAATTCCCGATTTTTCTCAGTATGGTCATTTTTATTAAAAAACACTTTATTTACTACAATAATTTATGGGCACAACGCTCGCCATACAGAAGAAGAAATAACTGACAAAGCAGTATCTGCGTTGGTCGAATTTTTCCCCGATAAAAAAATGCGGGTATACTCCTGGCAAGGTCCCATTATAATGCAGGAATAAAGATCAGGAGGTAATTTTCGAATATTGCCTGATTCAATGTGATTTCTGAACCAACTTGCAATTCTCGAAAAAGATTCTTCATTTAATTTCTCAAAATCATCTTCGGCGCTCATCATAAATTCCGCATATCGGTTCTGAAAAAGATATCTTGCCCAGTCCTTATTATTATGAACCCAATCCAAATGAAACCGGATAATATTTTCAATTCCTTCTTTCGCCTTTTTACATTTTTCAAGTGCTCTTATGAACCCATGCTGGTATTGTCGTATTCCTTCCAGGTAAACCGCGGCAGCAAGTTGTTCTTTTGATTTAAAATGATGATAGATGCTGCCCACACTGGTTTTTGACTTTTTGCAAACATCTCCGATACTCGTCTGTGTAAAACCATTTTTATTAAAACATTCAAGAGCAGATTTTATTATTTTAAGTTTTCGTGATGCCGAACTGTAATGTTCCGATTTGTATCTTTTCATAAATACTACCTTTTTAACCGTTATTATAAATTTATATTGACAAAACAAATCAAATATTAGAATATCATTCTAGTATTTGATTATGTTTTATATTATATAGTAATTGAGATTTTCTCAATTATTTTTTCGGCAGAACGCAAAACTATTTCAGGAGGTAAATATAAATGAGTATCATCGATAAAATAGATAAAACTGAATTAAAGGAATTGCTAATCAAAAACTGGATGACGCACGATGCTATGTGGCTGTATCATTGCGTGAATGAATGCGGAATAAATGCCACGAACAAGATAAACCAGGCTGCCGTGAAATCCATGGCCTCCATAGAAGTTCAGAGAATGCGCAAGCTGATGGGAATATCGAAAGATAAAAAAATTGAAACGATGGAGGAACTTATGGTGCTCATGGAAACGGCGAGGGAAATTTTGAAGGGTGAATTCATGGATTTCAACTATTCGGCGACACCGGACGGTGTGTTATCATGGAAGTGGAATAAGTGTTTTGCATATGAAGGTATAAAAGGACTCGGTTTGCTGGACCATTACAAATGCGGCATATTAATACGCATCGATTCCTGGCTTGATACACTGGGGATAAAATATGAAAAGTCGCCGGTCATCGATACATGCATCATGCATACAAAAGGAAGCTGCGAGGGGAAATACAAAATATTCCTGTAATCAAAATTAAGACGGCGGCGTTTTGGAAACGCCGCCGTCAACCAGATTATTTAACTAATTTCAGATAATTCTTTACCAGGTATTCCGCTGTTTGCAGAGCACCCTTGGCCGCGCCTATTTTAGTATTATGAGCAAGACATACATACTTGATCCCGTTTTCAATAATCGGGTCTTTACGTATGCGTCCGACAGTAACAGTCATACCGCCACCCTTGTCTCTGTCCGCTCTGGGCTGGGGACGGAAAGGATCATCTGTCACATCAATCAGATGAGCGGGTGAACTCGGCAGGTGCAGTTCGGCGAAGTCTTTACCGTAATTCATCATGACTTTTTTAACATCTTCCGGCGAGCAGGGTTTTTCCGTCTGCACAAAGGCACATACCATATGACCGTCGATTACCGGCACACGAGTGCAAGTTGCGGTAATGCCGAAAGGTGCGTTCTTGATGGTTTTACCTGTCAGTTTACCCAGAATTTTCTGCGGTTCGGTCTCCACCTTCGGCTCTTCACCGGAAATGTAGGGAATAACATTTTCCATCATGTCCATGGCCGAAAGTCCCGGCGTCCTGCCCGCACCGGACATAGCCTGAAGCGAAGTCACCACCACTTGTTTTACACCGTATTTATCCAAGATCGGTTTCAAAGAAACAACCAGTCCGACAATAGTGCAATTGGATTTGGGCGAAATGAAGCCCTTCCATCCGCGGTTCTTCTGTTGAACTGCCAGCAGGGCCGCATGATCCATATTTACTCCTCCCACAAGAATAGGAGTATCCGGTTCATAACGAAAAGCCGAAGCAGTGCTGATAACCGGTGTGGTTTTGGCATACTTCGGTTCCAGTTCCTTAGCCGGTCCGGCATCCATGGTTGAAAAAATCAGATCTACGGATGTGGGATCGAAGCTTGCTGCCTCCTCCACTACCATGTTGGCGATATGTGCGGGAAGTTCCTCTGGACACCACCAGCGGATCGAACCGTTGGCATCTCTCAAAGCATCAATATATTTTTTATTAGCCGAGCGCTCCGAAGCAACAAGCTTGGTTATTTTAAACCAGGGATGTCCCAGTAAACTGACAATAGCCTGTTGACCGACAATACCGGTCGCGCCGACAATAGCAATCTTTAACATTTCTCACTAACCTCCATGAAAATTTCCTTTTTATTTCAAATACTCTTATATAACATTGATCTTACTTTATCTACGTCTGCAGCAATTTGTTTCTTCAATTTTTCGGGACTATCGAATTTGATAATGTCCCTAATCTTCTCCACAAACTCCGTATTTAACCTTTTGCCTCTGAGGTCACCGGAAAAATCAAGCAGATAAACCTCAAACGTAAAAGTATAATCAGCAAAGGTTGGCTTTTCACCTATATTCAAAGCCGCCATATAGCGCTTTCCTTCAACACTTGCAAATGCAGCATAGATTCCCGCGGGCGGCAGCAATTCTTTTTCAGGTTTGATATTGGCCGTAGGAAAACCAAGTCCGGCACCGCGCCCCTTCCCCGAAACCACAATACCGTTAACATTATAACACCTTCCCAGCAATTTGGTCACTGTGATAAAGTCGCCTTTCAGAATCAATTCTCTTATCAGTGTGCTGCTAATTATGTTTTTACCTACTTTAAAAGCATCAACAACTTCAACTGCAAAGCCTATTTCATTTCCGCAGAAAATCAAATAATCGCTGTTCCCTTTTTTACCCTGACCAAAAGTGTAATCATGGCCGACAATAATTTTTTTAATTGCCAGTTTTTCCCCCAGAAAGTCCCGAACAAACTGTTCAGCTGTAACACGCGAATAATCAAGAGAAAAAGGTATTACCAACGTTCCATCGATTCCGCAATTTTTAAGTAGTTTCAGTTTCTCATCCAAGGTTGTAATAAGGAAGAACGGACGTATATCCGGATGAAGTATCATTTTTGGATGCGGATCAAAAGTAATAACCAGCGATTTTGTACCGGCTTTTTTCGCTTCGGATGCAAGTTTGCGGCAAATAAACTGATGGCTCAGATGCACACCATCAAAGTTACCAATCGTAACAAACGACCCGCGAAAATCTTCAGTTATTTCTTCTGTTCCTTTAAATATAATCATTACTTTCTACTAATCACCAAAACAATTGGCGTGCTAACATAGCATTTTGTGAATTAAATTCAAGCTCATTTTATCTTGACAAGAAGATGTTGATAGGTATAGTGCACTTTCTCAAGTGCCGAAGTGGCGGAATTGGTAGACGCGCTAGGTTCAGGGTCTAGTGGGCGTGCGCCTGTCCGGGTTCAAATCCCGGCTTCGGCACCATCTTTAAAAACGAGGTGCAACCCCAATAGGTTGCACTTTTTTTGTTTTGACATACCGCAAACTGGTTTATTAATTATTGATGGCCTTTTTTACGAATAAAATTGATTGCATTTACTGTCTCATTCTCAACAAGTTTTCGAATTACCTTTGCCGCCATTTCCGACTTTCCATCCAAATAATATTTTTGGGCCATCTGGAAATATCGCACATTCTTTTTCAAACCATTTTTCTGAAAAAGAAGGGATGCGTATTGGACACGACTGGTTAAAGGCCACAAAAAGAGAACGACCTTTTCCAATAGCGGATTTTTGGTCGCACGACACGATAACTTGGCGAATTGTAAAGTGGCACTGAGATATCCGGAAATATCTTCACTTTCGGAGTACTCCTCTAAAGCTTTCCCGGCTATTCTTATTTTTTCATAGTCTTCCATGCTACCATTTTCAACGCCCTGCTTTGCCACAAGACCAAGGATTTCTTTTATAACATCTTTTAGCCAAAGTATGGATTCCTCCGTCATTTCAGATACCCGGGCACCACGACGGGGAATCAATTCAACAAGACCGTTCTTTTCGAGAATTCGCAAAGCTTCCCGAAGAGGAGCCCTGCTTACCCCCATTTCTGCTGCCAGCTTTATTTCGTAAAGTCGTTCACCAGGCTTGAGCTCAAGATGAATAATACGGGACTCAAGATATTCGGCTATTTGCTCGGCCAATCCTAATGATGCCTTAAAATCAACCATCTGTTTTAGACTTATCACGATTCATACCTGTAAATTTTTTATTTTTATATAATAAAAAAAATTCAAAAGCAACGGCGGGATATTCAACACTAAATATTTTTAAGCTGCTAAAACTTATGATAATACTTGACATAAAGAAGCATTTAATTATATGATTAAAGTGACGACATTAGCATTGTCGACAATATTACTTTTCAGTTTATACTAAATAAGACGAATTAGACATTTAGATATCCCTTCTCAAACGGTAAGCATTTTGTGCAGACCATATCCGCTCGGTTCATAATGCTGACACTGGACTCAAAAGAATCAAAAAAAGAACGAAAATAATAAGAATAAGTTTTGATGAAATAAAGAGTCAAAATTAAAAAAGCTAACAATCAAAGGAGGTGATTCTGTTAATGCCGCTATGCAGGGAATGTAAAAAATTCTTCCCGATAGAAGACCAGAAAAAGGGAGATTGTGTTCAAAGAGCAGTTGATCCGAGACAGGCTTATTATAAAGCGAAAGCCGTGGGTGCAGATATGGATGCAAGTTCCTGCTCTTCGTTCGAAAAGAAATAAAAAACCATATCCTTACCTAATGAGAAGGGGGAACATATTATGGCAGAACCAGCAAAAAACGCCAGTATTCAAGAACTGGAAAAAAAACAAGAATGGTGGTGGGCCGCCGAGAAGAAAAGATCGAAGAGATTGGACTACCTCAGAAAAGCCCTCTGGAAAAAAGGAGCAATAGGTGGACTTTATCCTGCCGGATTGATTGTCGACCTGGAACAAGGTGTATTGCATACCCAGAAGGCGCGTGAACTGGAGGCTTCACCGGATCCATATGTTGTCAAGTATGCCAAAATTTTTGCCGATTATCTGGATAACAAAACGATATTCATTACCGACAAGTCCCAGCTTGTAGGATATGTGGGTAGCCTGCCCAATACGGTTGGTTGGAATCCAACATTGGCCACGATGCTCAACGCGGAGGTTCTTAATGATCCTACAGTTATTCCGGAACCACTTGATGAGAGTCTCAAAATCATCAATGACGTGACAGCTTACTGGTCCGGAAAAGGTGACGCCGACAGGGTCATGCCTCTTGTTGATATGAACGACATTATGAAGATTATTTCAGGTACTATCGGGTGGGGCACTCCTATGGCCAGAGGCGGTTATTCCGGAAAGGACTACGAGTACATTATGTCCGGCAAACGGGCATTTGAAGATGTTCTTGCCGAAATCAACAAGAATCTGGATGAGGCAGACGCCAAAGCTCATGAGCCCGATGCGAACGAGGGAATTGTCG
>Ga0265297_10011387_pt1 | contig 10900 bp, 8 predicted proteins | sample Munlanlwell13791_FD_192502 | JGI IMG/M metagenome (GOLD analysis project Ga0265297, IMG submission 192502) | Leachate microbial communities from a municipal landfill in Southern Ontario, Canada - Leachate well 137-91 | ecosystem: Engineered > Solid waste > Landfill > Unclassified | place...
TGAAGGGCTCGACGATGCGGTCCCCGGCGGGGCGCGGGGATATGGTCATGTACGGATCCTGCTTCACGTGGCGTATCAGCTGCTCCAGGATCCCGCTGGTCCTGACGTCCCGTATGGCCGGGGCCAACTTGAGCCATGAATCCACCTGGATCACGTCCATGTTCCGGTATTCCTTGAGGGCCGTGAAGATGCGCTTCCAGTCCGCGTCCAGGTTCAGGGGAATGAAGACCTCGAGGAAGTCGTGGACGTCGTCGACGATGTACTCGGCCGAGATGGAGTCGAAGCGCGGGTTGTAGGTGAAGCTGCGCTCGGTGATGTTCGAGTCGAATTTCTTGAGCAGGAAGTAGTAGTCGAAGTTGATGAAGTTGATGAACGACAGGAGGGTCGAGTAGGCGCCATCGATCTGGGCGGTCTTCTCCGAGTCGAAGCAGGAGAAGAACGATATCATGTCCGTCTTGACCGCCTCCTGGATGTCCTTGACGGCGACGGTCTTGGCCTTTTCCATGATGTAGCCGTCGGTGAGGCGCTCGGCCATCTCCCGCTGGTCCTGGGTCAGAAAGCTCTCGATCACGAAGGACTTGAGGATGCCGCTCTGGGTGGCGTTGTTGAGCAGGACCTGGGCGGGCGCGATGGTCCGGTAGGTCTCGTAGAAGAAACGCGCCAGTCCCCCGAGGGCCTCGCCGGTCTTGGGCTTGTAGAAGCGATAGCGGGAGTGGGACAGGTCCTTGCCTATGCTCTTGAGGAGGCGTTTCTTGTCCGCGTCCTTGCCGCCCATGCCGAATATACCGAATAGCCTCTGGAAAAATCCAGGTTCGGGTTCGGGGGGAGCCGGCTGGGGGGGTTCATCCATGAGTTCGGACATCTTCGCCATACGCTTGAACCTTACTATTTACCGGACCGCTCGTCAATAAGCGGCAGGGCGAAGTTCGCCGGAGGCGAATCGGCGGAGGCCAGCGGGCGTTTCCACGAGGGCCGCCCCATCCCCGTCGACTCCCCTGAACGTGCCCGGGACCGCTTCCCGGTCGCCCAGGCCCGGCATGAAGGCGACGGGCGCGTCCAGGAAGGCCAGCCTGGGCCGGATGGCGTCCAACCAATCGTCGTCAGCCGCCGACGACGACAAACGCGGGAGGACGAAGCCGAGGAGCCGTTCAGCGCCCGGCCAGGCGCCATAGAGGAGACGGAGCGACGCCGGCGGCGTCCGGAACGCGCCGGGGAAGGCTTCCTGAGCCAGGTTGACGCCCATACCGACGTATACCGTCCCCGAGGAGGACTCGCAGAGTATGCCGGCCAGTTTCCGGCCATCGGCCACGATGTCGTTCGGCCACCTGACGCGGAGGGGCGGCGCGGCAACGATGCCGTCGGCGGCCGCCCAGTCCTCCAGGGCCAGGACCAGGGCCAGCCCGGCGACGAGGGACGGGGGCCGTCGTCCGAAATCGGCCGCGGGCAGCCATGCCGTCGCCAGGAGGCTCTCCCCGGGGGCCGACACCCATGAGCGGCCGGGCAGCCGGCCCCGACCGGCCGTCTGCACACCCGCCATGACCGCGCCCCGGGGCCGCCCGCGGGAGAGGGCCCTGGCCTCGTCCATGGTGCTGGCGGCCGACTCCACCCGGATGACCGCGTCGGCGGGAAAGGGCTGTGGATCGCTGGATGCCATGTCGTCTCCCCGGCGCCGGTCGCCTTGGCCAGTATGCCGATCGCCCTGCCCGAAGGCAAGATAGCGCGACGAATGAATCGGGCTGCCCGGGTTGACGCGGGCGAACCGCCGCGATAGCTTCTCTGGTGCGCGCGATTCCTCAGGGATCCCGCGCTGGCGCCGCCTCCCGGTTCGATACGTTCGGACGGCGGGGACGCGGCCGGAAAGGACAAACCCGTGTGCGGAATAGTGGGCTACACGGGGCCCAGGCAAGCCTCCCGTATCCTCGTGGAGGGCCTGAAGCGCCTCGAGTACCGCGGTTACGACTCCGCCGGCATAGCCGTGCAGAGGGACGTCGCCGCCAACGACGGGCAGGACCCCGTCATCGTCATCAAGCGGAAGGGCAAGATAGCCGAGCTCAGGCAGGCCGTTCCCAAGGACCTGCCGGGCCATTGCGGGATAGGCCATACCCGGTGGGCCACCCACGGCGGCGTCACCGACGCCAACGCCCATCCCCACGTGGACTCGACCGGCAAGGTCGCCGTGGTCCACAACGGCATCATCGAGAACTACTTGAGCCTCAAGGAGATGCTGGAGAAAGACGGCGTCGTCTTCAAGAGCGAGACCGACAGCGAGGTCATAGCCCACCTGATCGCGTATTACTACGAGGACGACCTGGAGGGCGCGGTCAAGTCAGCCCTGCGGCACTTGAAAGGCACCTACGGCATAGCGGCCCTGCACGCCGACGAGCCGGGCCGCATCGTCGGCGCCCGCAACGGCAGTCCCCTCGTGGTCGGGGTCGGCGACGGCGAGATGCTGCTGGCCAGCGACGTCACCGCGATGCTGGCCCATACCAAGCGCGTCGTCTATCTGAACGACGGCGAGGTGGTGTCCATGCTCCCCCACGAGTTCAGGGTCAGCGACGTGGACGACCGCAGCATCGACCCGAAGATAGACCACGTGACCTGGGAGTTGGACGCCATCGAGAAGGAAGGCTTCTCCTGCTATATGGAGAAGGAGATATTCGAGCAGCCACAGTCCATAGAACGGGCCCTTTCGGGGCGCATGGACCTCGAGTACGGCACGGCCAAGCTCGGCGGGCTCAACCTGACCCGTAAGGAGCTCCACGGCATCCAGAGGGTGCGCGTCATAGCCGCGGGCACCAGCTGGCACGCCGGCCTCGTCGGCGCGCACCTGTTCGAGTCGGTGGCCCGCATCCCCGCCAGGGCCGAGCTGGCCAGCGAGCTGCGGTACCGCAACCCCGTCGTCGAGGCCGACTCCCTGTACCTGGCCGTGTCCCAGTCGGGCGAGACGGCCGACACCCTCTACGCGATGCGCGAGATACAGAGGCGCGGCGGGACGGTCCGGGGCATATGCAACGTCGTGGGCTCCACCATAGCCCGCGAGAGCGACGGCGGCGTGTACGTGCACTCCGGCCCCGAGATAGCCGTCGCCTCGACCAAGGCCTTCACCAGCCAGCTGGCCGCCTTCTACCTGCTCGCCCTGACCCTGGCCCGCATGCACGACATGTCCCACCACGAGGGCCAGCGATTCATCGAGGGGCTCAAGGCGGTGCCTGACGCGGTCAAGCGGACCCTGGAGGGCCGCGACCATATCCAGGTCCTGGCCAAGAAGTACGCGCATTGCCGTGACTTCCTGTTCCTGGGACGGGGGCTCCTGTATCCCATAGCCCTGGAGGGAGCCCTCAAGCTCAAGGAGATATCGTACGTGCACGCCGAGGGCTACGCTTCCGGCGAGATAAAACACGGACCCATAGCCCTGGTCAGCCCGGAGACGCCGAGCGTGTTCCTCGTGCCGAACGATTACCTGCGCGAGAAGACCGTCAGCAACATGAAGGAGATAAAGGCCCGGGGCGGCCCCATCATAGCGGTCGCCGACGAGGGCGACGACCTGGTCGCGTCGATAGCCGACGATTTCATACCGGTTCCCCGCGTGGGTACCGAGTTCCAGCCGTTCACCATGGTGGTGCCGCTCCAGCTGTTCGCCTACTTCTGCGCCCTCGAGCTGGGTAGGGACGTGGACCAGCCCCGCAACCTGGCCAAGAGCGTCACGGTGGAATGATGGGCGGGACCACGGCGTCGCCGGCCGGCCGGGGCAGGCGCGCGCCGGCCTGTCGGGCCCGGGTCGCTACGGCAGTCGCGTCGACGGCGCTCATCATCGTGACGATGCTCGCCATCGTGACGATGCTCGCCATCGTGACGGCCTGCGATCCCGCAGTGCGGGAGCCGGCGACCATGCCGGGTCCCGGATCGACCCCGCCGTCGCCGGCGGTTTATATGGATAACCCGGCCGCCGCGGTTCCCGATCGTGGCCGGGCTATCCTGGTCCGCGGGGCCGAGCGTAGCCGAGGCCTGCCCTTCCTGCCGCGCAACCTCGTCGACGGCCTGTACGGGGAGTACGCGGTACGTACGAGCGACGGGGAGCCGGTGGTGGTGCGCGTGCCGGTCTGGTACGTCACCACGCCCGTGGCCCTGCCGTCCGGATGGTCGGCCCCGGCCTGCCGGACCGTACCGGCGGGGGTGACCGTGCTGGCGTCGCCGGCCGTCGCCGGGCAAACCGTCTGGTGTTTCCAGTCGGCCGCGTACCGCCTATTCATGGGTTGGCCGGATGGCGCCGGCGATCCCTGCCGCTTCGCCACCGTGCTGGCCCAGCGTTTCGCCTACTACCTGGCGTACACCGCGGGGCCGGCCGACGTATCCTTCCCCGCCGTGCTCGAACTCGCCCCGTAGCCCCCCTCTAAAGCCCGGGCTAGAGGCCGGACAGCAGGCGCTCGTAGAACAGGCAGGCCCGGCGTACGTTGTCCACCGAAATGCGCTCGTTGGCGGCATGCACCCTGGCTATGTCCTCGTTCGACTGCAGGATGGGCGCGAATCGGTAGATGGCCTCGGCCACGTCCTTGTAGTGCTTGGTGTCCGTGCCGGCCGTGAACATGAACGGCACCACGCCGGCCTCCGGGAAGGCATCCGCTATGGCCGCGGAAACGGCCCGGTAGCCCTCGTGGTCCACGGGCGATTCGGGCAGGGGATCGTTCGCGTGGCCGAGGTGGGCGAAGCTGGCCGACGCTCCCGCCTCGCGCGCGATGGACCCCAGCCTGCCCATGACCCCGGCCACGCTGGAACCGGGCAACACCCGCACGTTGAGTATGGCGCGCGCCTTGTCCGGCAGGACGTTCTCCTTGTCCGAGCCCGACAGCATGGTGGCCGCCGCGGTCGTCCTGACCAGGGCGTTCGTGGTCGGCGACGCCGAAAACGCGGCCTTGACCAGGGGACCGGTCAGGAAGAGGTTCCTGAACAGGAAGCGGTAGGCGAACGGCGCGTAGGGCACGAGGGCCTCGAGGAAGCGCCTGAGCGTGTAGGTCAGGACGCCGGGGAAGGGCCGGGCCTCCGACAGCGCGACCGCCCTGGCCACGGTGCCGGCGGCGGTATGGCGCGGAGGCATCGAGGCGTGGCCGCCCGCGCCTTCGGCCTCGATGGCCACGTCGACGTAACCCTTCTCCGAGATGCCGACCAGGGCCAGGGGCCTGTCCACGAAGGACAGCATGCCCCGCGCCACGAAGCCCCCTTCGTCGAGCGCGAACGACGCGCGAACGCCCCGGGCCTTGAGCGCGGCCGCTATGGCCGCCGCACCCCGTACGCCGCCGGTCTCCTCGTCGCCGCCGAAGGCGAGGAATATGGTGCGGCGCGGCACGAAGCCCCGGGACAGCAGGCGCTCGGACGCCTCCAAGCAGGCGGACAGGGTTATCTTGATGTCCTGGGTGCCGCGGCCGTGGATGAAGCCGTCCGCGGCGTCGCCCGAGAAGGGCGGATGTTCCCAGGCGGCAGCGTCGCCCGCGGGTACCACGTCGAAATGGGCCATCATGACGGCGGGGGCCGCGCCGTGGTCGCTGCCGGGCCATTCGAGGAGCAGCCCGCGGTCGCCCACGTCGGTCCTGAGGAGGCGCGAGAAGACCAGGGGATACAGCCGTGGCAGTTCCGCCAGCAGGGCGGCGAAGGTCGAGCCGTCCTCCTCGGCGGGGTCGAAGCGAGACACGGTCGGTATCCTGACCAGGGCCGCCAGCTTGGCTTCAGCGCCCGCGTAGCCGTCGAGGGCGTCCGGGGCCAGCGATCCGGCGGGCGGGGCCCGTCGCACGGACAGGGTCCTGGCTACGAGCGCGACGATGAAGACGACCAGCGCCGCGAGCGCCGCCGCAATGATGAACGCGAGCGACATGCCTTCCTCCTCGGGTACGCACCCAGTATCGTCGATGGAAGCAGTCCGGGCAACCTTGCCGGCGGGGTCGGGCGAGACTATGCTTCCCCCGGAGGAATCATGGCACGCAACGATCCATCGGCCACGACCCTGCGGTCCTTCCTGACGTCCATAGCCGTGTTGGCCGTCCTCATGCTCGCGGCCGGCATCCTCACCCTGGTCGTTCCGTCCGGCGCTTTCGAACGGGTCCCGGATGCGGACGGCGACCTGGTCGTGGTGCCGGGGACCTACCGCGCCGTCGACAGGCCGGACTATCCCGCCTGGAGGTGGCTGACCGCCCCCGTCGAGGTGCTCGGCGGCGAGGATGCCCCCGTCGCCATCGTCATCATAGCCTTCATCGTCGTGGTCGGCGGGGCCTTCGCCGTCATGCGAGAGGCCGGCGTGCTGGAGGAGAGCGTACGGTCCCTGGCCCGACGCTTCCGCGACCGGCGCATGGCGATGCTGGCCGTGCTGTGCTTCTTCTTCATGCTCATAGGCAGCTTCATGGGCATCTTCGAGGAGGTCATACCCCTGGTGCCGTTGGCCATAGGCCTGTCGCTGTCCTTCGGGTGGGACGTCTTCGCGGGCCTGGGGATGAGCATCCTGGCCGTCGGGTTCGGATTCTCGGCCGCCGTGGCCAATCCCTTCAGCATAGGCACGGCCCAGCGCCTTGCCGGCGTCCCGGTGCTGAGCGGAGCCGGGTTCAGGCTGGTCGCGTTCGCCTGCATCTATGCCCTGTACCTTGTATTCATGATCGCGTACGTCAGGCGTCTCGAAGCCGGCAAGCCGTCGGCCGTCCGAACTGTGCAGGAGGCGGAAGACGGAACGGAAGCCGCCGGAACGTCCGCGGCGCATCGGGGGGCCGCGTTCTTCGGATGGGCCAGCGCGGTCCTGGCCGTCGTCGTGATGGCGTCGTCCATCACCGGCGTGGGTTCGGACTACGTCCTCCCCGTCATAGCCCTCGGGTTCCTGGTCATAGGCGTCGGGGCGGGCCTCAGGGCCGGGCTGAAGCCGGGCCGTGTCCTGGCCGCTTTCGCCCGCGGCGCCCTCGACGTGGCGCCGGCCGGCCTCCTCATCCTGATGGCCCTGGGCGTCAAGCGCATCATCGTGTCCGGCGGCGTCATGGACACGATACTGGACGCCGCCGCCCGCGCCATCGCGGGAGCATCGGGCTACGGCGCGGCGGCCATGATGTACGGCATCACCCTGGGCATGAACTTCTTCATCGGCAGCGCCAGCGCCAAGGCCTTCCTCCTGATGCCCATACTGGCGCCGCTGGCCGACCTGTCGGGCGTATCGCGGCAGGTGGCCGTCCAGGCATTCGCCTTCGGCGACGGTTTCTCCAACATGCTCTACCCGACCAATCCCGTGCTCCTCATATCGCTGGGGCTGGCGGGCATGCCCTGGGGAGCCTGGCTGGGGAAGACCTGGAAGCTGCAGGCCGGTACCCTGGTCCTGACCATGGCCCTGTTGATGGCGGCGGTGGCTATAGGATACCGCTGAGCCGCGCCCCTTCGCGCGCCGGTCCCGTTCCGGTATAATCGCGGCCGATGAACAGGACGTTGACGACATGGATACTGGCCGCGGCAGCCGCGGCCAGCGCGTGGGCCCAGGCCGAGTGGATGGGCCGGTGGGAAGGCGCCCTTGAGCTGGAGGGCGGCGACAGGCTCCATATCAGCGTGATGCTGGTACCGTCCGGTGCCCTCCTGGACATACCCGGCGAGCAACTGTTCGGGTACCCGTCGGCGCAATCCTCCATAGACGCGGACCGCATCTACCTGGCCTTCGTCTTCGGCGGGGGGCGGTTCGTGCTCGAAGGCGCGTTGGAGCCCGACGGCATACGAGGCAGCTACAGCCAGGGTTCGGCCGGCGGGGCCATGTTCCTCATCAAGTCGGCCATACAGCCCGACCCCGCGGCGACCGTCACCGTGTGCGGGTTCGACGGCGCCGAGCTGGTCGGCACCCTGCTCGTGCCCCCGGGCGACGCGCCGCGGCCCCTGGTCATCCTGCACGCGGGCCTCGGCGCTTCCGACCGGAACGGCAACAACTACAACATGAGGGGCAGGCACGACGCCCTGGGCCAGCTGGCCTCCGCCCTGCTGTCCCGCGACGTGGCCTCCCTGCGCTACGACAAGCGCGGATCCGGCGCCTCCACCTGGCTGGTGCCCACCGAACGCTCCCTGAGCTTCGAGGCATGGGTCGCCGACCTCCGGGCGATAGCCGACGCCATGGCCGCCGACCCCCGGTTCTCTACCGTATGGATACTGGGCCTGAACGATGGCGCCCTCGTGGCCGTGGCGGCTGCCAACCGCGGCGGCGCGGAACGCGGCGTCATGGTGGCCTGCGCCTCGTCCCTGAGCCCGAGGGACGCCTACGCGAAGGCCGTGGCCGATGCGCCCGAAGCCCTGCGAGCCGAGGGCGAGGCCATCATGGCCGCGCTGGACTCCGGCGGGCTCGTCCCGTCCCTATCCGCGTACTACGTCGACGCCTTTAGGCCATCGTACCAGCCCTACCTGGTCGAGGCCTTCCGCTTCGACCTGAAAAGGGAGCTGGCGGCATACGGAGGGGACCTGCTCCTCGTGCAGGGCGACATGGACATGCAGGCGACCCTGGCTGATTTCATTACCCTGGGCGAGGCCGCTCCCAGCGCGCGCACCATCATCGTCCCGCGCATGAACCACGTGCTCAAGGACGTGCAACCGCAGGTCGACGACAACTTCGCCGCGTTCAGCGACCCGTCCTACCAGGTCAGCACGGCCCTGGCCGACGCCATCGCCGACTGGGTCTCACGACCCTAGCCGGGCGAACAGCTCCGCGAAATCACGGGCCGTGAAGCGGAGGCCGGAGGCCATGACCGTGACGCCCTCCACCGTCCACCGGACATCCTCCGCGATACCGGCGGAATCGCCCGTGGCCAGCGATCGGGCCAGGGCGTAGACGAACAGCTTGCACACCGGGGAGAACACGAGGGCGGAGCGTTCCGAGCCGAAGCGGAAGCCCATGACCGCGACGTAGCCGCCCGCCTCCGCGACTGCTCCCAACGCCACCGATTCCAGGGGCATAGCCCCGGCCTCGAAGCCGAACCCGGTTCCGAGGGTATCCATCGGAGCCGGCAGGCAGAGGGCCACGTCCGAGCCCGCCCACAGGTCGAGCCACGCGTCCGGCACGGGGTGGTCGTGGGGCGCGGCGGCCGCCTCGACCAGGTGCACCAGGCTGCCGGTTCCGATCAGGATCATGTCCCTCGACCCGAGGACGAGGCGGAATCCGTCGGGATCGTGGATCCACTCGCGCTCGACCCGCTTCCACGACGAGTCGCCCGAGAGGCCCCACCGCGCGGCCGCCACCGGGAAATCACCGCGGGCCACGCCCAGGAGGGTCGGCCCCGACCCGTCAGGGGCCGTGGCCATGGACATGACGACCGAGTCGATGCGCTCCAGCACGGACGAGGCGGCCACCGCAACCGGGTAGCCGGCCATCCGACCGACCGCTTCACCCAGGGTGGCCCGATCCAGCTTGACGTATAGCGGCGCGCCGGGCGGCAGGAGACATTCCGGTTCGATGCCTCGCGCCAGTATGACGCCGCTAGCGCATGAGGAGGATGCGATGGCCAGGGCTGCCGATGCGAACGCGAGGAATGACCGCGTCCGACCAAGCACGCCTTTCACAGGCCCCTCCGTTCCAGCATGGACTGAGCCCGCGACCGGTGCTCCATGGCGGCCTCGTGCCAATGGTAGAGGGACGAGGCGTAGAAGGACGAGTCGACACGTATCGGCGCTTCCTCCCGCGACAGCCCGCGCGACAATTCCGACTTGGCCCAGGCCAGCTTGTCGTAGTGCCGTATGCCAGCCAGAGGCGATCGGTCGGGTGGCGCTCCAGCCTCGGTCCGCCACGCCCCGGGGTCCCAGGGAGGGGTGCCCCACTTAATAGTGCAGTCGGCGACGCGTTCCTCGGCGGAAGGCGATGACCATATCGATGCCAGGCCCTCGAGCACCAGGTCCTCGTCGTCGAAGGGCCTGCGCAGGTAGACCCTGAGGTAGCGGAATATCTTCTTGGCGGCCGCCATGAAGCGTTCACGGTTGACGACGCGCCTGGATCCGGGCACGAGGCGCGGGTCTTCCCAGACGCGGGCGGGGTCGTCGGGCGAGGTCATGGCCTGCAGGTGCCCGGCTGGCGGCAGGCCGAACGCGCCGGAACGCGAGTCGAGATCGTTCCATTCCTCGAGCAACCCGGAAAAGTTCTGGTGGGCCCAGGTGTCCGCGAAGGAGTGCAGGGCGATCCCGATGAGGTAGAGGTCCCGCTCCTTCAACGCGGCGACGAGCAGTTCGCGCGCCGTTTCTCCATTGGGCGTGACCGCGTAGGCATTCCTCGTCCCGTCCGCGCGGCGGGCGGACGACTCCCCGGCGTCGCCCGGCAGGAAGTGGAAGGGCAGGTACACGTCGCGCCGTATCGACTCGTCCCAGAAGACGTAGTTCTGCGTGACCGCCATCCGTACCGCACCGCGGGGGGCGTCGAAGGCGAGGGGAGTCGTGGACGCGTCGACGTACTGCGAGGCCGAGGCCAGTACGGCGGCGTCCGCGTCGCCGAAGCCTGCCTCGAGGGCCAGCGCGTGAATCGCGTAGTAATGGAACTCGACGTTCATGGGACCAGTGTACCGCATCCCGGACCATGGCGCGAGGGCCGCCGGCGAAAGGGCCGGCGCGCATGGTCCCGCTCCCCCGGACAGCCCACCGGTTGCCGCTAATCCACGCATGGGTTACTATGGCCTCCCGTCCAAGGAGGCTTTCATGGGTCGTGAACGGACCTTCTGCATGCTCAAACCCGGCGTGGTCCAGCGCCGCATAGCCGGCGAGATAGTGGAGAGGCTCGAGAAAAAAGGCTTGGACATCATCGCGCTCAAGATGATGGTCATACCCATGCCGTTGGCCGAACGCCATTACGGGGAACATGCCGCCAAGCCGTTTTTCGGGGAGCTGGTGTCCTTCATAACGAGCGGGCCCGTGGTGGCCATGGTCCTGGCGG
>Ga0265297_10011389_pt1 | contig 10899 bp, 8 predicted proteins | sample Munlanlwell13791_FD_192502 | JGI IMG/M metagenome (GOLD analysis project Ga0265297, IMG submission 192502) | Leachate microbial communities from a municipal landfill in Southern Ontario, Canada - Leachate well 137-91 | ecosystem: Engineered > Solid waste > Landfill > Unclassified | place...
ATTCTATATATATTTAGTTTATCATTAATTAAAGCCCCATCAGCTTCTTTCTTGCACAAATCCATTGCAATACTTTTTGAACGTGTTAATACAGAATATGAATTATAGTGATTTGATAAAGCATATATTGACCACCAATTACTCATTGTTTGATTAGTATTTGTGATATATCCCTGATTGTCAACTCCTGGATATGAAAAAATGTCTACTTCAGTTGGTAAGTATCCAAAAAGTACACTTGGCGTAGGTGCCAATCTCGGCATACTAGATGGAAATAAATAATATCCATATCCAGCTTCTACACGTTGAAACTCTTCAGCATTTAAAACTTCTGAATGACCTCCAACGCCAGATGTATCTAAGTTATTACAATATCCATTTGAATAGCATCCAAAATATTGATTCTGTCCATATCTTCCAGCACCTATTGGTTCATATCTATACATGTCTGCATTTTGAACTCCTCCAGCAACATCTGTTGCGAAATCGGTATATTGTTCTACAACCTTATACCAAGAAAGTCCAACCCCATTCCATCCATATACACCATCATTTAACCACGAATATCCATATATCATATCACCATCTGAAAATTGTGGAGATTCTAAATACGGCCTATTTGCTGGGGGTAATCCATGTTGATAAAAATTCAAAAAGTTTTCATTTTTAGGAGGTTTTGGGATAGAATAAGGAGTTGGATAATTTTTATTCCAAGCTTGTTCGTAAGGAAATATTGGATTACTAAAATCAATTCCTTTTGCTCTCGCTGCCCATCCACTATTTAAATCACTAGCTCTTAATACATCAATTGTATCATTTCCATATAATGAACAATGGAAGTGGTCTCTATCATACCATTTCGTTGGTTGTTCTGGTGCTTCACACAATGCCATTCCAGTTGTTCTATAAAGTTCATTTTCTTTTGTTAAAAATACTTTAATTTGATAACCGCACAACCATACTCCTTTTGATTCTTGTGACTCTCCAAATTTATCTGTTTTATATCCTTCGTCATCATAAATATTAGCTGGTAATTTTATTGCATGATGCCCATATGTAAAAAATAATGCCTTATCTTTGATTTGAGAAAATTCGTTTGCCCATTCCCATTGTTGTTCAGAATTTCTATCAACTATATTTGATATTTCAACCATTTGAATTCTTTTTGATGGGTATACTTCTAATCTTTCATCAGGGTCGGTTGATTGTAATTTGTCAATGTTATATTTGCTCATATCTCTAACTTTAACAGTTAAAGGTGCTCTTGAAACATTTTCAAAATAATAGGCACTATCCATTTCATAGCCTCTGTAAGAAACTGGAGGAATGACATAAGTTGCCCATTTCCTTAAATCCAAATTAGTTGAAATATTTACTTCTGTATAACCAGTTTGATAAGATGTTCCCCAACTTGGAACAACATCAATTGGTATTGCTCTATAAAAGTAATGAGGCAATGTATCTATTGATATGTTATCATAGTTTGGGGGATATGGAAAGAAATTTAATGCAACTTCATCTTTTGTAAGTCCTTGTTTTAATAAATCGACTTCAAAAAACAATATTTGAGGTCCAATTTCTATGTTGTGAAGAAAAAATTCTCCATTTTCATTAGTATAAACAACATTACTAAATGTTGGATGAATGCTCAATCCACTTAATGGAGTAGTTGTTAAAAAAGTATTGTCAAATTCTGCAGATTCTTCATTAAAATAAGAAGAACGATAATTCAATGGATAAGTATCTTGAGTTTCAGTTATTGGCCTGTAGTTTAATCTAATTCTATTTCCGTCTTTATCTAAATCTGTTTGTGTTTGAAAATCATCAGAAGTAGTAAAAATTCCTATTGGAACATTTCTGAGTGGAATTCTAATTTTATTTCCATTTGCATCTGTTATTTTTTGAATAGCTTCCAATTTACCAAAAACAACACCTGTGTTAGATTCTCTGATTGGATATTCTCCAGAAACTTTATTATATATACTTAAAGTATTTAAAACATCGTAGGTCCTTTCTAACTTAACGTTTGCATATAAGTCATCAATAAGAATTGGTTCTGCAAAAACAAAAGTTGTTGTTCCAGCTGTGAATTTTTCATTCATTTTTTCAATAAATCTATTTCCAATAGCAGATACACCGACATTCTCTATTGGGAGATTTATGATTTGAGAAAAAGTTCTTCCAGAAACATAATCTGAATCTGGAAAATATGTATCTTGAACATAATTCATTCTCACTTCTGAATTATTCCAATTTTGTTGTTCATTTCTTTTCCACAAAACAGTTGTTTGGTTTCCTGTAAGATGAACACCATCAAAAGAATTTATATCCATTGGACTATTTCCAGTAAGAAAAGAACCATCAAAAGCATACAATTCCATTGGAACATTTCCAACGGAACTAAGTTTTACAACAGCTGGTACAGTTGATGTTTCATAGTTATTTGGGTTAATATCCGTATTGAAAAAATGGATTGTTGTCCCACTTCTATATCTTTTTATTAAAATCTCTTCTTGCATTTTAGTCTCATTATGCTACACGAACTTTTATGTCTTTTTCTGGATATCGAACTTCAAACATTGAAACTGGGGTGCTATAAATTGCGTTATCTAAAAATACAATTTGAGTTTTATATACACCTAAATCAATATCTTGAGTTCTATCCCCAACTGCTTGCGAACACAAAATTGAAGAATACGGTCCAGATTCTAAATTGTAGAATCGAATATCAACTACGTTTATTACTCCTGGGATTTCTCTTAAAATATCAGTTAATTGAGAAACATATATATGTTGATTCATTTGCCAATTTTCAATATTAAAAAATTCTTTTATTTTTAATATTGCATTCAATTTTACCTCACTTGAATTATATGTTCTATCTATAAACAAATCTGCCTGTACTTCAAGATTTACAAATTTCCCATCATTAATTTCTACAAAATCATTAATCATTCTGTATGGTGTCAAATATGTTTGAAGGTTACTTTTTATTTCTCCAGTTGAAATTGCGTTTAATTTCCCACTTGAATCCATTGTCAATATATACAAAATGACTTTATTGTCATTAACTTCTCCATAAATTCTAAACGGAGCTCCAAACTTTCCAGGAATTTGATATGCTCTCGAAATATAATCTTCAAGAGTTACGCATCTATCCTGAGCAGCATAGTTGGACGCAATGAAGTTTTTTATTTCACTAACTGTAGGCAATCCTCTTCCACCAATAGCTGGTATTGGATTATTTGCTCTTATTGAAGACAAAACAGCCTGATTTAAAGATGCGTCTGTGCCCAAAATTACCCCATTAATATTACTTACAGATTGTAATACATTCTGACCAACATTACTAAGTGGACCACCTCCAATCCTATATTTTATGTATACTGTTGAGTTTCCTGGAATCATTTCTCCGAGTGATGGATTTAGAAGAAGAGATGATATATTTAAACTAGTATTTAAATCACAACAACTAGTATTAGTTAATCCATTTAAGTATTCTTCATATGAATCATAATTTTCACTCCCGCCTCCAAATGTCAATTTACAAGAACCATCAGACATAAATTCTTTAATAAATCTTTTTGACACTTCTACATATTTTCCTATTTTTATTCCACTGGTTGTTATTGCAGTATCATCCTCTGTAAAAATTTTATCTGTTGCCAGATAATCCACCTCCCAATATCTTTTAGAAGAATCATGAAAATCTTCATAAGTGGGGGTTTTATTAAGTCCAATACCTGGCTCAACTATAACGTCAACAATTTCGAGAACATTAGTTTCTGGTAAAGTGATTTGCATAAATGGTTTTTCTTGTCCAGATGGCACTTCTACTGTCATTATTTTAGTAACTCCAGCTTTTACCACTTCTCTTTTAAGAATTCGATATTTTATAAGGTCTTGATTACCATTGAGTATTGGTTGAATTGTTCTGTTTGCAACTCCAGTTTCGCTAAAATCACTTGAAAAGTCAACATCATAAACAGTTTCAAAAGTTTGTCCCCCTCCTCTTATTTGAAGCCCCGACCTTAAAACAGGTGCATATGCGTAGTTTGGTCCCATAGCGGTTGTTGGAACATCAATTATTATATCAATAATTGTTAATGCTGGTCTAACTCCAGGAACTTTAAATCCGAAAGTTTTTGCCATTCTATACACAGAACTTCTTTGCTGTACTCCGTCAAGAAAAAGTTCATTATATTTTTTATCAATAGAATATGCTAATAAATCACCAACATAAGCATTTAATTCTAAAAGCGCCATACCAGGAGAGGCAACATTAAAGTCTTGCCATTGTTCTGGGAAAAATGCTTTCAGATAATTAATTAAGTCGGTTCTTATAGTTTGAAAATCTCTACTTAAATAGTTGACTTGTTTAATACCAACTGCTGACTGAGAAAATTGTGTATTTAAATTTGAATTTGTAGGCATTTTAATTTAATTAAGGTTGAACAACTAAACTTATTGAAACATTATCATTTACTTTTAAATCAATTATAGTGTAGTAAAGTGTTAAGTGCAAAAGATGATTTTCTTCTTCAAAAACAAACTTTATTTTATTTACTTCTATTTCTGGAAAAAATTTGACTAATTTCTCTTTCAACTCATTTGTCAAATTTGTTTGACTTATCTCATCCCATACTTCCATTATATAATCGTACAATGGAGAATATAGAGAATTGTTCATTGGTCTTTGCCCTTTTTTTAATGTTAAAAAGGCCGTTAGATTAGCTTTTATTGCCTCAGTATCTATGGATGTGTATCCAATAATTCCTCCGTTATATGTCTCTGTAAACGGAAATTGTATTCCTAATGATTTCATATTTCCTTTGCTTTAAATATAAATATTGTTTAAAAAAAAATAAACATTTATATTTATGTACAAGGTTCTCGAAAAAATAATAAAGTAAGATATTTATAGAAAAAAATAAGATGTCAATTTTTAGAATTTATCCTTCAAAAAGCAATACTATAGCTGGAAGTTATTTTAACAGCCTGAATTCTGGACAAAATGCCATAACTGACTTATGGTATGGCGGTGGAGGTACCGATACCGCACCAGATAAAAGAAATTCCATTAGCAGATTTCTTGTCTATTTTGATTTAAACAACTTAAGACAAAAATTTGATTCTAAAGAGATTAATGAATCACTGGTTACGTCATATAGATTGCGAATGACCAATTCCAAGCCAGGAGATTTGGTTCTTGAAGATGATTATGAATATGATGTATTGTTTAAAAAAGTTGCCGCATCTTTTGATTTAATTGCATTTCCTATAAATAAATATTGGGAAGAAGGAAGGGGATATGACTTAACCAAGGAAATTTATGTTGTAAGACAAAAAGGTAATTCCTTAGTTTCTGGGGTTTCTAATTGGAATTATGCAACAGCTCAAATTGCATGGGATGAACCAGGAGTATATGCAGACCCAACAGCATCCACAATATCTTACGCAACACAACATTTTGATGTTGGAAATGAAGACATTAATATGGACGTTACTAATATTGTTAAAGATTGGTTGAGTGGTGGGTCAGAAAATTATGGAATAGGAATAGCATATAGAAGGGATTATGAATTGTTAAGTACAGACACAAGATATATCAGTTCATTTTTTACAGAAAAAACCAACACTGCATTTAAACCATGCTTAGAAGTCGTTTATAATCAAGTGATACAAGACGATAGAAAACAGGTGTCAAACAATAGACCATCAAATTTATTTTTATATACATTTAGTGGACATAATTTTTCCAACATAAATCTTTCAGCAGTAACTGTTGATATTAAAAGGGGAAATGTTATGATTTATACTGGATTAACGCCTACTCAACTTTCAACTGGGACATATTATGTAAATGTTTGGATGTCTGGCGCTACAGCAGGAGAGAAATATACAGATGTTTGGAATAATGTTAGTTTTAGTCAATATGACACTCAAAATGTAGAACAAACATTCCAAATACAAAAAAATTATTATACAGCATCAAGACCATCAATAAATGAATATGCGCTTGAAGTATATGGAATAGAACAAGGAAAAATAATACATCAAGACGAAAAAATAAGGGTTTACTGTGACTTAAGAGTAAATTACAGCATAAACAAGCCATCCACATCTTATTGTCTCAAGTATAGATTAATAATGAATAACCAAGTGGAAGTTATTCCGTGGACTGAAGTTAATCAAGCTGTTATAGATGATTGTAAAACAAATTATTTTGATTTAGATGCATCATGGCTTTTACACAACCAAACATATCAAATAAATTTTATGGTTGATGAAATGGGAACCAGCAGAGTTATGCCAGAAAGAATAGATTTAAAAGTTATAAAACCTTTTTAGTTAATTCTGACATGGTTTGATATTAAATTTTGGAGTAATCCATCTACTGTATACTTCTTTAGTTCATCAGACAATGATGTTTGCACAAGAGGCATTTCTGGAGTATGTATATGGTTTAACAAAAGTCTAATTATTAAATCTAAAACTCGCAATGTTTCATCTCCAAAAATTGCTGGATGAAGTGTATCTGAAAATTGTCCAAAAGATTTTAAATCTTGGTTTTTTTCAAAGGATTTTATGTCATCACCTCTAAACTTACCTCTTGGAGAATAAATATTTATATTGGTGGAAACCATAATGGCCTCGGAATATTTTTGTAATATTTCTTGATTACTTGTGGTTGTCAAAAGTGCTGAACCTGTATCTGGAGTGGATGTTTTGTCAAATCTTGTTAGATAATTTTTAAATTCTGGGGCGCTAGATGAAAATTCCCAATTTGGATATTTTTCTTTGGCGCTATCAATTTGGTCATTTAGCCAATTTATAATATCACTTCTAACCAAATAAGAATTTGAATCATTTATTAATTCTAATGAAGTGACAGCATCTTTTACGATTATAGTACCAACAAATTTATTAGAATTATCTTGTGCTATTTCTACATTTATTTTATGCTTTACAATCACAACCGTACCTTTTTCACTTTCAGTTGCTGTTGCATTATTAATTTGTTTAAGTCTTAGATATGATGGATATTCTGTATTAACTTGAAAATTTTTTTGGTCTGAAAATTTACCAGCAATTAAAAAGACCTCTCTGTTTTTTAAAATCAAATCTGCATCATTCCTTCCTTGAATGGCTACATCTGCATCTCCTGGTAATAGTGTTGAAAGGTTTAAATCGCCACTTGTTTTTTGATTTGAGATGAATGAGGTTTTGTTGAATATTTTAAAAGCGTCTTCATATCCTTGATATGATAGTTTCAACTTAGATGATATAATAGGACCAATCCAATATCTTACACTTGAAGCGTCGCCAGGATTCTCAACAATCACAAAAACCATTTCTCCAACTTGTGGTCTTACATGAAAAAATTCTGGCAAAAGAGGCATACACAAAACGAGATTTTCATCTAATATTCCTCTATCTTTACCTGCGTAATTATTATAGTTTTCTTCATTACCAGAATTACTTTTACCTTGTATTTTACCATCTTCTTGAACATTAACTATTCTTACTCTTATTCGATTTTGTTCTGAATTATCATTTGTTCCATATGGTACAACAATAGCAGGATAAATGCCTCTACTACTAGACATATTAGCACTATAATTGCCTTGTCCAGCATTTTGTAACGCCCTTTGTGCTAAAATATCTTCTTTTGGCATAATTAATTCTTTTTAATTTCTTCTACAATTTTGTTATATTCCAATTCAATTTTGTCCATTTCATCAAGCATTTTTATTACGACAGATTTTAATTCTGCATGCTTTTCTGCTAATTTTTTGGCTTCTTCAAGTAAATCTTGTTTAGTTTTTTTATTGTCTTCCATATTATCTAGCTACTCCTATTCCTTCTTGTGCGGTTATTGTTGTTCCCACTGCTGCAACTGGACCTCCTGCATTTGCTCCATTTGCATTAACAGTTCCTCCAGGAAATATTCCAACATCAACTCTCATATCATTTTGAATTGCATCAATTATTTCTTCACATAAAACAACAACAAAAGCTTCCATTACATTTTGAGCACCATTTACAAGAGGACCACTTGGTAGTCCAATTTCTTTAAAACGTGAAACTATTGAGTTTGCTAATACTTCAGCATTTAACCCTGGCCTTACTTTTTCTGATAAAATTTCATAAACAGTTAAACCCCTATTAGCTTCATAAGTGTCGTTTATGAAAGTTAATAGCAAGTCTGCCACATCATCTGCTGCGTTTAAGTTGGGGTCTATATCTATAAATGCCATAAATTTTGAATTATATTATTAAAAACTTGGTTTACCTGGATTTTTTCTAAATTTAAGAAGTTTTGCTATTTTTTGTAACAATCTCACTTGTCGTGCTGACCGTTCAGCTTTTTTCACAGACCTTCCCACCATAGATGTCTCAAATTTTTTCTTCATCTTATCAATTTTCCTTTGAATTCTTGCTTGAGCTCTTTTCGCAATATATTTTTTAATCATGTCTTTTACCTTCTCTAAAACATATGCTAGTATATATCCTATTAACATATTAAGAAGTAAATTACATAATATTGTTATTAATGCAATTTTTTTCTTTTGTGGTTCAGTGAGATTTTCTTTATCATATGAATTTATTATTTCACAACTTGTTGCTGGAACAAATTCTCCAACTCTTTTCCCTGTGTTAGGGTCTGTTGTTACTGAACCAGGAAAAACAGCATTTAATAAACCATTGGTTAATAAATCATCTACCAATAACTGTGTTGCTTGTGGTGCTACTCCTTGTGCTTCTCCAGGAATTGTTCCAACAAATCCAACAAAGTATGGACTTACTAAACAAGTTATCGAAGAAATTAAAGTTTCTAAGAATTTTTGCACAAAACTTTTTTCTGCAGATATAGCATTTGATTGACTGCTTCCACCAGTTGTTTTTCTTTGAATTTGGTTTCCGACGTAGTTGAAAACATTTGCCATTGCAACTTGTGGAGTAACTGATTGACCACCTTGAAAACCAGGTGGAACATCTTTAAATAAATACATTGGGTCGTCTGGAAGACTTATCTGAGCACCCTGACATGTTATTTGAAATGATAAATTTCCTTTCTTTGCCTGCTCAATTTTTTGTAATCTATTATATTCTATTTCTCCATAGTTTGAACTTGCTGGAACTGATACACTAAAAATTTGATTTCCTCCACAAATTAATTCTTCAATTAATTCGTTCATTCTGCCTGTATCATTTACTAATCCGTTTGGTCCCACTGCTGCTTCTTCTTTTTTAGGTTTACCAAAAATAAGAATCATAAGTTCTTGAATCATTCTCGTTTTTAATGCAGTTAATGCTATTGCAAGAGGCTCTTTAATGATAGTTTGAGAATCTAACCAACGATAATTACATTCGACTAATTCTACTATTTGGTCATCAGTCATTTTTTCATTCAAACTGCATTGATTGCCTGGACAAGCATATAATGTAAAAGAAAGCTCATAATTAGGGTCTAGTTTTTTATACATTGCAGCAGCTAATTTTGCTATTGCAGAAAACAAAAACTCAATCATTTTATCAGTTCGAAAAAACTCGTTTAAAAAAGAAGTAAGCAAAATTTGTGGGTCAATTCCCATTGCTCGTAAAACTTTTATTAAGTAATCAAACAGAGATATCTCTTCCTCCTTTTTTAATTTAAACTTTTTTAAAAAAGAAAGGTCTGTCAAATTTTTCATTGACCCAACTTGGGCAATTAATTTAGCTTGACTTTCACTTAATGGTTGTTCTAATGGAACTACGTAAGCCATTTTACTTATTCATTACTATCGTTAGTATCTACATTTCTTGATGGTCTTCTTTTTTCGGCTTCTTCAACATTTTCTTGAATAGCCTCTTTCCAACTATCAGAAAGACTTAAACTAATGTCCCCGCCAACTTCATCTTTATATACAATACTCTTAATCTCTTTAGCTAATGATGCCATTTCATTAGAAGACATAGATGCTAAATTTAAGAATGAAACAGCCCCTTTGCTCATTAACACAAACTGTTCAGCCGTCTCCATTTGTTCATCAGCTTTTCTATACCTGTCAAGAGCTAGTTCTCTTTCTTCTAGTTTATTTTCATAAACCTTGGTTATCAATTTTAAATAACCATCTTTTGAAATTTCAAATTTTTCAGCCATAATTATACTATTTTTCTATAAATATATGACTAAAAAAAAATTATTCTTCTCTCTTATGCACAAACTCTTGTTTTAATACTTTATATACGATTCTGAATCTGTGTAACGAATAAGTAATATCTTTTGTTTCTAGCCCTGTATTTTCTTTTATTAATTGATATACTTGGTTTTTATTGTAAATGCCAAGTATTTCGTGGTTCTTGAATATTTGGATAATAGCGTCACCAACTTTTTGGTCATTTTTTGATAAAGAATTTTTGTTTAATTCTTCTTCAATGGAATTAATGATAAAGTTAAACAAATCATACGAAACTTCTTCTTTGATATATGGCTTGGGGTCTTCAATTTTTTTCCTGTCTGCTTCTTCTTTATTAGAATCATAATCATGAAGAATCTTAGTGCTTTTTGAAAAATCTTTTTTATTACCTAAAAAATAATGTTTTGCTATTGTTCCAAAATAGGAAAATGATTTTGTTTTTCTCCAGGGATTAAAATTTGCAAATTTAAGATACAAAAAAGTAAAACAATCTTTTTGTTGTGTCCTAGAATCTGTATCTGGCAAAAACAACTTATAATTAAACAATATGTTTTCTACTAGTTTTCTAAGAGGTGTCTCTATCTTTTCCCTAAAGATTTTTTCTCTTTGTATCTCACGGTCTTCGATTTGTAAAACTTCTTCCATTTTTCTTTGCATTTCATTACAATAGAATTTGTTTACAATTCGTTTTTCGTTTTCAGCTTCTTCAATCTCT
>Ga0265297_10011390_pt1 | contig 10899 bp, 13 predicted proteins | sample Munlanlwell13791_FD_192502 | JGI IMG/M metagenome (GOLD analysis project Ga0265297, IMG submission 192502) | Leachate microbial communities from a municipal landfill in Southern Ontario, Canada - Leachate well 137-91 | ecosystem: Engineered > Solid waste > Landfill > Unclassified | place...
TAAATATTGACGGATCCGGAGAATCTAAGATCAATTCGGGTATAGGCTTTCTGGATCATATGCTGGAATTGTTCGCATTCTGGGGGCATTTTGATTTAGACGTTCTAACTAAAGAAGCGGATTTGAAAGTAGATATTCATCATACCAATGAAGACCTGGGTATTGTTTTAGGCCAGGCCTTTAAAGATGCTTTAGGGGATAAAGCCGGCATTAACAGGCTTGGCTCTATGTCGGTCCCGATGGAAGATGTGACCGCAAGTGTTGCCGTTGATATCAGCGGCAGAGGTTCATTGAAATTAACCCTCGGGCCGGAGTCCGCTTTTGAGCCTAAGCCTCAGGATGGTTACAATATTAAGTATGCCGAGCATTTCTTTGAGGCTTTTGCCAAGCAGCTGGGAATGAATTTGAATATAAGAATAGATAATCCTAACGCGGATTTGCACGCCACATTAGAGCCGGTTTTTAAGGCTTTGGGGAAAGCATTAGATATCGCCACGCAGATTGATTCCCGCCGCAAAGGCATACCTTCAACTAAAGGGGTAATTGATTAAGTGATCGCTTTAATTGACTATGGAATGGGGAATATCCACAGCGTCAAAAAGGCGTTAGAATTATGCGGTGCTAAAGTTTTAGTTACTAATAATCCTAAGGATATTTTATCTTGTAAAAAGATTATCTTGCCCGGGGTTGGCGCTTTTGATGACGCTATGCTTGAATTGGAGAAGCAGGGCTTAGATATTGTGATCAGGAGCGAAATCAAGAATAAAAAGCCTTTATTGGGTATTTGCCTGGGTATGCAACTTTTGTTTGAGAAGAGCGAAGAAGCGCGGAGTAAAAAAGGGTTAGGGATATTAAAGGGGTTGGTAAAAAAATTCCCGAAAGGTAATTTTAAGGTGCCGCATATGGGTTGGAACCAGATAAAATACAATCCCGCGTGCCCGATTTTTAAAGAGATGCCGGATAACCCTTATCTATATTTTTGCCATTCTTATTATCCATTGCCCGAGAAAAAAGAAGTTAGTGCTGCTCAGTGTGATTATGGAGTAGACTTTACGGCAGGAGTCTGGCAGGAGAATGTGTATGGAGTTCAATTCCACCCTGAGAAGAGCCAGGGCGTGGGTTTAAAAATTATCGATAATTTTGCTAAATTATGTTAATTATACCGGCAATAGATTTACAGGACGGCGCTGTAGTAAGATTGGTACAGGGTTATAAGGAGAAGAAGGTTTATTCCGATGACCCTGTTAAGGTTGCCAGGGACTGGGTTAAGCAGGGTGCCAGATTTTTGCATATTGTAGATTTAGACGGTGCATTTACCGGTCTTGCCAAAAATTTGAAATCCGTTAAAGCGATTGTCCGCGCGGTAGATATCCCCGTGGAATTCGGCGGCGGCGTAAGAAGTATAAATACTATCAGAGCTATACTTAAACTGGGAGTAGCGCGGGTGGTTTTAGGGACTAAAGCAGTAGAGGATAAGAAGTTTTTAAAAGATGCTTTTACCGGATTCGGAGATAAGGTTATTATAGGGGTTGATGCCAAGAAAGGCAAAGTAATGGTTAAAGGCTGGAAAGCGGGGCATAAAGATACTACTGCTTTAGATTTCAGTCTTGATTTAAAGAAGACGGGTTTTAAGGAAATGATCTATACCGATACATTAAAAGACGGGACCCTTTCCGGCCCGAATGTAAAAGAGTTAAAGAACTTATTAAAGATAACAGGGTTGAAGATCATTGCTTCCGGCGGCGTATCTAAACTAAGCGACCTGGATAAACTGAAAGATTTAGAGAAAGAAGGCCTGAGCGGAGTAATTATCGGTAAAGCTTTATATGAAGGCAGATTTACTCTGCCCCAAGCATTAAAAAAGTACCCGGCCTAAGTGGCACCTTGGCATAAATGATTGCCAAGTGCGCCCATTCAGGGCGATAAGCCGGTATGCGCTTCTGCGCAACACCCGGCGTTAATGGATGCGCCGGTGTGCCCTTATGGGCAAGGAGGGAAAGATGTTTAAAAGGGTAATTGGGTTTTGTTTTGTCGTGGTAATGGTTGTTTCTTTAAGCGGTTGCGCAACTTTCGGCAAGAAGAAGGATTTAGAGATCCAGGGTTTAAAGAACCAGGTTTCTGCTTTAGAATCGCAGGTGCAAAGTAAAGATCAGGAGATCAGTGGTTTAAGGGAAGAATTAGATAGAGCAATGCAAGAGAAAAACAGCTTATCGCAGAACAGAGGGATATTTGAAGCTAAATCCCGGCCGAATAATAAACAGATCCAGTTAGCTTTGAAAAACGCGGGTTATAACCCTGGCAAAATTGACGGCCGTATAGGCAGGCAGACACGCGAGGCAATTAAAGCTTTTCAAAGGGCGAATAATATCCCTGCGGATGGCAAAGTAGGGAAGCAGACCTGGGAAGCTTTAAGAGGTTGTTTGGCTAATAAAGTAAAATAAATGCTTACTAAACGTATCATACCCTGTTTGGATATTAAAGAGGGCAGGGTGGTAAAAGGCGTAAAGTTTTTAGGCTTAAAAGATGCCGGCGATCCTGTTGAAGTGGCGCGCGTTTATGATCAACAGCAGGCCGATGAACTGGTATTTTTAGATATCACCGCCAGCTACGAGAAGCGTAAAACTTTAACCGAGCTGGTTGAGAAGATAGCCAAAAATATTTTCATGCCTTTTACCGTTGGCGGGGGAATCGGAGGTATCGGCGATATACGCGATATTTTAAACGCCGGCGCGGAGAAAATTTCTATTAATACGCAGGCGGTTAAATTTCCGGAACTTATCTCTGATGCGGCAAAAAGATTCGGAAGCCAGTGCATAGTTTTAGCTATCGACGCGAAAAAAAGCGGCAAAGGCTTTGAAGTCTATATCAACGGCGGTAGGACGCCTACAGGTTTAGATGCCTTGGATTGGGCCAAGCAAGGCGCTTCTTTAGGTGCCGGAGAGATACTTTTGACCAGTATGGATTACGATGGCACTAAAGACGGATATGATTTAGAGCTGACTAAGGCGGTTACCCAAGGAGTGAATATTCCGGTGATTGCTTCGGGAGGCGCCGGTAAACCGGAAGATTTCTATAATTGTTTTGTTAAAACCAATGCGGACGCTGCCTTAGCCGCCTCACTCTTTCATTACGGAGAGTATACGGTTGGCGAAATTAAAGCGTATTTAAGGACAAAGGGGGTATTAGTAAGGCCATGATAAAAAAAGTAAAGTTTAGCATTAAAGATCTTAAGTTCGATAGTAATGGATTGATCCCGGCGATTATACAGGATTATAAGACAAAAGATGTGTTGATGCTCGCTTATATGAATAAAGAATCTGTCCGCCGGACAATAAAGATGGGCAAAACATGCTTCTGGTCGCGTTCGCGCAAAGAATATTGGGTAAAAGGAATGACTTCCGGGCATTTTCAATTTATTAAATCTATCGCTTACGATTGCGATATGGATGCTCTGTTGATTAAAGTCCGTCAGGTGGGTGTTGCCTGCCATACGGGAAAGAGGAGTTGTTTTTTTAGAAAAATATAAATGTATTATCCGCCATTAGAAGAATTTTTAAGGCTTACTAAAAAAGGCAATGTCATCCCAGTTTATAAAGAGATGAATGCTGATTTGGATACGCCGGTCTCCGCCTTTTTAAAAATAGAAAAGAACAATGATTATGCTTTTTTGCTTGAATCGGTAGAAGGCCAGGAAAAACTTGCCCGTTATTCTTTTTTAGGCGTGAATCCTAGCCTGATATTTAAGTCCAAAGGGCGCAGCATTGAGATTATCTCTCCTCAAAAGAAGACGGGTAAAAAGTTCCTAACAGATCTTTCGCCTCTGGATGAGATAAAGAAAATTATGTTTAAGTTTAGAAACGTCTCTCTTCCGGGCCTGCCGCGCTTCTACGGAGGGCTGGTCGGTTTTATCGGTTATGATATGGTAAGGTTTTTCGAGCGTTTACCGGATAAAAATCCCGACGAGCTTAAAACTCCGGACGCTGTTTTGATGCTTATGGATACTTTATTAATTTTTGATCATGTTAAACATACAATTAAAATTGTCAGTAATGTTATCTTGCCGGATAAAGCCGGCATCTCATTGCCTGAAAAAGCAAAATGCTATAAAAATGCTTTACTTAAGATAGATAAAGTATTTTCTTTGTTGAGCCAGCCGCTTTCTAAAGACAAGGGGTTAATTAAAGGGCTTAATCTTAAACCCCATTCAAATTACACAAAAGCTCAGTTTGAAAAGATTGTTAAGGACGCAAAAGTTCATATCAAAAAAGGAGATATTATACAGGTAGTCCCGTCTCAGCGTTTCGAACTAAAAACAAATAAAGATGCTTTTACGATTTATCGTACATTGCGCAGCCTTAATCCATCGCCCTATATGTTTTTGTTAAAATTGAAGGAGTTTGATCTTGTTGGAGCGTCTCCTGAAATGCTCGTACGTTGCGAAGACGGGATAGTGGAGACCCGCCCTATTGCCGGGACTAGGCCGAGAGGAAAAGATAAAGCGGAAGATATTCGTTTAGCTGCCCAACTGCTTAAAGATAAAAAAGAAAGAGCTGAGCATCTTATGCTTGTGGATTTAGGCAGGAATGATCTCGGCCGTATAAGTAAGATAGGCTCAGTCAAAGTGACGGAGTTTATGAATATTGAAAAATACTCCCATGTTATGCACTTAGTCAGCGAAGTAAAAGGAAGGCTTGACAATAGCCGTTATGATATTTATGATGTATTAAAAGCAGCTTTCCCCGCGGGGACAGTAACCGGCAGCCCCAAAATCCGTGCTATGGAGATAATTGACGATTTGGAGAATACCAGGCGCGGGCCTTATGCCGGCTGTGTGGGCTATTTTAGTTTTTCGCATAATATGGACACATGCATTACTATAAGAACTATACTTATTAAGGGGAATACAGCTTATGTGCAAGCAGGCGGAGGGATCGTAGCGGATTCCCGGCCGGCGAAAGAATATGCTGAGACAGTGAATAAAGCAAAGGCATTAATCGAAGCGATAAAGCAATAAAATAATAATAAGGAGGATACAAAAAATGGCTGTACATATTCGTTTAAGAAGAATCGGTAAAAATCCTAAAGGCAAGCCGCATTTCAGGGTTTCGGTTTTCGACGAGCGCAAAGGCCGGGACGGAAGGGTTTTAGAAGAGTTAGGTTTTTATAGCCCTTTAAGCGGGGAGTCTAGGATTAAAACTGAAAAGATAAAAGAGTGGATCAAGAAAGGCGCACAGCCTTCTTTAACCGTAAAAAACTTATTAAAAAAGTCTATTAAAAAGGGGGAATAAAAGAATGCAACCACAAGCAGCTAATCCGATAATGAGTTTTGTCCCATTACTTATCATCTTTATAATTTTCTATTTTATGCTTATCCGCCCGCAAAAGAAAAAAGAGCAGGAGCATCAGAAGATGTTAGGTAATCTGGCTAAGAATGATGAGGTCGTTACTTCCAGCGGGATCCATGGAACGATAATTAATGTTAAAGAAAAATCGGTCATCCTGAGGATAGACGAGAACGTGAAAATCGAGATCGAAAGAAATTGCATAGCGTATATTAAAAAGGCTTAGATTAAAGCCGGTTAAATAAAAAATAAGGAGTTTATTTAAGATGCAAAGAAAGCTTATCTATAAAGTACTCTTCATTCTGTTAGTAACGGGGGTTTCTCTCTATTTTACTTTTCCTTTAGATAAGCGTATCAACCTGGGATTAGATTTTACAGGGCGGGATGCATCTTTTGCTTAAAATTGATACCTCGCATTTGAGCGGTGAGGCGAAATTAGACGCCGGTGACCGCGCGGTCGAGGTTATCAGGAACAGGATTGACCAGTTTGGCGTTAGAGAGACGTCTATTCAGAAGCAGGGCGAAGATGAGATAGTTGTGCAGCTTCCGGGGGTCACTGACCGCGAAAGAGCTCTGGATATCATCGGCAAAACTGCTATGCTTGAATTTAAGCTTGTCTCTTCAGACCCGGAGAAATTAAAAGAAGCTTTATCCGGATCTGTGCCGAAAGGATTTGAGTTAAAATATACCCAGGAAGACAACGCGCCGATACTGCTTGAAGAGAGTGCGGTTTTAACCGGCGACGCTTTAACTAATGCCGAGATGCATTTCAGCGCGAGTGATTTTAATGAGCCTTCGGTTTCCTTAAAGTTTAATGCTGCCGGCGCGAAAAAATTTGCTGAAGTTACGGCAGCTAATGTCGGTAAAAGGCTGGCTATTGTTTTGGATGGCAAGGTTCAGTCCGCTCCCAATATCAGAGAAGCGATTCCTTCGGGCGAAGCGGTTATCACCGGGAGGTTTACCACTGAGCAGGCGCAAGATTTATCTCTTGTGTTAAGAGTAGGTGCATTGCCGGCTCCGATGCATGTGGAAGAAGAAAGGACAGTGGGCCCGTTACTGGGGCAGGATTCTATACAAAAGGGTATTAAGGCTACCATTATCGGAGCCGGGCTGGTACTTATTTTCATGGCTCTCTATTATTTACTCGCGGGATTAGTCAGCAATGTCGCTTTGGCTATGAACTTGTTAATTATTCTCGGCGGCTTGGGAGCTTTGCCTTTGCTATTTCCCGGAGTATCCGCAACTTTGACTCTTCCGGGTATTGCCGGTATTGTCCTCTCCTTAGGCATGGCGGTGGATGCGAATGTTTTAATTAATGAGCGCATCAGGGAAGAGCTCGCTTTAGGCAGGAATATGCGCAATGCTATTACTAACGGATATTCGCGCGCCTTTACCGCTATATTTGATTCAAATCTTACAACGCTTATTGCCGCTTTTCTTTTGTTTCAGTTCGGGACCGGGCCGATCAGGGGTTTTGCCGTAACTTTAACCATAGGCCTTATCTCAAGTATGTTTACGGCTATTTTTGTCACCCGGACGATATTTGAACTGCTTTTGAACTCCGGCATTATTAAAACTTCCCTGCCGATGCTAAAGATTATTAAGGATACTAAATTTGATTTTATCAGTAAACGCAGGATTTTTTACGCGATTTCGGTAATATTAATAGTAACGGGCCTGGTGTTTTATGTTAAAAAAGGGCAGTCAGCTTACGGGATTGATTTTGCCGGCGGGCAGCTGCAGGAATATAGTTTTAAAGAAGTTGTTGAGATAGATAAAGTGCGTTTGGCTTTAAAAGATATGGGGCTGGGGGATGCTTCCATACAGCAATTTAAGGATAACCCAAAAGCTATCCTTATCAGGACCGATGAAGATAAAAATGACGCTATTACTGATAAATTGAAGAAGACGTTCCCCGAGAGCGATATTCAGATCTTAAGGGTTGAGCGCGTAGGACCTATTGCCGGAAAGCATCTAAAAGAAAAGGCGATACATGCTTTGATCTGGGTGCTTATCGGTATCCTGATCTATGTGGCTTTCAGGTTCAAGCACTTTAATTTCGCGGTTGCCGGCGTAGTAGCTTTACTGCATGATGTGCTCGTGGCTCTGGGGTTCCTTGTTTTTACTTCCAGGCCGATAGACCTTTTAAGTATTACCGCTTTTTTGACTATCGCGGGGTATTCAATAAACGATACGATTGTTATTTACGACCGCGTGAGAGAGAATCTCGCGCTTAACAGAAAACTCTCTCTTTATGAGGTTATTAATCTAAGCGTTAATCAGACTTTGGGCAGGACTATATTAACATCCGGAATCACGCTTTTAGTCGTAATTGCGCTTCTGATTTACGGAGGAGATGTTTTAAATAATTTTGCTTTTACGTTATTAGTAGGATTTATTTCAGGCGTATATTCTACCGTATTTATTGCTTCGCCTCTGGTCCTCGCTTTAAGCCGCAAAGCTTCCAGGCGCTGAAGAAGAAGTAGCTGCCCTAAGTTTCTTAAAATTGAGGTGTTTGATGAAGAAAAAAGTCAGTTTATTATTAGCGTTTCTGGTTGTTTTTTCATTTGTTAGTTCAGCTAGAGCCAAAGACGAGATTATCGCTATTGTTAATCAAGACGCGATCACCAGCAAGGATTTTACTGATTTTTTAAATTTTATGCGCTTACAGCTTTCAGAGCAGTATAAGGGTAAAGAGCTCGAGGAGAAGGTTGCCGGCGCAAAGACGGATTTATTGAACCGGCTTATCGAGGACCGGCTTATTCTGCAGGAAGCTAAAAAGAACAATATCGTTATTGACGAAGCCAGGGTTAAGTCGCGGATTAACGAAGCCAAGAAAGACTATCCTACGGAAATGCAGTTTCAGGAAGAACTTATGAAGCAGGGCTTGACCCAGGCTGATATCGAAAGAAAGATCGAAGAGCAGTTTATGATGTTTAATATCGTTGAGAAAGAGGTGCGCAGTAAAATTTTTATTAAGCCCGAAGAAATAACCGATTTTTATCTGAAGAACAAACAAGCCTTTAATTCAAGGGAAGGGCGTGAATTAGAAGCTATCTCTCTTGAAAATATGGATTTAGCGCGTACTGTCGCTTACAGTTTGAAATCCGGGGCCAAACTTAGCGATCTGGCTTCGAGGTATCCTTTAACCGTAAACCGCTTAAACGTAAACCAGGGTGATGAGTTAAGGAAAGAAATAGAAGATGTTGTGGCTAAATTAGGGCTTAATGAAGTTTCCGAGCCCGTGGAGATCAGCGGCAAATTTTATATATTTAAGCTCATCAATATTACCCCATCAAAAGAGCTGACTCTCGGCCAGGCTCAGGAGAGGATCAGAAATATTCTATTAGAGAAAAAAATGCAGGAAAGCCTGATAAGGTGGCTGGATGAGCTCAAGAAAAATTCCTACATCAAGATCATTAAGGATTAAGGTCGGCCTGACCATAGGCGATCCTTCCGGAATAGGGCCGGCTATAACTGTTAAGGCAATAAACAGGCTAACGGGTAGCGCAGATTTTTTGGTTATCGGTGACATTTTTGTCTTAAATAAAATCCCCGGTTTTTCTTCTCTTTTAAAAAAAGGCATTAAGGTAATAGATTTAAAAAATATTAACCGCAAAAGTTTCGGATTCGGAAAAATCAAAGGCGAATATGGCAGGGCTTCAATTGAATACCTTGATAAAGGGTTAGAACTATTAAAAGAAGATGCGATAGATTGCTTGGTTACCTCTCCGATATCTAAGGAAGCGATTAATAAAGGCGGTTTTAAGTATAGCGGGCATACGGAGTATTTTGTCAAAAAAACTAAGACGAAGCAGGCGGTGATGATGCTTCTTAATAAGAATTTAAGGTTTAGCCTGGTCACCCGGCATTTGCCAATTAAGGATCTCCCGAAAGCACTAAACCCCGGCGATATATTCGAAATTACCCGCACCACCTGCCTCTCGTTAAAAAATATTTTTAAAATCCCGCGGCCGCGTATTGTTCTTTGCGGTTTAAATCCTCATGCTTCGGATAATGGCTTAATCGGAGATGAGGAAGAAAAAATTATTAAGCCTGCGGTTAAAAGATTAAAAAAGATATTTAAGGCCATTGATGGGCCGCTCTCTTCCGATATAGCTGTTTATAAGGCCTTTAAGGGCGATTACGATGCTGTTATCGCCATGTACCATGACCAGGCGCTCATCCCGCTTAAAGTTACCGGAATAGCTACCGGCGTAAATATTACTCTGGGGCTTCCTTTTATCAGGACTTCTCCATTGCACGGCACTGCTTTTGATATCGCAGGTAAACATAAACTTGCTGATCCTAATTCCTTAATTTCTGCAATAAAACTGGCTGTAAAATGCGCCACAAACCGATAAAAAGCTTAGGTCAGAATTTCTTAGTCGACCAAAATATAAGAAGAAAGATAATTACGGCTTTAGATTTAAAACCTGCTGATATTGTCTTTGAGATAGGCGCTGGCCGGGGTGAATTGACCGGCCTGATTGCTCCTAAGGTTGACAGGCTTTTTGCCTTAGAGATTGACAGGCGTCTATATTCGTTATTAATCGATCGTCTTGAAATTCATAGCAATCTTACCCTAATCAATCGAGATATCTTAAAATGCGACTTAAATAAGATTCTTGAAGAAAACAAAATCGAGAGTGAGGTTAAGGTATTTGGCAATATCCCTTATTATATATCCAGCCCGATTATCGAACTTTTAATCAACCAGAGGGGAGTTGTAAAAGAAGTATTTATCACCGTACAAAAAGAATTCGCCAAAAGAGTCGTGGCTCTTCCTGGATCAAAAGAATACGGGTCATTTAGTTGTTTTGTCCAATATTACGCTATCCCTGAGATTCTTTTCCAGATAAACCGGGGGTGTTTTCATCCTGTTCCTAAAGTAGACTCTTGTTTTTTACGCTTAAGGTTCCGGAAAGAACCAGCGGTCTCTGTGAAAAACGAAGAATTATTGTTTAAAGTTATCCGCGCGGCCTTTAACCAGAGAAGGAAGACCCTGAAAAATACCCTTAAAGGCAAAGTGCAATCTGAAAAGCTGGAAGAATTCTTCCTTAAAAATAACCTTAATCCAAATATCCGGGCGGAAGAACTTTCTTTAGCGGAATTTGCCGACCTGGTAAATTCGTTAAATTGATAATTGGGTACCTTAAGTTTTTTCCAGCGAAATATTTGACCTCACTTAAGTGAGGTCAAATAAGAAAGCCCTTTCCTTGACAATAGCCTAAGAATTATGTTATACTCTTACATAATTTAATCCCATCTTACTCAGAAAGGCTAACCCTATGTTATTAAATACTTTAAAGCAATTCAACTGGTTAGATATTCTTATCCTGATTGTAATTTCCAGAGTTTGTTATATTGCCCTAAAAAACGGTTTTACCGCGGAGTTTTTTAAGATCTTTGGCACCCTAATGGCAGTTTATATTTCTATGCATTACTGCGTTTTACTGGCAGACTACGCTATCAGAGTTGCTTCTTTCGATGCTAAAGCTTCCTTAGAGATCATATATTTTATATTTTTTGTTGTTTTAGCTTCTTCGGGTTACCT
>Ga0265297_10011391_pt1 | contig 10898 bp, 23 predicted proteins | sample Munlanlwell13791_FD_192502 | JGI IMG/M metagenome (GOLD analysis project Ga0265297, IMG submission 192502) | Leachate microbial communities from a municipal landfill in Southern Ontario, Canada - Leachate well 137-91 | ecosystem: Engineered > Solid waste > Landfill > Unclassified | place...
AATTAAAAAAAATAAAAAAAATAAATTAAAAAACTTCCTTAGGCTTCCTTAACTTTATTAATTATTAAGTTATCTAAGTAGTCTTCGTTTACAGATGCGTCCTCGAATTCGTCATCGAAATCTAAATCTTCAACTTGAACTACAAAGTTTTCAAGATATGCTTTCATTGCATTGTCTTCGTCATCGTCATCGAAATAGTAAATTACTACTTCAAATTCAACTTCGTCGTCATCAACGTCAGCTTCTCTAATTTTGACTTCTGTAATGTCTTTGTAAGATTCGATATCAAAGTCGTAAACAGTATTATTAGTTGGATGTGTTTCATTCACTAACAAAGCATAGATTGCCTTTTTGAAATCCTTTGAATTCACTGATTCCATAGCAAGTTCCAATGCTTTTTCTTCAATTGCGTTATCTTCAAATTCTTTTTCCGTTAAGGAATAAGAACCCGAAGCAACTGAAGTTCCTGTCGATTTGTTTACAAATTCATCAAACTTATTTTCTAAGTTAGATAGATCTGAAATCTTCGCGACACCTGAAAGGTCTACTTTGGCTTCTGCTGGTTCTGCATTATCTATTTTATAACTGACATAAAGTACACCAATTACAAAAAGCAACGCAATAACACCAACAGCTGGCCAGACTGAGCGATTATCACTATTTGCCATTTTTTAACCTCCTGTATAATTTAATTAACAAGGCTTTTCCTTGAGTAGGATTCATCTAAAATAGAGGAAATTGCCCTTTAAAAGTTTATCTAAAGTTGAGTATATACTCAAGAATTAACCAATAACCCAATAAACATAATTTTTGTGTTTGTAATATTTTAAGTCTACATTTTTTTTAATATCATTTTTTTCTTCTAAATCAAAATAGGCTACAGAACTTTCAAAACTATCTTTATTTTTTATTTTATCCTCCAAAAATTTATCAAATTCTTCTTCTGTTATTTCTACTGATTTTTCAATCGAGACCATTTTTCCCTTAACTTTTTATTTAATTCTCTTTTAAATTTTGCAATTTCTTCTTCACAATTTGCACACCATTTTGTATTTGTTTCATATTCAGTAACGTATTGTCTCCAAGCCCCATCAAATTTTATAATACCTAAAAGTTGTGCTCTACCATGAGAATCATTTCTCCTTATTGCAAAAATTTTTGTTTTCTTTCCAGGATTATGGCACTGATTAATGTAAACTTTTATTTCTCCTCTTTCGTAAATTACAACTGGTTTCATAAAACTCATAAATTAGGGACCTCTAAAACTTCTGAATTGTAGTATAAAATTTCTCCATTTTTAACATCCATCTCTGTAATTCTTCCGCCGCGTGGTCCTACTTTTCCCATTCCTTCGGTGTAGTCATTTGGTTTTTGAAAACTAAGTGGATGAGTTACCCTGACTCCAAAACTTCGATACATCATTTCAGTATGATAATGTCCGATTTGTAATAACTTCATAAAATATTTTTTTCCGCTTACTTCGAACTGCACGTCGTTGCCCATTACATTTCTTAAATAAACTTGTCCTGGATAAGACAAAGCATAAGTTCCTCTAGCCGAATTACTCCACGGATGAACCATTCTTTTCATTACTCCATCTAAAATAATATCTCCACGAACTATTTTATCTGCACCTGCTCCTGGGAGATAAACTACATTTTTTAATTTGTTGGATAATAATTTATTTGGGCTCGGCGCACCTAATTTAACCCAACTCATATCATGATTTCCATCAATCATTAACCACTTAAAATCATTCTCAAATTCTCCAATTAAATCTCCTAAACAATTTACTTGATCTTCTTCACTAAAATATTTCAAATAATTTACTTGCCCTGGATAAACTTTTGTTCCGTCGACGGCATCTCCAGAAAAGTGAACATATTTTATTCCTCTGTCTTTTACTTGCTGCAAGAACCATCTAAAACCTTTTTCGTCGAATGTTTTTGCTCCTGCGTGAATATCAGAAACTTCCGCCCAACTTAATTTTGATTGTTCTTTATTTAATGGACTTACAACATAATGATTATCTTGGTCCATTGACTTAATCCAATAAAACCCATTAGAAGACTTTACATTAAATCCTAATTTTTTTAATTCCTTAACATCAGAAAAATTTATTTTTAATTCTTTCAGCGTGCGGCGCTCTTTAGACATTAACCCTACGATTTGTTCTAAATTTCTATCCATGATTATAAAGATTTTAATCCAAGAACTACTCTCCCTAAATCTATACTTTTCTTACGTGTCTTCTTTTTAAATATTTTTCTATTTTTCATTTTTCAATTAGTTCTACAAAATTTAAATCTTTAGGAAGATTCATTTTATAGCAGAACCAAGAAGTATGAAACCTAAAAATAAAAAATAAAAAATAAATTAACGTTAAGTTAGCATTACTCCAACGACGATTCTTTAAACTGGTAAATGTTTACTGCGCCTTTTTTCTCAGATACCTTTACAGACAGGATACCTTTCAACTTCAGCGTTTGCAACAAATGGTAAATTGTAGTTACACTTTTGTCTAACGCAGCAGCTAAATCTAATGCAGTACACGGGTTTTCCAATATCTTCAACAAAACCTCAATTTCACTCGTCGGAAGGTCGTGCCTTACTGCATATCTCAATCCTGTTATAATAGATTCTTGGCTCATTTTTTCCTCAGTTCTTCAATTTGCGCGTTTATTTGCTCTGTTGCTTTTTCCAACCCATCTTTAGTTAAGAAACCTTGTTCATTCAACAATCCAAGTTCCTTAATCTTACTCTTTTTTTCTTCTATCTCTGGGCTTTCAGGTACCGACGCAGTCGTTTGTACTGCTTTTTCTTGTACCGAATTTTCTGTAATAGAACTACCTTTCACTTGTTTTCTTACATCTGCTGGTTTGTTTTTTACAACGTTTCTTACATCGTCTCCAACTGCGGGTCCTTTATACTTCCCAACGCCTTTAATTGAAGAAGCAACTTCATCTCCTTCATTTTCACCGGCTTCATAATCATCGATGTTCAATTCAACCCAGTTTCCAATGAAACTTTCTGGATCTACATCTTCAGTTGAAAAAACCCAACCAAGAGATTCAAGAATTCCAGTTATCGCGCTATTAGGAGTAATTGCTGTTCGGAAATCTCCTGTCTTTTTATCTTTATATTCGTGGTAGACAAACTTTGGGATTATTACATCCTTTTTTTCATCTAAGTTATCAGGGTTTGGTAGGTATTGCATAGGGGAAACTGGAGCATCTGTTTCTGAATCGGGTTTGTAAACCGCAAATTCAAAAATGAGTTGATGTCCATAAGTTCCTTCTTTTAATTTCCCATCTTTGTCCTTAAACTCTACGACAGATAAAAGTTTTCCAGGATAATATCCTTTCTTTATGTGTGGCTTAACACCAAAATTTGATGTCTTATCACTTACTGGTAATCGCATTATTAACCTTACCTCCTTTCAACGTTTTAATTATTTTTGCTTCTTCTTTTATGTGACAACTTCTACATAATGTAATTAAATTTTTTAATGAATTATCAAATGATTTTAAGAATGGTATTTTATGATGGACATCATGGGCTCCAGTTTTATAGTCCATTTTCAATCCACATTTTTGACAAGTCCAGTTGTCCCTTTCGTAAATTAATAATCTTATTAAGGACCAATCATCTCCATACCTTTTTGGAGAGCAATTTTTACTTCTCCCATCAATATAATTCCAAGGATGATTTCCTTTTGAATAAAATTTTTTCTTAGAAATAGATAAATTTTTAATATGTTCTTTTGAAAAATGCTTATTTTTCCAAGTTGGATAACCTTTCTTTCCTATATGGGACTTTGAAAGGTTTTTTATATGTTCTTCAGAAAATTTCATTCCTTTACGAGAGTCACTTATATTCTTTTTACTCTCTTCAGAGTGCTTAAATCCTTGTTTCATTCAATTTTCCTTAGCTTAAATCTTGTCTCTACGGACTTCTAAAGCTTAATTTAATTGCAATTCCCGGAAACCGAGAATATCTTTTTCAAGACTATAAAGTATATACTATCTTATTTATAAACCTTACCATTACACTTTTCCGAAACATCAACATTTAATTCAGTAAGAAATTTATGAATATAATCACAAGACAAATTGTATGTTTTTAACTTCATTCTATATTCTATTTCTGATTCATTTATAGGAGACCCCATCCTTAAATTCCAATCTGAAATTAATATTTTTGCTTGTTCATTTCCATAAACTTTTTTTAATTCATTCAGCAAAATAAACATTGCTCTCTTTGCTCCGTCTCCAACATTTTTAAAATCGTCGCTTAAAATAATTTTTACACACCCTCTCAACTTTTTTTCTTTTTCCGGAGAGATCCATTTGTTTAAAGAATAATTTTCTTTTGCTCTCTGTTTTTCCTTTTTCTTTTTTGCATTTAAATATTCCAAAAATTCCTCTAATATCTCATTTATCTTTTTTGGATTTGACAATTTTATCTTCCCTAACTTTGGATATATTCTATTTTTTTCGTTGCAAATGTAAGGAACAAAACTCAAATCTTTATAAGTGTGGCCAATAAAAGTTTTGTACCCAATTTTATTTTTACTTAATTCTGCGCGGATTAAATGCGTGCCTCTAATAAGATCACTATCGAATGTTTTTGCATTTGTATCCCAACAAGAAATCATTTTTGCGCGGAGCCATTCTATAAAAGTTTTTTTAAATTTCTTTTTATCTCCTTTAAATAATATTCTTAAATTATCTAAAAGAATTTCATCGGCTCTCGCAAGAGATTTCCAACTAAAAAAAATATGAATGTGAATGGACTTGTTTCCAGAAAAATAGTAAAGTGGAGAAAATCCTTTCTTTTCTAATATTTTTCCAATTACTCTAGCAGCTTCATAATTTTCTTCATAAGTTTTATAATCAGATTCTACAACAATTTCATTTGGCATCATACTTCGATGGACATCTATTGCAGCGGTTATCCTGTAATCTCCACTTTTTCCATAGGCTGGTTTTCCAAGATTTAAAAGTAGTCCTGGAAACTTTTTCCATTTACTCCATTTATTTGAGAAAGGGTCTACAAAAGCAAGTTTCAAAGGAAATTTATAATTTAATCTTAAAAGATAATCATATCTGCTCGCTGCAATAGACATATCTTTGTAAACATCCCCCATAATAAACTCCCACGTTTCAAAATCAGTATCGTAATCAGCGATGAATCCCATACCCTTGAAGTCTCCAACAATTTAATATTTCTTCGCGAATATTATTCCCCACTTTTTGTATTGAGTGTAAAACTTCAAATTTATAAGAACAAACATCAAGAACATTCCAATAAATAGAATCTTGCGGGATAGGAAATTCTTTGCAGGCAAGTGGAAAACCCTTATTTGTTTGTGAATCTTTGGATGACTTTTTCCCCCAAAGTTTGCATGTCCCGTTTTTATTCAAATTATTACATTTTATTTTCACAATTTCTTTTCCAAAAACATCTTTTTCAAAAAATCCTCGACTATAATCTTTTAAGTATGCTGCGCTACAAAATTTGCAACAAGCATTTTTACATTTTTTATAATTGCATTTTCCAGTTCTTTTTACGATAACAAATTCTTTTTTTAATTCCACAAGAACTATTTTTGTATTTTTTTCCCAAACCAAAATATAGCTAAATAAAAAATCTTTAAAATCTTCTTTATCCAAATATCTAATTTTTTCTTTAACAGCTTGTACTCTTTTTTTTGATTTAACTTCTATCATTTTAACCTCAACTCTTTCTTAAAGATGTCTTTTATGTGCAGAGGATAAATGTCTTTTCTTTTATTCAAAAGTTTATCTACAAATTCCCACGTCGTTGTTTTCCAAATCTTTTGTTTTCCAACATGAACTACAAAAATATATCTTACGTCTTTCTTTTCTTTTTCTGCAGTAAATTTTAATAAATCGTGATTTTGGATTTTAACAAAAAATCTTCCTAACATTGTGGTTATTATTTTTTTATTATTTAACCTTTTTTTTCCAGACCCACAATTGATAATTAGAGAACACGATTTTACCTCATATAAAACTCCTTTAGTTTGAAAATCTACACAATCTTTTTTATGAGAAACTCCTCCAAATTTCTTTTTCATTATATCTTCAATTTCATAACCGGGATTGTTTGTTTTCTTCTTCATTTTTAAAATAGTAAAGTTTTGCTTTATCTGATTGCTCGACGACAAGCTCCATATCTTTTAGTGTGGCCCACGCAGAATAATATTCTCGAAGAGACATAGCTTTAAGAGCCATTTCTTCTAACTCCTCTTTTGAAAATGATTTTTTATTTTCAACCATTTTCCAATAAATATATTGACAATTTTCAGGAAGATAAAATATTCTATCTTTTTTTTCAATATTTTTTAATGAAGAAAGATTTATCCAACTACTTACAATATTTAACCAAATATCTTTTAGTATTTTGTAATCTTCTTCTTTTGCTTTAAAAGAATCATCTCCTGTCAGCATACATCTTGTCTTAATAATTCCATCTATTATGCATTCTATGTGATGTATATGTCTTGCATCATAATGTTTTTTTAAATTTTCAGTCAAAACATCTGGAACAGCATTAAAAATTTCATCAACTTTTTTCATATCATATTCTGCAGAAAAAGTATGTAAATAGTCAAGCAAACTTATCCAATCATTTGTTTCAATTTTATATTTGAAAACTTCAAGCATAGAATCTCTACTTTTCCTTATCATATTTACATGGTCCTCACTTTGATAGTAAACAATCCATCTTGAAAGAAAACTCTCATCAAAAGAGTTAATTAGATCTTCTACATTTCTTATTTCCCTTATTGGATTTGTAGTAGCGAATATTCTTGCAGTCATATTTACATTTACACTTGAAACTCCAGAACCAACAAGTCTTTTTTGATGCTCTAATAAATCATTCATTAGTGCAACACTTTCTTCTCTTGAAGAACCTTCTTTTGTTGTCCTGGTATTTACCAAGCATCTTAAAAATTCATCACAAAAAGAAAATCTATTTGATTCTGCGAGATAACCAATCTTTGCAGGATTATATTTAAAAGAAGGAACAAGATGTTTAAGAGTGGAACTAGAACCAGAAAAAACTGGCCGTGTTTCTTTACTTCGTGCATATAATGTATTCAATAGTAAAGATTTTCCAGAATGTTTTACTCCAAGCTGAAGAATGTGGAGTGGATATGGATTTATCATTCCTTTTTCTTGATGTGTAAGCCAACTCCAAATAAACCATTTATACCAAATTGGTTGCAACAACTTCAAATTTTTATTATTTACAGAAATTGTAAATGGAAAGTCAAATAGAGTTTCCGTTGTTATTCCTAAATATTTTATACGATTAAAAAATTCTTTATGACTATGATATTTTACTATCCTATTTTTTATTTCCTGCGCAAAAAAGAAAGGTAACTTCGTCGTAAGCTTTGCAGAATCAGTCAGCGCTTTTAAGTCTGTAATTTGAGTTTTAACTCCTGTAACTATATAATCTCCAATCTCATGTTGTTCAGTTGTTAATAAAATAAATTCGTCATTCCCTTCTGCTATGAACCTGTAAACATAAAAAGGTATATTTATTTCTTTTTTTATTATCCATCTCATCCTACTTGGAAATTCTCCAAATAGAAATATTCTTTTTTCAGTTTCAAATGTCTCCTTATTTTCTTTTGTTGTTTCTGCAAGATAAGCAATTGGAATTTTCTGCGCATATTCATAAATTTCAGCAACTATCTTTCCTGAAATGGTTGTTTCTTTACTAATATAAAATTTTATTAAACCAGTTTTTTCATAAACTCCATTCGTCAACTTCTTCAATTGATTGTAATTAAAATTTTGATGTATTCCTACGATACCTTCAGTGTTTTTTCCTAGACGCGCGTAATTTCTAATAACAATTGGGTCAATAGAATCTTCTTCTTCTCTATACAAACTAATTGTTTTTGTAGTTTCTTGCCTTTCTATTTCATCGTCGATAAAATCTAAATCTTCAAGGGGAACATTTTGAGATATAAAAAAATCTCTTATCTGTTTTAATTTTGAAATCAAAATTTTCTGTTTTTCTTCATCTGTTGCTTCTGGTAAGTCGGCACATAAAACTGCAATCTCTGGTTCAACTCTTTTCCAAAATGAAAGCCCTCCAAACTTTGCTTTTAACATTTCAAGAATATCTGAACGGATAGATTGCGACTTAACCATTATCCACCTCAGATATTTCACAGCGAGAACTATGTAATCTCTTTACTTGATTTGTTTTCTCGTCGGTAAATTCAATAAAATCTCCAGGAATAATTTTGTATTCTTTTACTGAATAAGTAAAAGTTTTTCCAGAAAGTGTTAAGTAAGCTATTGTGTATCTCATTTTCTTTTTCATTTTCTACCCCAAAGGGTATTAAAAAAAAAGAAGTAGGCTATATAAAATTTTATATCTATTTTCCAGTAACTTCTTTTTTTGTCATTTCACGAGCGCCCATTACTTGCTGTATTAATTCTATTTCCTTAAATGGGCCTTTTAATTTGAATTTTAATTCTGAGGGTTGTCCGTCTTCTTTTACAATTTCATAACTCTCACAACTGAAATTCCCTCCCATTACAATATAAAAGTGGTATGGACAAAAAGGTAAATCAACATAAACTTTTTCAGTTGGAGAGGATGACTCATTTGTAACTTCCAATCTCTGAATATACTCAGCATTACATTTACATCCGGGATAGTAGCATTTTGCAACTTTTTCTTTAGGCTCGTCCATCTTTCTCTCCTTTAGAATTATCTTCTTTAATTATATCTGCAAACGCAAATTTAGTGCAAACCTTTATGATTCTCAATGAAATCATCTTTCTTAGAACTAACTTTTTATTTTCAAAATTTTTTATGTAAATAACAAGCCCATTAAATTTTACAAAAGGGTTTCCCTTTTTTCCAAATCCGAAAATACTAGCTCGAATAACTTCTCCAACTTTTACTGGTTGCTTTTGTATTGTTACTTTAATTTTTTCTACCATTTTATTTACATCCATCTTGTATTTAACGAATTTGGAGCCGACCTCTCAAATTGAACATAATATGAAGATTAAAGATAGTTTCATTTATGAAATTAGGAGATTGCGTAGCAATCTTCTTTAATCTATATTCACAGAAGTTTAAAAAAATGCGATTACTCATTTTGTATTTCAACCTCTTTTTCTTTTATTTGTTTGACAAACTCTTTAAAAAATTTGATTGCTTCTTTTTCGTTTTTGGCTTCTATAATTATTTTTGCTTCAACTCCAACTAAACTTGGAATATAATCTTTTTTATCTTTCCAAGTAAGCCAAAAACCCCATTCTTTATTTGGATTTACACAATCAAATTTTATTTTCTTGTTTGTCATTGCAACTCAAATTCCTTTTCGGAAAAATCCTCATTTACTTCTAATTCATAAACATACCAAGATTCAGGACAATCAAAGTCAGGATTTAACTCCATTAAACTTTTCATCTTTTTACTTACAATCAATTTGTTAAATCCTTTATTAAAAGTTAAGTCCTGAATAATATTAACCATGTTGTCTATTGTTAGGATTTTTCTGTTTATTTCTTGTTTCATTTTAGTTTGAGTTGCTCAATACTTTCTTCTTTTTAACTAATTTACAATCTGATTTTATAACTGCACATTCCCAAACACAATGTTCTTCATTCTTTTTATCATAATCACAACTAACTCCTATTTTTAAGATATTTCCACTTCTTATAAAATAAAATGGTTCTCCTTTTTTTAGTTCTTCAAATATCTTTTTCATTCTTCATTTCCTAGAGATTCAAAATAGTTTTCTCTTTCTTCTTTTAATTGTTTATCAAATTCTTGGCTTTCTTCACTCATCTTGAGTTTCTCCCGACTAACGAGCCAATTTCAAAATTTGGACGAAGTCTGTGAATATAACATTTAACGAAATAAACTTCGTATAAACTTCCATTTTGGTATATTTTAATCATTTCCCTTTCTCCTCTTTTAATTGAGCATCTCCGAATATTTTTTCAACATAAAGAGTTCCAAAAATTGGTTGTAATAATTTAATACAAATATCTGCTGTTTTATCTATGTCTCTAACATCTGTATCTTTAATTATTAATCTTGGAGTATTCTTTTTCATTTCGTCGTCTTTATTTGAAAGTTCATTTTTTAGATTTATAATTTGTCCACTATAATTTCCTTTTTCGTGTGCTAATTCAAATAATAATTTATCCTTTTCTCTGATTTCGTCGTCATAAGATTTTTTGGCTTCTTCAACGAATTTATCAATAATAGGATTTATTCTATCCATAGCCCAATCAAGAGGTAAAATATTATTTCTCTTAATTCCTTTTTCTAATTCTAATTCAATTTCTTTCTTGACTTCTTCAATTTTTTTATTTATTTCTGTGTTCATTTTTTATCTATTTTCATCAAAGAAAGTTCCATAATAATTTCTTTCTTCCTTTGACATATTTTTATTAAATTCTGTTATTTCTTCATTTTCTTTAAGTTCTTCAGTTGTCATTTTTCATTATTATAGTTTAGTTTAATAAGAGATTTCCTTATTATAGTTTTTACTGGAAATGTATAATAACTAATTTGTTCAGTCATCTTTGTTCTCCTCTAACTTTCTTAATTTAATTTCTAACTCGTCGATTTTATCACAAATCTTTTCAAATTGTTCTTCTTCTTTCAAATTACTAATTTCAAAATAGAAACTCATTCGTAATCTCTCCTATCGTGATTTTGTTCTATTAATTTTACTTCCCTTGATTTCAGTAATTTTTCTCCGAGAACTGGTCTGTGCCTATTTCTTTTTTCAAATGCTTTCTTTTCTAAAGAAAGTTGTTCTCCAGCATCTTTGGCTTTTGTTGGTTTATGAGAAACCATTATTCAATCTTCCCCCA
>Ga0265297_10011392_pt1 | contig 10898 bp, 8 predicted proteins | sample Munlanlwell13791_FD_192502 | JGI IMG/M metagenome (GOLD analysis project Ga0265297, IMG submission 192502) | Leachate microbial communities from a municipal landfill in Southern Ontario, Canada - Leachate well 137-91 | ecosystem: Engineered > Solid waste > Landfill > Unclassified | place...
CGGAAGGGGATCCCCGCCAGTATATCGTTATTAAAAATGCCCGTCAGAATAATTTAAAAAACCTTGACCTGAATATTAAACACGGAACTTTTGTAGTCATTACAGGCGTGTCGGGTTCAGGAAAATCATCACTTGCCTTCGAAACACTTTATGAAGAAGGGCGCAGACGCTATGTCGAAAGCCTTTCTGCTTACGTCAGGCAGTTTCTGGGTAAAATCCAAAAGCCCCTCGTGGATTATATCAAAGGATTGCCTCCTGCCATTGCCATAGAGCAGAAAAGGACAACGGCAACCACACGCTCAACGGTGGGTACCATTACCGAAGTGTATCATTATATGAAACTCTTTTATGCCCGCCTCGGGAAAATCTATTCGCCTGTGAGCGGTGCAGAGGTAAAAAGACATCAGGCAGATGATATTGTGGATTTCATCCTTGCACAGAAAAACGGAAGCAAAATTCGCATCCTTGCCCTGCTCGAAAAAAATGACTCCCGAACCTGGGCAGACGAATTTGCCCTCCTGCTTCAGAAAGGATTTTCGCGCGTGTATTGCATGGGAAAAGATCATGATGTAGAGGATATCCTGCAGCAAAATGAATCGGGGAATATGATGGACGATATAGATTGCATCCGTAACGAAAATCTTTTTATTCTGATTGACCGTTTGGTATTCGACCAGCAGGATTCCGAAGTGCAAGCCCGTCTGGCCGATTCAGTACAGACCGCTTTGCAGGAAGGAATGGGAAAATGCTATGTGCAGGTGGATGCAGAGGAGATAAAGCTCTTTTCCAACAAACTGGAAGCGGACGGAATGTCGTTTGAGGAATCCGTTCCCGACCTTTTTTCGTTCAACAGTCCTTACGGTGCCTGTCCGGTATGCAACGGTTATGGCGAAACCCTTGGCATTGATGAAGACAAGGTGATCCCCAACAAAAACCTGAACCTTTACAACGGGGCAGTGGCTTGCTGGGAAAGTGAAAAAATGGGCACCTGGAAAAAGGATTTTATCATAAAGTCGGCTGATTTCGGTTTCCCCATTTTCACCCCCTATTATCAATTGACTGATGCACAAAAAGAACTTCTTTGGGAAGGGAATAAACAGGTTTACGGGATCAGCGATTTTTTCAAGCATCTTGAAGACAACACCTATAAAGTGCATTACCGCATTATGCTATCCCGCTACCGTGGCCGCACCAAGTGCAGGGCATGCAAGGGAAGCAGGCTCAGGAAGGAAGCTTCTTATGTAAAGATTGAAGGAAAATCCATTGGCGATTTGCTGAATATTCCGGTACAGGAACTGAAAGCTTTTTTTGATTCCTACACGGAAAAAAATCCGGACAACAAAGTGGCAGCGCGCTTGCTGCAAGAGATCAATGTCCGCCTGAGAATGATGACGGAGATCGCTTTGGGCTACCTGACGCTGAACCGCAGTTCGAGAACTTTATCGGGCGGTGAAATGCAGCGCATACAACTTATACATGCTCTGGGCAGCAACCTCACGGGAAGCCTCTACATACTGGATGAACCCAGCATCGGTTTGCATCTGCGCGACACGAGGCAGTTGATCCGCATTTTACAGGATCTCAAGGCGCTCGGCAATACTGTGGTGGTAGTTGAGCATGACGAGGAGATCATACGTGCTGCCGATGAGATCATTGACCTTGGCCCCAATGCCGGCAGAAACGGGGGCTCCCTTATCTTCCAGGGAACACACGAAGAGGTAGCCCTTTCGGGCGAAGGACTTACGGCAAAATATCTTACCGGACAACTTTCCATACCTCAGAGGATATACAAAAAAAGCTTTTCAAAATGGCTGCATATTAAAGGAGCCGGCAAACACAACCTGAAAAACATTGACGCAGATATTCCCCTGAATGCCATGACCGTCATATCGGGAGTCAGCGGATCGGGCAAAACTACCCTGGTCAGGGAGGTAGTTTACGAGAGTTTGCAGATGTATTTCAATACCGGAAAAATGGAAGCCATCAATTGCACGGCCGTAGAAGGAGACCTGATGAGCCTCGGCAATGTGGAATTTGTCAGTCAGGACAGCATCGAACGCAGCAGAAGGTCGAATGCGGTGACCTATCTGAAGGTGTTTGATGCCATCCGGGAAATTTTTGCCTCCCAGCCTGCTTCAAAAGCCGGTGCATACACTCCGGCATATTTTTCCTTCAACGTGGAAGGAGGCCGATGTGAAGAATGCAAAGGAGATGGCATGATCACGGTTGAAATGCAGTTTGTTGCCGACATGCACCTTGTATGTGAAGAATGCAAGGGAAAACGGTTTAAAGCGGAAATCCTTGACGTGTTGTACAAAGGTAAAAATATTTATGACGTCCTTAGCATGACGGTAACAGAGGCGATGGAGTTTTTCAGCGAACATCGCAATATCACACAGGGATTGATGCCGCTGGTAAAGGTCGGGCTCGATTATCTGCAACTCGGGCAATCTACATCCACCTTGTCGGGTGGGGAAGCACAGCGACTGAAACTGGCAAGTTTTCTCGGAAAAGCCGGCAAATCGCAGGATGCCCTTTTCTTCATTTTTGATGAACCGACAACAGGTCTTCACTGGCACGACATCCATAAATTACTGCAGTCCTTTGATGAATTGCTGTTAAATGGCCATACCTTACTGATCATTGAACATAATCCTGAGATCATTCGCAATGCCGATTATTTGATTGATCTGGGAAAAGAAGGAGGTGAAGAGGGAGGTTATGTGGTGTTCCAGGGAATTTATGAGGATTTGCTGAAAGTGAAAGACTCCTACACGGCAGAATACCTTTTGAAGAAGAGTAGCCGATAAAAAGGCAGCAATTATTGTTTGAACTTATTTTCCCCAGGTATCGGGACTTTTACGCCAGCTTTTAAGCAATTCGAGGTCTTCTTTCCTGATATAGTTCATTTCGAGTGCAACTTCAATCAGGATATTGTAGTCAGTTAACGTATAAAAGATGATTCCTTCGTTGGCAGCAGCATCTGTTGAAACAGGGAAATCATAGGAAAAAATGGCTCCCATACCGATCACCTCATAGCCGTAGCTTTTTATGCCCTTCACTACTTCGATACTGCTTTTCCCCGTTGAAATCAAATCTTCAATAACAACAACCTTCATGGACGCTTCGAGGCGGCCTTCAATCAGACTTTTCGTCCCATGATCCTTGGCAGCACTTCGGGCGTAAGCCATGGGCAGGCCAAGATGATCCCCCACCAGGGCAGCATGTGCAATCCCTGCAGTAGCAACTCCGACCACGGCATCCAAAGACGGGAAGCGTTCTTTCACCATCACGGCAAAAGCCTCTTTAATATAGGTTCGTGCATCCGGGAACGAAAGCATTACCCTGTTATCACAATATATCGGAGATTTCCATCCTGAGGCCCATGTAAAGGGTTGGTCAGGTCGTAAAATAATTGCCTTTTTTTCTAACAGAAAATGTGCAACTTTTCGGGCTGTATTTATATCGTTAATCATGCGGCAAAGCTATAGAATATTATTCAATGAACAGAAAATTTAACCAACTTTCAAAAACCACTTTTAGTCATAGGAATTTTGAAGAATTTATTCAGAAACCCCGAGCTGTTATGAAACATTTATTGGATTATTATTTGCTTTCTATTTGTCCTATTCAAAATATTTGATTAAATTTTTGATAAATTAATAGATTTTTAAAAGATATGCATAATTTTTGATTGTATAATTGATTTTAAATATATTGATATTAACTTTTTTAAGATATACTAACCACTAAAACAGAAGTAAGACATGATAAAATCATCATTAGACCCTGACAAATTAGATTGTATGGCAAGTAAACTCAAGGCATTGGGACATCCGGTCAGAGTAGCCATCATTGACCTTCTCGAAAGGAACGAGAAATTGTCTGTAACCGAAATTCAGAAACATATTGGAACCGAACAGGCTGCCACATCAAACCATTTAAGGATTTTAAAAGATCAGAATATTGTCAAATCAACCAGAGATGGTAAAAACAAACTGTATAGCCTGAAAGCACTGCAGTTGGCAGACATCATCAGTTGTATTGAAAAATGTGTGGATTAAACCATACTGAATTTACCGTTTCCTTTTTCTCCTTTTTTATTTTCCTTTTCTCATCTTTAGGTTTAAGATGAGATGTTTTTTATGGCTATTCCAATATGGAATCCATGGACATACAGAAACCTGAATTGATTCTGAACGAAAGACAATGTTTGTCGAACTTGTCGAAGATGCTTGAAAAAGCAAGACAGCATCATGTTGCATTCCGTCCCCATTTTAAAACCCATCAATCGCTTGAAATTGGCCAATGGCACAAAAATCTTGGCGTTGATAGGATTACGGTTTCTTCCAACCGTATGGCTTCGTATTTTTTAAATGACGGTTGGAAGGATATTACAGTCGCTTTCCCTGTAAATATAAGAGAAATCGGATTGATAAATGAAATGGCCGTCAAATCAAAGCTGGGTATTTTACTTTCCACACCTGACGTACTGCCTTTTCTGGTAAAACAAATCAGGAACGAAGTATTCTTTTACATTGAGATTGATAACGGAGCACATCGGTCAGGCATCGCCCCCTTTGAAGTTGAAATACTGGACAGCATCCTTGAAAAAACGAAAAACACTTATCTCAGATTCAGCGGATTTTTGACACATGCAGGGAATACCTATGCAGCCTCGTCAGTTCAGGAGATTCTGGATATTCATAATAATTCCTTACTCGATTTTGAGCAATTGAAATCCCGGTATCAATCTCAGTATCCTGATATGGAGTTTTCCATGGGGGATACCCCGTCCTGCAGTCTTGCTTCAGATTTTGCTTGTGTTACTGAAATCCGGCCAGGAAATTACCTCTTTTATGATGTCATGCAATACTTATTGGGGTCCTGTACCTTACAGGATATTGCCCTCAGCATGTATTGCCCTGTTGTTGCTGTCTATGAAAAAAGAAAACAGGCGATCATTTACGGAGGAGCCATTCATTTTTCCAAAGATTTCGTTATTGACCGACATGGCAGAAAAATTTTCGGATTACCGGCAATTTTCAACCCAAACGGTGAATTTGTTCGTTTGATTGACGGATATCTCTCCTCCCTTTCTCAGGAACATGGAGTTGTCACTTTAAACGATGATTTGACCAACGAATTGAAGTACGGTGATGTATTGGGCATATTACCGGTACATGCCTGCCTTACAGCAGATTGCATGACTTGTTATTGGACCACCGAGGGGGAAAAAATAGAGATGATGCCAGAATCTTCTAGTTGTGGAAGTACTTCAGGTACATAATAATATCCATATCCCAAATAAAGCTTTTAGCATGTATTGTATCCGGGAAATTGGCATTAACCCTGTAAGGATTAAATAAGGTTGTTGTCTGTATTTTCTGGTCGTTTTTACCTTCTTCGCTATCATCATCCCATAATTCAATGGTATATTCGGTATTCGGATCAAGAGTAACCGAACTGATGGGAACCATATCATAAGGTTTCGTATCAAGTGCATTGAGCACAGTTTTGTGAAAACGGTAAACCTCTTTCGTTCCCTCCTTAATCTTCACATAAAGATCCGGACCATCATAAATATCCCATGGATTTCCCTGATTTGACGAAGGGAAGCCATTTATGACGAATTTTGTAATTTGAATGCTATCCGGTGCAATTTCTTTTTCACAAAACTGTCCGGTATAACGATCAGGACAATTACAAATGCCTTCTACGCAGGTTCCTCCATTCAGGCAATTTACACCTTCACACTTGTCCTTATCATTGCAATTATTCAGCAATACAAATCCTCCAAAGGCCGTAAGCACTACGGCTAATGTGATTAGATACTTCATTTTGTTACTTTTTTTCATGCTTTCAAGATTAATTTTATGGCGCAAGATAAGAAAAAGAAATGATGCACGATTTATAAAATTCGCGTACCCTGCCAGATAATTTTTTTAAGTTATTACATTTTGTGAGTTAAGTCTGATCCGGATCAAAATATTTTCCAAAACAATCAATCTAAAGCAGATAGCCCTGATATGAAAGTAAGGAAGATAATATTTGAAAAAAAAAACTTATTTGATCTAATATAATTAATTATTCTATTTTTGCGCCTTGAACTTATTGTTTAACAATTAAAAAGAATAAGACTGTGATTAAAACTGATGTTGTTTCTAAGATTTCCAAAAAGACTGGTCTGGAAAAGAAAGAAATTAAAGAAGTCATTGAAAATTTCTTCTCAATCGTAAAAGAATCATTGATTAAAGGCGATGCGGTTTACTTTAGAGGCTTTGGCAGCTTTACTTTAAAGAAACGTGCAAAAAAAATCGGAAGAAATATTACAAAGAATACATCTATTGTTGTTCCCGAACATTACATCCCCTATTTTAAACCTTCAAAGTCTTTTGCATCTGTTGTAAAAGCAAAGGTAAAAGGACTTTAATTGACAAGCTCTGTTCAGAGCAAACGGGTTTTAGTCAATTGTTATAATTATTCATTCTATAACTGTATCTGTAAAAATACAGAATAAATAAGGTTACCAAAATTTGAATTATAAAATAAAAACTTAAAATAAAAAGAAAATGCCAAGCGGAAAAAAGAGGAAAAGGCATAAAATTGCAACTCACAAAAGGAAGAAAAGGCTTAGAAAAAACAGGCATAAGAAGAGGAAATAACCTTCTTCTTTTCATACATTTTTAATCTTTCCAACAGAGCTGTTAAGAGGAGGTACAGGTGAAAAGAAGTTTAATCGTTCAATCCTCAAACTTAGGATTGGATATAGCCCTTCTTGAGGATGATAAATTAGTGGAACTTCATCAGGATGTTACCGACCAGGAATATCTGGTTGGTGATATTTATCTTGGGAAAATAAAAAAGGTATTACAAGGTCTTAATGCCGTATTTGTTGACATTGGTTACGAAAAAAATGCCTTTCTGCATTATCATGATTTAGGCCCCAATATACGAAACAGCATTCAGTTTACCCAAACAATCATACGTTCAAAAAGTCAGGATACCAATATTGAAAGTTTTAAGAAGCATCCTGAAATTGATAAAAACGGGGAAATATCAAAAGTGCTGGAACTTGAACAGCATGTGATCGTTCAGGTGGCAAAGGAACCCATTTCCACCAAAGGCCATCGCCTGACTTCTGAAATAACACTTCCCGGACGTTACATCATCCTGATTCCTTTTTCAAAAGGAATATCCGTATCAAAAAGGATCAGGGATTATAAAGAAAGGAAACGTCTGTCTGATCTTTTTAAAGATATCATTCCAGCAAATTTTGGCATTATTGTAAGAACTGCTGCTGAAAGCAAAGATGGTCATATTCTTGAAAAAGACTTGAATGCCTTGATGGACCGTTGGAAGGAAATTGTCCTAAACCTGTCAAAAGGGGAACGAAAACTCTTGGGCGAATACAATAAAACCACTTCGTTGCTCAGGGATATCATGAATGACACCTTCGACCACATTGTCGTGGACAATGACAAAACATTCCGGGATTTATCAGAGTATCTGGAACAAATCAATCCGGGTCAAAAAAGCATACTGAAGCTTCAGCGGGATAAGATCAATTTGTTTGAGTTTTACCGCATTGATAAGCAAATTAAATCCCTTTTCGGGAAAATTATAAATTTTGGGAAAGGTTCGTATTTAGTGATCGAACATACGGAGGCTATGACCGTCATTGATGTAAACAGTGGCAGCAAATCAAACAAGGATACCAACAGGGAGGTCAATGTATTGCACGTCAACCTGGATGCAGCAGAAGAAATAGCCCGCCAGTTGAGACTCAGGGATATTGGAGGATTGATCGTGGTTGATTTTATTGACATGAAATCACATGAAAATCAAAAACTGCTTTTTGAGAAAATGAAACTTGCACTAAGCAAGGACAAAACTCAGCACGCTTGTGCACCCATCAGCCGTTTCGGATTAATGGAAATTACCCGTCAGCGCGTGAAACCGGCCATTGATATATCCATTTCGGAAACCTGTCCGGTTTGCAGAGGTTCTGGCGAAATAAAACCCACCATTCTGGTTATTGACGATATCGAACACAGTCTGAATTTTATAAGGAGCGAACTGAAAGTGAAAAGAATACTCATCAAAGTACATCCTTTCATCGCAAAATATTTATCGGCAGGATTACTTTCCCAACGCATGCAATGGATGCTCAAATACAGAATATGGATTAAGGTGAAACCTTCTCAGACTCTTCATCTTATTGATTACAAAATTTTTGACAAGGAAGGTAAAAACCTGGAAGAGTTTTAATCCGGAATAATAAGAGCAGCAGATCAGGATACATTCATTTCATCCCTGATCTCATCAGCGAGTCCGGGATCAACCAGAATACGTCCGCAGTTTTCACAGGCAATAATTTTCAGATGCAACCTGACATCCAGCTGCCGTTGCGGGGGAACCTGGCTGAAACAACCACCACAAGCATCCCTTTCAATGGGAACTACTGCAAGATTGTTCATGTATGTATGTCTTATTTTTGAATAGGCTTTGATTAAACGATCCTCAATGTTTTTTTCAGCAACTTCACGTTCCTTAAGAATGTCCGCTTCTTCCTTTTCAGTTTCCCCGATAATGTCCGTCAATTCCCTTTCTTTTTCGATGAGGTCTTTTCTCTTTTCTACCAAATCGTTCCGGGAAATTTCATGCAGGGATTCTTTTGCTGCAATTTCATTCTTTAATTCCTTAATTTTCTTTTCAGCAGCCATCACCTCCAGCTTCTGTAGTTCCATTTCCTTGGTAATTGCCAAAAACTCCCTGTTGTTTTTCACATGCATTTGCTGAGATTCGTATTTAAGCATCAGGGCATTGGCTTCTGATATTTTTGTTTTTTGAATTTCAATATTGTCTTTGATCTCCTGAATTGCCATGCCTATGTTTTCAATTCTTGTTTCAAGACCAATGATCTCATCTTCAAGATCATGAACCTCCATGGGAAGTTCCCCTCTTATATTGCGTAGCTTGTCCAGTCTTGAATCAATGAGCTGTAAAGCGTAAATAGCTTTCAATTGTTTTTCAATAATAGTCGCTTTTTCCATCAGAAATAATTTATTGGATTTGTTTTTACCATCGTTTTTGAAACCGCAAAGGTATCATATTTTTTTATTAAATAGTCGTACAATAATTCAATAGTAAATTGTTCGCCTTCATAATGACCAATGTCAACCAACAGCAATTCACCGTTTGTGTCCAGAAATTCATGATATTTCAGGTCGGCACTGACAAAAGCATCACAGCCTTGTTGTATGGCATCAGGTATTAGAAAAGCTCCGGAACCACCGCAAAAGGCTACTTTGTGAATGTTATGCAGCGGAATCTGGTTGTGACGTAACATCTGAAGTCCCAAATCACTCTTGACATGATACAAAAAATCCAAACCGTTTAAAGGATATTCCAAAGTGCCTGTCATTCCTGCCCCGGCTTTTGGATATTCATTTTCCAGCTTGTATATGTCATAGGCTACTTCTTCATAGGGATGTACTGCCAGCATGGCCTCAACGACCTTGCTTTTAAGATGTGCCGGAAAGATGGTTTCAATCCGTATTTCGTTTTGGCTTTCCATTTTACCCTGCTCACCAATAAAAGGCTGGCTTCCCTGAAGTCCTCTGAAAGTGCCATACCCTTCTGTGTTGTATGAACAGGAGTCATAATTTCCGATTTGTCCGGCTCCGGCTTTAAAAAGTGCATTACGTACTTTTTCAGGTACAGGAATATCATCCTTATCCCTCATATTAGGGCAATAAACCACCAACTTATACAAGGTATTGGTAAATGGACGAAGAATGCGAAGATTCATCAGTCTCAGTTTTTGCCCCAAAATTTGGTTGACTCCCTGTTCCACCTGGTCCAGGTTGGTATGCACAGCATAAATATGGATATGGTTCCTTATGGCTTTGATCATCAGCCTTCCTGTAAGAGTTTTGGAAGTAATATTTTTTACGGCTTTGAAAACAAAAGGGTGATGGGAAATGATCAGGTTGCAGTTTTTTGATATGGCTTCATCAAGCACCTCATCCGTAAGGTCGAGACATAACAAAATCCCTTTCACTTCATCATCAGGATCACCGCTGATCAGGCCTGCATTATCATAATCTTCCTGAAATTTTAAGGGTGCAAGTTCCTCGATGTAGGTGGTTATCTCCCTGATTTTCATAATTATTTTTGATGCAAAAATAAGATAAAAAATCGTTTTCTCCTCAAAGTAAAGCCTGATTTCGGGCTGGAAATGGACTTTTCTCTTTGCTTGTTCGCTGTGAATAATAATAGGTTGTATCTTTACTGCATGAATTTTTTCAGGCTGATATTGCTTTTTCCCCTATCTTTATTGTATGATCTGACAACTTCTGTCCGGAATATGCTTTTTGAACGTGGGATCTTTCCATCAGAAACAATGAATGTAAACGTAATCAGCATTGGCAACCTGAATACGGGCGGAAGCGGCAAAACACCATTTACTGAATATATTGCGAAGATTATGAATGAACATAACTTCAGGGTGGCGGTTCTTAGCCGGGGTTATAAAAGGAAAAGCAAGGGTTTTCGGATAGCCGATGCTGCTTCTTCTGCGGAGGAATTCGGAGAAGAAGCGCTTCAGCATGTTGAAAATTTGCCCTTTGCGCCTGTTGCAGTTTGCGAGTCACGAAGGCTTGGTATCCAAATGTTGCTTCAGGAATGTCCCGATCTTGACCTCGTTTTGCTGGATGATGCCTTTCAGCACCGTTATGTAAAGCCCTCCCTGTCCATATTGCTGACCGATTTTTCTCACCCTTATTACAGGGACTTTCTCCTTCCTTCAGGCAATCTGAGGGAATCGTCACGTTTTGCCAAAAGAGCCGACATCCTTATTGTGACAAAATGCCCGACCAATTTGCCTCCTCAGG
>Ga0265297_10011393_pt1 | contig 10897 bp, 11 predicted proteins | sample Munlanlwell13791_FD_192502 | JGI IMG/M metagenome (GOLD analysis project Ga0265297, IMG submission 192502) | Leachate microbial communities from a municipal landfill in Southern Ontario, Canada - Leachate well 137-91 | ecosystem: Engineered > Solid waste > Landfill > Unclassified | place...
TGACACGGTTCGCCTCCTCGGTGCTCATTAATCCCACTTCACATGCAAGGTCGTTAGCCATCACCATCCCGATGGCGACACTTTCGCCGTGAAGATACGTTTCGTATTTCGTCTCATTCTCGATCACATGTCCGAACGTATGCCCGTAGTTGAGGGCTGCACGAAGCCCCTGCTCTTTTTCGTCCTCTTCGACGACACGGGCCTTTGTCTCGACTGCCTGCCGGATCGCTACCGCCAGATTTTCCCCTTCACGCAGATCATGGGTCTCGAGCCATTCGAAAAACGAGCGGTTAAATGTTACCGCCATCTTGACGATCTCCGCAACTCCCGCCCCGAACTCGCGGGCAGGAAGGGTGCTTAAAAAACTCGGATCGATATAAACGGCACGCGGCTGATGGAATGCCCCGATCAGGTTTTTGCCGTATCGGTTATTGATCCCCGTCTTTCCGCCGACACTCGCATCGACTTGAGAAAGGAGCGTCGTCGGAATCTGGATAAAATCGATCCCGCGGTTATACAGACTCGACGCGAATCCTCCCATATCACCGATAACCCCTCCTCCGAATGCGATGAGAAGTGATTTGCGGTTCAGTCGGTGATCAAACATACGGTCTAAAATAAATTCGATATTTCCGAGCGTTTTGTACTGTTCCCCGTCTGGAATCGTGATGACATACACCTCTTTTGCCGAGAGGCGAGAGAGCAACGTCTGCAAATGCAAACCCGCCACTTTCGGGTTGGTCAAAATTGCCACTTTTCCGGAAAATTCCAGCGCTGGCAACGCGTCGATCGTTATCGGGTAAGAGTTGTCAATCACGCGGTTGAGGGTAATATCGATCTTCATAAAAAGCCTAAATAATTGAATTGTACAAATAGGCTATATGATACTCGAAAACGACTTAAAAAAAGGTGACTAAATCTGCGTCGGGATGAAAAGCTGATGGTACGAATCGAGTTTTGAATACAGTGTCTGCGAGTCGGTCGCGACAAAGCGCTGCATCGGAGAAGCAAACATCTTTTGGGTAAACGGGAGACACTGTAAAAAATTCTCTTTTTCGCGTAACACACGGATAGGATTCTGTTCCTCCTGACTCACCCGGATCGATTTTGAAAAGATCGTCGAAAGATTGTTAAAATGGTCGATAATCTCTTTTTTGTATTCACCCTCTACCGCCAGATAATCGATAAGTTCGAGGTTGAATCCAAACTGCGACGCTACGTCGAAAACCGTCGTCGATATGTGCTCGATATGGTTCTCTTCGTCCAAAATGATGACCGACTCTTTTAACGTAGAAAATGACCGCTCCGCTAATTTCAGGACCGGAACATTTGCGGTGTAGAGTTTTTTACGGATTGATTTACAGGAAAAGATTGTTTTGGAGACCAGAACAAGCCCGATATGGTATTTTTTGATGTCCTCGAAGATAATCCCCTCATCGACCTCCGAGTTGTACTCGATGTCGATTGTGACATCGCCGTGGGCCGATGCTTTGATCATCCGGAGCACATCGATATCTCCGGGATTAAGAACTTTTATTATCAGCGGTTTTTTAAGCTTTTTATGGATGAAAACGCTTCGCCGTACCAGCGGCATGATCGTGGAGGCTTGATCGACCGCCATATCGATATAGAGGTACATCTTGCTTCCAAAAGGGGCGGGAAACTGACCCAATTCGCGTTTGATCGCCCGATAAATTGAGCGCAATACAGCCGGATCGCCGACTAGCACCAGTGAATCGTTGGGTTGGATCATCTTGTTGTCAGAGGGGATAATGAGCGACCGGTTACGATAGATAGCGGCAATTTTCCAGTTTTTTTGCTCGATCGATCCAATATGGCGGTATACGAACGAACTGCCAAACGGCACCAAAACCTCCATGATCTCGCCCGATCCCAGACCGATATTCTGAGCCAGAATAGGGATATTCGGAAGATAATCAATCAAATTTGCCGCGATAAGTTCTTGCATATTGACCCATTCAACATCATCATCGGCACTTTTAGAATTCCAAAGATCGAGAGCTACAACACGTAAATTCGGCTTTATCAGTCGGATATTTTTAATCGTATACTCAAGATCGCTCTGATTTTCCATTGCCAGTACTACTTGGGCAAAATCCATTTTCAAAAGGTTGGCGATTTTGTAATAGCTAGTGGAATCAAATTCAAAAAATTTAAACCGCGCCGGGTTATACCCCTCAAATCCGCTCGCTTTGCTCTCAACGACGTAATAGAGATTTTCGGTAGTGTACGTCCCAATGACACGCTCAATAAAATGGTGCCCTATGGCTCCGTCGCTGACTATCAAAATTTTTTTCATATTCGGTTGCTTCTTTTAAAAATAAGGGAAACTCATTTTTTTTGGATTCTACCATAATAGCCCCCTCAAAACAAATCTCTGACGTTTTATTTTTTTATAATTTTTAATACTATATCACCTGCCTTCAAGGGTACTATATCGGTTAGCCTTTCTTCTCCTGCCCCATGCGGTAGAGGGCAAAATCATATTTGATCGGATCATCAGGGTCAAATCCCCGTAACGTCTCCGTCAGCTCCATCGCGGCTCGAAGGTCGCATTGACGCCGCTGCAGGAGCCCGAGCCGGTGTGAGACATTAAACGTATGGGTATCCAGCGGCATGATTAAATCCGATGGAGAAACTCCGCTCCACAGCCCCATATCCAGACTGTCTTTGCGTACCATCCATCGCAGATACATCATCCACCGTTTCATCGCACCCGATTTACTGATCACATCGACCCTTTTACCGATCAAAAAAGCGTACCCGCTGCTGCGATAGGGATTGAGTGCGTATAACGTATCAATAAGGGTATTGAGCCCTCCGATGATCCCCTCATCATGATATCCTTGCATAAATGCACTTTTGACTCCGCCGGACTCTTTCAGCCGCTTCAGAGTGATCAAAAACTGGGCGCAATCCTCACCGCTTTGAAATCGGTAATAGAGGCTACGGGCTTTTGTGAGTATCACCTCATCGTCTAGGGAAATCAACGAGAAATCGACACTCTCCAAAAATTTGACGATCGCCACCGCGTTTCCATAGGCGAAAAGAGCGCAGGCAAGAGCGATGTTTTCATCCCCGTAATGACGGGCAACCATAAGCGGATCGGGACGCTCCGGGCACAGCTCCCCCTCACAATCACGCGCTGCAGCTTCCGCATCCAGACGCTTCTTGATATCTCTCAAGAGCGCCCTAGCTGGTAGAGCTGCTTGCGCTCTGACGAACCGGCGATATTGAGCTGCTTTCGATACTTTGCAATAGTCCTGCGGACCATCGTAATGGAAAATTTAGCTTGCACCATCTCCAGAAGCTTCATATCGCTAAGCGGTTTTTTGTGGGATTCGTTTTTGACCAATTCGCTGACATACTCTTTGATCGCCGCATTGGAAACATCTTCGTCTATCGCGGTGGTAAAAAAATCTTTCATCGGGTAGACACCGCGATCGCATGCGATGTATTTATTGGCGATCGCACGGGAGATCGTCGAGGGGTTATGCCCGAACTCATCCGCCAGTGTCTTGAGGGTCAGCGGACGGATAGCGCCTCCGGTAAAAAAGTCGTATTGATACTCGACGATCATCAACCCGACTTTGTACAACGTCGCTTTACGCATCTCCAAAGCATCGACAAGGCTTTTAGCCTCCTTGATTTTATCGCGTACAAACTGATGATCGACATTGTAGGCGTTGTCGATAGTAATCATAGGGTAGTACTGATCATTGAGCTTGACCTCGATCCCCTCTTCCGCGTCGTTATGAATGATCAAGTCCGGAACGACATGGGCAGAATCTTCGCAATAATCGATGGCGGGTGGGTTTTTAAAACTTCCGATCACCCGCATCGCTTCGTCAAAACAGGAGTGTTTCCGATAGTGCCCGATATCTTCCAGATGAACTATCATCTCTGAGGCGAGAGTGTAACCGGCATCGGAAATTTGTGCCGACTCGAGCTGAAACGAAAACGATTCACTGACGTTCCGCGCTCCGATCCCGATGGGCTCTAAGTGGATAAATCGCAAACGTACTTTCTCAAACTGCTCGAAAGTCAGGGAATGGAGTTCGCAAAAACTCTCGGTGTCCCCCTCATAATATCCCCCTTCATCCAGGTTTTCGGCAACATGGCGGGCAATTTTCTGCGAAATCGGCGTCGGAAAAAGAGAGCCGTCTAGCTGCTCTTCCAGGATATCGTAAAGGCTTTTATGGCTAACCGTCAGCGCTTCTATTGCCTCGCTGTGGGAATTTTGGACATATCCGGCCTGAATTTTTTTCGGTATTCTCGCTTCAAAGGACTCTTCAAAACCCGATTTAACGTCAATCAGCGGATTACCCTCGACAAACGGGGCCATTGCTTCACCCAAATCGCTCAGGCTGGAGTGGAGGATCGGCAACCAGTTGCGCAGGGTATTGGAAAGCTTGTTTTTAAGCTCGACGTTGGTTTTGACCCGTAACATAGCAACTAGAACTTAAACGTTTCACCGAGATAGTGTTGGCGCACATCCGGGTTGTGGGCAATCTCGTCACTGCTTCCCGAAGCAAGCAGCGAACCGCTTTTTATCACATAGGCACGGTCACATACCGCTAATGTCTCACGTACGTTATGATCGGTGATCAATACGCCGATACCGTATTCGACCAGCTGCGTAATGACACTTTGGATATCCATAACGGCGATTGGATCGACTCCGGCAAACGGTTCGTCAAGCAAGAGAAAACGGGGTTTGTTGACCAATGCCCGTGCAATCTCCGCACGCCGCCGTTCACCGCCGCTGAGATTGATCCCGCGGCGGCTTCGGATCGGTTCGATATTGAACATCTCCAGCAGCTCTTCGATCCGCTGTTTGGCGGTCTCTTTATCCAGTTTTCCCGCTTGAGCGGCGATCAGAAGATTTTCTTCGACACTCAGGTCTTTAAAAATGGATGCCTCTTGCGGCAAATAACCGATCCCCATCTGAGAGCGTTTATGCAGCGGGAGATCGGATACATCGACACCGTCGATATAGACTTTCCCCTCCGTCGCTTCCACCAATCCGCAGATCATATAAAAGGTCGTTGTTTTTCCCGCTCCGTTGGGTCCCAGCAGCCCTACCACTTCGCCGGTACGCAACTCCATGCTGACACCGCGGACGATTTCATGGTTTTTAATCGTTTTGACCAGATGGTCGACTTTTAATTCATGCACTGTGCACCTCGTAACATCGTGATATCTCATCACATTTTATAATTTTCAGAATCACCGTAGGGATCCCTGCACGCTTCAACCACCCGACCAGTGTTTCATCTCCCCATTCTATCAAATGGTACCCGTCGTGCTCCAACTCTTCCATCATCCCCATAGATAAAAACTTTTCAAATCCATAGTTATAAAGATCATAGTGGTAAAGCTTGTCACCGTATACCTGCTGCAGAGAAAACGTCGGAGAAGTGACCGCGTCATCCAGTCCCAAATAGGATCCGAATGCCTGCGTAAACGTCGTTTTTCCACTCGCCAGATCCCCTTGTAAAATAACAACCCCGCCGTGCGGAAGCTCATTGACAAGTATAGAGCAAAGCTGCGGCAATTCTTCCAATCTCAATTTCATCATAATTTGGACGACACCGAAACGATTTGAGCCAATTTTTCATGCGCTTTGCCGCTGCGCAAAGTATCACGAGCGATCTCAAGCCCTTCTTGGACATCTCGCGCCATCCCTTCGGCGATCAGCGCATACGCGGCATTGATCAAGACCATATCCCGCTGGGCATCGGTTGAACGATTATGTAAAATATTCATAAATATCGTTGCATTCGTCTCTGCATCGCCCCCCAAAATAGCTTCGAAAGGGGCTTTGCGTATCCCTATGCTCTCAGGATCGATCTCGAAATAATCGATCTTGTTCTCATGCAGCCGCGCGGCATAGGTGATATCGCTGATGCTGATCTCGTCCATCTTTTCGCGAGAGCTTACCACGATTGCCGATTTCATCCCCCCGGCACGTGCCGCTTCCGCCATCTTAGGGACAAATACTTTGTCAAATACCCCTAAAAGAATTTTTGAAAGTCCTACCGGATTGGTCAAAGGGCCTAAAATATTAAAAACCGTCTTTTCAGGGATAGAGCGGCGTACCGGCATAATAAACTTCATCGCAGGGTGATGATACTGTGCAAATAAAAACGTAAATCCGGTCTCTTCAAGCAATGCGGCACTTTTATCCAGAGTGAGGTCAAGTTTTACTCCTAACCGCTCGAGCACATCGGCGCTTCCGGATTTGGACGTGATGGAACGGTTGCCGTGTTTGGCAACGTAAGCGCCGCATGCGGCAAGGAGGATAGAAACGGTGGAAGAGACGTTGAAACTTCCGCTTTTGTCCCCGCCGGTCCCGACGACATCGATCAGCTTGACCGCCAGTTCGGGAGGGACCGGAAGTTTGATCGCATGCTGTTTCATCACATCGGCGGCAACGGCGATCATCTCCGAAGAGGTCTCTTCATTCAGCGGCAGGGAGAGCAAAAACTCCCTCATCTGCTCATCGCTGAGTCGATGTTCGAACAGTGCTTCAAAATCACTTCTTAGAGGATTCATACGAGTTCCTTGACGTAAAGATGCTGCTGTGATTTCGGAGTCGATTTGATCGTGGGAATAGCCAGTACTTCATAACAAAGCCGCTTTTCGAGATAGACAAGAGTGATAATATCCCCTATCGCCACATTTTTAGAAGCTTTGACTGCTTTATCATTGATGTAGACTACACCCTCTTCTATCATGTCTTGAGCAACCGCTCTGCGTTTGGTCAGATTAACCGCGTTTAAAAATTTATCGATGCGCAAAAAATGTTCCGTAATGTTATTTTGAAGTCCCTATTGTAGGTTATGGAAGCTAAAATGGAGATAAGGCGCAAAAAATGTTCCATTCTGGATAATTGGTAAAATATGATCCCTTTTGGGATAGATACATGTGCCGATAACAAAAGTAGCTATCGAAAAATACGATTTAAGTAATATTATAAGAAGTGACAGTATACTTAATCCATTGCTTACAAGACGAAAAGGATGGTTTATGGTTGAAAACGAGACTCACTGCCTGTCCCTTGAAGGGGGGAATGAAGCGATCAAAAAGCACGGAATCACCTATTCACAAGGTTACTATACCGGCAAGCCGCAACCATTAAGCTAATGCAAGGGGTTCTATGGATCCGAATCTATTAAAACAGCTTCGAAATGCATTGCATAACCAAACGCTTTTGTATGTAGAAGATAATGTCGGTTTAAATGCGAATGCGACGCAATTGTTTCAAAAGCTATTTAAAACGGTTTACTCTGCAGCTGATGGCGAAGAGGGGCTTGAACTCTATCGAAAATACCATCCCACCGTTGTCATCAGTGACATCAAAATGCCAAAAATGGACGGGCTGGCAATGGCCAAAGAGATCTTGAACATCGATTCGGAAACCAAGATCATCTTTACGACTGCCTACGATGAACCCAAGCTGCTCCATAAGGCGATACAGCTAGGGGCTTTTGACTATCTCGTAAAACCGATGACGATTCAAAATATCGTCAATGTTTTGCAGCGCTATACACAAGAGCTTTACGCACAGATGCATCAAAAACTCTTTTACACCTATCTCAATAATATCTTCAATTATCAACAAAATCTTGTTCTCCTCCTCCACCAGGAAACGGTTGTCATGGCCAATCAGCCCTGTCTCGAATTTTTCGGAGCTCCGAATGTCGAAACCTTTCAAAAACGGTTTTTGAATTTTGGAGAACTGCTTCTCGAACACAGCGGATTTTTATACAATCATGACTCGATCGAGTGGCTGCAAGAGACAAAAAACAACCCCGGTAAGCTTTACAACGTCAAAATAGCCGATGACAAAGGGGAGAGCCACCATCTTGTCTTAAATATTCAACCCATTCCAAACAAAGCGGAATATTACGTCCTCTCATTGAATGACGTTACCGAGCTTCATCTTCTCAAACTCTTTGATGCCAATGCCATGGAGAGAGAAGCGATCAAAAGAGACAAAAAAGCACTGCAGGGGCTTTTTGAGATGGCTAAGCGCAACAATGCCAAGATCCAGATTCATAATCTCTACAAAGGGTTGAGCATCACGAATGACGGCATTATCTATGAAGTAGAGGAAGATCATATCTCGATCAAAACGACACTCATGCAGATCAAAGCGATCCAATCTGAAAGACGGCTAGTTCTCGTTTCGGATATTTTTCCGATGTTTATCGAATCACACGACATCCAGAAATTAGACTTTGATGAACAAACGGTTCGCTTGGGCAAGTGCAGCATGATCACCACCAGTCCGACACGGCGCCAATACATACGGGTAACGGTAGATGAGAGCGCCAAAGCGACCCTTCTGTATCAAGGACATAAATTCGATGCCGATATCACAATCATCGACATCTCCATTAAAGCGGCCCGTCTCACCCTCTCCTCTCTCCCTGCCGGATTTCAAGTAGGCTCGAAAGTGATACTCGATCTGGTGCTGGGGACACCGCAGCAACCTTTGATTGTCAATACCGAAGCAGAAGTGTTTCGCCTGAGCGAACAGACACGTTCCTATGAAGCTGTATTTACCTATGAGCTGCACGGTCCGATCTACAAATATCTAGTCGATTACATTGCGAAGCGGCAGATGTATTTAATTCGAGAATTTAAGGGGATGCAATATGGATAAAGAGACACAGCTGTATGATGACGGAGTACATAAGTGCATTATGTTTAGCCTGGAAGATGAGGCCCAAGAAGAGAATTCTTTGTCGGTCAATCAGTTTTTGCTGATACAAAACAACAGTGCCCTCCTCATCGATCCGGGCAGCGGAGGGATCTTCTTAGAACTTTTTGACGCGATATCTCGTCATATCGATCCTCAAAATATTAAATATATTTTCTTTTCCCATCAAGATCCCGATGTCGCCGGGGGGATTGCCGAATGGAGTGTCGCCACCAATGCCAAACTTGTTGTTTCCGGGTTATGGAGCCGCTTTATGGGACATTTCGGATTAGTGGATTCGTCTCGGATTATCGGGCTGCCAGACCACGGGGGAAGAATTTCTTTTGGGCACGATTTTGTCCAATTTGTTCCGGCCCATTTTTTACACAGTCCCGGAAATTTTTCACTCTATGACAGCCGGTCAAAGATTTTATTTTCGGGAGATATCGGCGCAGCGGTCTTATCTCCTCAAAATCTCAACAAACGGGTTGATGACTTTGATAGCCATCGTCCGTTTTTGGAAAGTTTTCACCGGCGCTATATGGCGTCAAACGCCTTTTGCCGGGCATGGGTTCGGGAGGTACGACGCTTTGAGATCAATACGATTGCTCCGCAACACGGTTCTCTTTTCCATGGCAGCAATGTAGAAGCTTTTTTATCCTGGTTCGAAGAGCTTGAATGCGCACTGGAGCATTTAGAGGAGCTCTATCTTCCAAAAATAAGTCAAAACTGATTTCGCCCCATTGGTATATTTAGCTCGCAAAAGAGCTTTTAAAGTTCTCTTTATCGACGACGATTTGTTTTTGTTTCTCTTTGCGGGCCGTATCTTTTTCGACAAAGATCTTTTCGCGGGTTGCAGGATCCATCTCGGTGTAATACATCACCGCCGAATAGGTCCCCGGAGTCGGAGTAAAGACCTGAGCCTGTTCGGGATTCATCTTCAACTCTTCACTCGTGAAACGTTTCAGATCGTGCATATCTTTTTCGGTGCATCCCGGATGGGCCGCGATCAGGTAGTAGGTTAGAAACTGATTTTTTCCCTCCTCCTTGTTCAAGCGGTCATACAGTTTTTTAAAATCGACCAGCGTCTGCTTGCCCGGTTTGTTCATCAGATGGAGCACGTGCGGTGACGTATGTTCCGGCGCCACTTTCATTTGTCCCGAGACATGGTGGCGTACCATCTCTTTGAGGTATTCGTAGCCGTTGCGCTTGTCCTCGTTGATCAGGTCGTATCGAACCCCCGAAGCGACAAACGCTTTCTTGATTCCCCGCACTTCGCGCAGACGGCGTAGCAAATTGATAATACGGGAATGGTCCACTTTCATCGATTTACACAGATGGGTATCATCGACACAGCGCTGATGGTCGCAGGTCCCGTGTTTGAGTTTCTTGTTACACTCATATCCGTACATATTGGCCGTCGGCCCTCCGACGTCGCTGATAATCCCTTTGAAGTCCTTGTACTCGGTAAACTGAGCCGCTTCGGATAGAATCGACGCTTCGCTACGCGTACGGATCGTTCTCCCTTGATGGACGCCGATCGCGCAAAAATTGCACTCTCCCCAGCATCCCTGATGGGTCATGATCGAGAATTTGATCGTCTCAAGGCACTTGACCGGGCCGTCGGGACGATGAAAGGGGTGAAGTTCACGGGTAAAAGGGAGAGCACTCACCGCGTCCATCTCATTCTCATCCAGATAATCGGCCGGCGGATTTTGGATACTGTAGCGTCCGTCCACTTCCTGACATAGCCCATGGGCCGATATGGGATCGTTGTTGTCATAAAAGCGGTCAAAAAGATCGATATATTTCTCTTTATCGTCCAGACACTCTTTGTGCGACGGAAGGGCCAGATACCCCTCGCGCGGCTCCTTGGCGATATAGCACACTCCGCGGATATCCTCCACGGATTCTCCGCGCTCAAGCGCTTTTGGCAGAGCGACGATCGCCCCCTCCCCCATTCCGTAGATGAGATAGTCGGCTTTGGCATCAAAAAGGATCGGTTTGCGCAGCTTGTTCGTCCAATAATCATAATGGCTTACACGGCGCAGACTCGCTTCGATCCCTCCCAGGACGATCGGGACCGTATTTTTGAAATGCTGACGGATCAGATTCGTATAGACGAGCACCGCACGGTCCGGCCGCTTGTTGTTGACGCCGCCGGGG
>Ga0265297_10011394_pt1 | contig 10897 bp, 4 predicted proteins | sample Munlanlwell13791_FD_192502 | JGI IMG/M metagenome (GOLD analysis project Ga0265297, IMG submission 192502) | Leachate microbial communities from a municipal landfill in Southern Ontario, Canada - Leachate well 137-91 | ecosystem: Engineered > Solid waste > Landfill > Unclassified | place...
GAAGGCGATTACAATTCACAGGTGCAGGCGATTTCCATTCTCGGCCAATTGCGGGAAGAATTGGCCATACCGGAAATATTGAAGCTTCTGTATTCAGGGAATGATAATATGAGGAACACCGCGCTTTACGCGCTCAACAATTTCAGGACGCCGCAAATATTCGAAGAGCTTGTGAAAGCCTGGAAGAAAGAGAAAACGCAGTGGCTCAGGGTCCAGTACCTTTCGGTACTTGCCGGATTCCAGGACAAGCGCCTGTTGCCGGAGCTTTTGGAAATCGCCCGGAATGAAAAAGACGCTCAGTTGTTGCAGAATATTTCCTACTCGCTTTACCAATTCCAAAAGTATCCTGAAACCGCGGCAATCGCGCTCGCCCTTTTAAAGAACGGCGACGCCAACGTGCGCGCTAATGTCCTTAATTTCCTCAAGAGCTATAAAGAAAAATCCGTAATCCCGGAATTAATAAATATGCTTTCCGCGGAAACTGATTTCAGTTCGTTTAATACTTTAGCCGATGTGTTGCAAGGCATAAGCGGAGAGCGTTTTATGCCGCAACAGGTTCCGGCAGAGCTCAAGGGAGCTGTTCTTAAATCCTGCAGGGAATGGTGGGAGAAGAATAAGCAATAGTAAACAGAGTAGATAGTAGAGAGTAGATAGCAGGCAGGGGCTGGGGGGATAGGAATTAATCTGTGAAATCTGCGACTCTAAGAAATATTTATTATTTTTTCATAAAAGTCTTGACAAGAAGATTTGATTTGTATATATTACTGGTTTGTGAACATACGAAAATACCGTTCTTTGACAATTAACCAAGTGACGAAACAACCACTGTCAATTCGGCACTAAACATAGTGTCAAAACGGATTAACCCTTCAAGTAAATAAAATTAAAATTTAGTTGATTGGAGGATTTGATCCTGGTTCAGAACGAACGTTGGCGGCGTGCTTAATACATGCAAGTCGAACGAGAAGTCCCTAGCAATAGGGATTGTAAAGTGGCGCAAGGGTGAATAATACATAGATAACTTACCTTCAAGCCTGGAATAACTCCGCGAAAGTGGAGCTAATACCGGATGTGGTCCCGGGAAAGCATTTTTCTGTGACTAAACACTGCTTCGCAAGAGGTGGCGCTTTTAGAAAGGTCTATGGCCTATCAGCTAGTTGGCGGGGTAATGGCCCACCAAGGCTTTGACGGGTAGCCGGTCTGAGAGGATGTCCGGCCACACTGGAACTGAGATACTGTCCAGACTCCTACGGGAGGCAGCAGTAGGGAATTTTGGGCAATGCCCGCAAGGGTGACCCAGCGACGCCGCGTGGAGGATGAAGGCCTTCGGGTTGTAAACTCCTGTCAGGAGGGAGGAAATTTTCGTTTAACAAACGGAATTGACTTAACCTCCAGAGGAAGCACTGGCTAACTCTGTGCCAGCAGCTGCGGTAATACAGAGAGTGCAAACGTTGTTCGGATTTACTGGGCGTAAAGGGTCTGTAGGCGTCTAAGTCAATCAGTTGTGGAATACTTCAGCTTAACTGAAGCATTGCATCTGATATTGCTTGGATTGAGGGTAGGAGAGGAGAGCGGAACTGTAGGTGTAGCGGTGAAATGCGTAGATATCTACAGGAACACCAGAGGCAAAGGCGGCTCTCTGGCCTACTCCTGACGCTGAGGGACGAAAGCTAGGGTAGCAAACAGGATTAGATACCCTGGTAGTCCTAGCCGTAAACGATGGATATTCGCCGGGGGCTTTCGCAAGATCGTCTCTGGCTCAGCTAATGCGTTAAATATCCCGCCTGGGTAGTACGGCCGCAAGGTTGAAACTCAAAGGAATTGACGGGGGCTCGCACAAGCGGTGGAGCATGTGGTTTAATTCGACGCAACGCGAAGAACCTTACCAGGGTTTGACATACAGGCAGTAGAGAGGTGAAAGCCGAACGAACCGTTAAGCCGGTTGCCTGAACAGGTGTTGCATGGCTGTCGTCAGCTCGTGTCGTGAGATGTCGGGTTAAGTCCTTTAACGAGCGAAACCCTTACCCTTAGTTGCCTTGATTTAACTCTTGGCTCTCTAGGGGGACCGCTTCGGTAACGGAGAGGAAGGTGGGGATGACGTCAAGTCATCATGGCCTTTATGCCCTGGGCTACACACGTGCTACAATGGCCGGAATAAAGGGATGCCAAGCCGCAAGGCGGAGCAAATCTCCTAAACCCGGCCTCAGTTCAGATTGGAGGCTGAAATTCGCCTCCATGAAGATGGAATCGCTAGTAATCGCGGATCAGCTACGCCGCGGTGAATATGTTCCCGAGCCTTGTACACACCGCCCGTCAAGCCACCCAAGCGCGGAGTACCTTAAGATATTTATCTAACCTGCAAAGGGAGAGGATATTCAAGGTAAAACGCGTGAGGAGGGCTAAGTCGTAACAAGGTAGCCGTAGGGGAATCTGCGGCTGGATCACCTCCTTTCTAAGGTGATATAAAATTGGTGTATCCTTTAGTGGCAGTGGTTAGTTTCGCACTTGGTTGTTATTATCTGTAAGAAAAAGTATGCCGTCCCGATGGACGTCGGGACGGCTTCTTTTTCGACCCAAGTGCCGTAAGGTACAAGCGGAATAGGCGTGTCCCGCACTTATCCCGCACCTATTTGATATTAGATGTGTTTCTGATAACTGATAAAAGTTATTAAAATCAAATGGGTGCGGGATAAGTACAGGGCGTGTAGCTCAGTTGGCTAGAGCATTCGCTTGATAAGCGAAAGGTCAACAGTTCGACCCTGTTCACGCCCATTTCTCGATTCTTAAAAGGAATCGGGGTTGGAGCGCTCAACTGACGAAGATATTTTTTGGGGTCGTAGTTCAGTTGGGAGAACGCCTGCTTTGCAAGCAGGAGGTTGGCGGTTCGAATCCGCTCGACTCCAAATATTATATTACTTGACTTTGTACGGAATACCGATATAATTAGCTTTCCCCAAAGAGGGAAAATACAGATATAAGACGTTCTTTGACAATTTATAACTCGAGAATCTAAGAAAAGGCAAAAGATCGATTGATCTTAGGATAAAAAATAAGTGGTCAAGCTACTAAGGGTGTACAGGGAATACCTTGGTGCCAGGAAGCGATGAAGGACGTAGTAGGCTGCGATAAGCCCCGGTTAGCCGCCAAACAGGCTTTGACCCGGGGATTTCCGAATGGGAGAACCCATTCCGATGAAAGTCGGAATATCCTAGCGTAAGCTAGGGAGCGGACGGAGGGAATTGAAACATCTTAGTACCTCCAGGAAAAGAAAACGAGGTGATTTCTTCAGTAGCGGCGAGCGAAAGAGAAAGAGTCTAAACTTTATCAGTGTCAAGCCTGTATGCGTTGCTGATAGGGTGTAATGGGGAATAGTCGTTCCGAAATACAGTTCGGAGGAAGAGTTACAAAATAGTGTCCTAGCTGAACTTGCATGGAAAGGCAGGCCATAGAGGGTGAAAGTCCTGTAAGCGAAATACATTATCTCTTCGGGTTATTTTCCCGAGTAACGTCTGCATCGGGGAAGTGGGCGTGAATTTGGCCCAACCACGGGCTAAGACTAAATATTACCTGGCGACCGATAGTGAACTAAGTAGCGCGAGCGAAAGGTGAAAAGAACCCCGGAAGGGGAGTGAAATAGAACTTGAATCTGTATACCTACAAACTGTGGGAGCCCAGCACTTATTTTGCTTTAGGGGATAAATTATGAAGTATGTGTATGTTATCCAAGATGTCGGAAATAAAGAAAGTTGTTATATCGGATATACAGCTGACTTAAGAAAAAGAATTCGACAGCATAACCAAGGAGAAAGTAAATACACATCCAAAGCCAAATGGCGCTTAATTTATTACGAAGCATATTTGGATGAAAAAGATGCCAGAAACAGAGAGCGGAAATTAAAGCAGGACGGAAGAAGCCGCCATTTGTTAATGGGAAGAATCATCAATTCGAGAAAAACTTTATAAAGCAAAATGAGTGCTGGGTGACCGCGTGCCTTTTGGTTAATGAGTCCGGGAGTTAAGGTATTGGGCAAGGCTAATTCCAATAAAATGGAAAAAGTCGTAGCGAAAGCAAGTCTGAATAGGGCGAATAGTCCAATGCTTTAGACCCGAAAGCCAGTGATCTACCCTTGGTCAGAGTGAAGCTTCGATAATCTCGAAGTGGAGGCTTGAAGGGCATAACGTTGAAAAGTTATCCCATGAACTGAGGGTAGGAGCGAAAGACTAATCAAACTGGCCAATAGCTGGTTCTCCTCGAAATAGCTTTAGGGCTAGCCTCATACATTATATAGCGGGGGTAGAGATACTGAATGGATTCAAGGGGTCTACCCGACTACCTTATCCAACCAAACTCCGAATACCGCTATGGAAAGTATGGGAGTCAGAAAGCGGGGGCTAAGCTTCGCTTTCAAAAGGGAAACAGCCCAGACCGCCGGCTAAGGTCCCAAAACATAGGTTAAGTGTAAAAGGAAGTAAGATGGCAGAGACAGCCAGGATGTTGGCTTAGAAGCAGCCACCATTTAAAAAGTGCGTAACAGCTTACTGGCCGAGCCATTTTGCGCCGAAAATGATCGGGCCTCAAACCTATTGCCGAAGCCGCGGACTTCTACGATGAAGATCGTAGGATTGGTAGAGGAGCGTTCTATATGGATTGAAGATCAGAGGCGACTCTGGTTGGACTGTATAGAAGTGATTATCCGGACTTCAGTAGCGAGCTAAAATCTGTGAGAAGCAGATTCGCCGTAAGCCTAAGGTTTCCTGGGGAAGGCAACTCCGCCCAGGGTTAGTCGGCCCCTAAGGCGAGGTCATACGACGTAGTCGATGGGAATGCTGTCAACATTCAGCAACTTTCTTAGATACGATAAAGAACTGTTTGGAGGGGAGGAGAAGGCTAGGTTGTCCCGGGGGATAGAAATCCCGGGTCTGTCCTTTAGATGAGTGCGACAGGTAAATCCGTTGCACTGCTATCATTGAGGGGAACAGGGGAGTTCGTTTCGGATGAAGCAACTGACGCCATGCTTACGAGAAAAGCTTCGACAGGAGTATCTAAGGAAACCGTACTAGAAACCGACACAGGTAGGCTAGGAGAATATCCTAAGGCGCTCGAGAGAACCCTCGTGAAGGAACTAGGCAACATTGCCCCGTAACTTAGGGATAAGGGGTGCCCTGGATTGTGTAGGGACTTGCTCCTGAAGCATTCCGGGGTCTCAGTAAAGAGGGCTGGGGAACTGTTTACTAAAAACACAAGTCTGTGCTAAGCTGAAATACGCCGTATACAGACTGACGCTTGCCCACTGCTGGAAGGTTAAGGGGTGGGGTTAGCGAGCCGTAAGGCTTGCGAGGCCTCTAACTGAAGCCCCAGTAAAGGGCGGCCGTAACTATGACGGTCCTAAGGTAGCGAAGTTCCTAGTCGGGTAAGTTCCGACGTGCATGAATAGCGTAATCACTTGGCCGGTGTCTCCACGAGGGACTCGGCGAAATAGCAGCGGCGGTGAAGATACCGCCTGCCCGCACTTAGACGAAAAGACCCCGTGAACCTTTACTATAACTTCGTATTGAATTTTGGTTTAAATTGCGTAGGATAGGTGGGAGGCTTTGAAGTTCGGCTTTCGGGTCGAACAGAGCCAACGGTGAAATACCACCCTGTTTGATCTAAAATTCTAACCCCATCCACAAAATGGGAGACAATGCGAGGCGGGTAGTTTAACTGGGGTGGTTTCCTCCTAAAGAGTAACGGAGGGGTCCGACGGTTCCCTCAGTACGCTTGGCAACCGTACGTAGAGCATAAGGGTATAAGGGAGCTTAACTGCGAGACCTATAAGTCAAGCAGGTGCGAAAGCAGGGCCTAGTGATCCGGTGGTACCGCGTGGAAGGGCCATCGCTCATCAGACAAAAGGTACTCTGGGGATAACAGGCTGATCGCGTCCAAGAGTCCACATCGACGACGCGGTTTGGCACCTCGATGTCGGCTCATCACATCCTGGGGCTGAAGAAGGTCCCAAGGGTTCGGCTGTTCGCCGATTAATAGTGGTACGTGAGCTGGGTTTAGACCGGCGTGAGCCAGGTCGGTCTCTATCTAGTGTGGGCGCAGGAGATTTGAAGAGACTCTGTCCTTAGTACGAGAGGATCAGGATGGACGGACCTCTGGTGAACCAGTTATCGCGCTAGCGGTAGTCGCTGGGTAGCTATGTCCGGACGGGATAACCGCTGAAAGCATCTAAGTGGGAAACCCAACTCAAGATTATATCTCCCAATCACATAAGTGGTAAGAAGGCTCCTGGAAGACCACCAGGTTGATAGGTCTCAGGTGTAAGGCCCGCAAGGGCTTCAGCCGAGAGATACTAATAAGCCGTTCGGCTTGGCCACTTATTTTTTATCTTATCAATGGTTAATTGGTCGTTTTAGGTTTTTAGATTCGAGAATTATGAATTAAATCGCCCGGTGATCCAATGCCCAAGGGGCTACACCCGTTCCCATTCCGAATACGGAAGTGAAAACCTTGGGGCCGATGATACTATCGGGAATCACTTCGGTGGGAAAGTAGGTCATTGCCGGGCATATATCCCCTGCTCCGATTAACGTCGGGGTGGGGGATTTTTATTTAGTGCCTGTTAGAAATTTCGTTCCTCAAAACGAAATGGCGTTACAGGCACTTACCTATTAATCTCAAAGAGATTAAAAGGTTGGTACCGACACTGAAACGCAGCGTAGTACACTAGCACTTACCTATTAATTTCTTTAAGATTAATAGATTTATCCAACATATTTTCCAACCAATACATTATAGCAGCTTTCATTTTATCCTTCACATCAGGAATAGGCAAAAGGGAAATATCCCGCTTGGTTGGATTCCCATTTATAGGTAAAGTGATATGAAAAAGTATTCGATATAAAAAGATAACCACGCCTTTCGGTAATTTATTGTGTGCCCAAGGCGTGCCTTACCATGGGGAAAATATTTAACCGGTAGTATAATGAAAGGGAAAAATGTATGATAAAAATAATCAATAAGGCGAGGTTAATCATCCTTCCAATAATCATAGGATTAATAGTAATTTCTTTAGTTGCTATCGGCTGGCAATGCGCTTGGAATAAAGGCACCAAAGATAAAATAGACTTAGACGTCGGAAGCAGTGAGATTGCTCTTACTACTTCTTCAGACCGCTATATCCGCGTTCTTGATAGCGAGGCAAATACCGGACAATTTCCCTCTGTTGCCATGGATTCAAATAACAAGACGCATGTTGCTTTTTATGATGCCACTTACCATGACCTTAAATATGTTACCAACGTGCTTGGTACGTGGGATACAGCTATCAGGATTGACGGTCAGAACGGGACAGACCAGGGCGCTTATTCCTCAATTACAATAGATTCAAATAACCGGGTTCACGCCAGTTATTATGATGCCACTAACAGCGATCTCGCATACATCACCAATAGAAGCGGGTCATGGCAAAGAACATCTATTGACCAGCCAGGTAATGTAGGAATGTATACCGATATTGCCGAATTGGACAATATTATTTATTGCAGTTATTATGACGTTACCAACGGCGACCTGAAATACATTACCGGAACCAGCGGCACTTGGGTTCCTTATACTATTGACGGAACCGGCGGGGTTGATGCCGGACAATATACTTCAATTGCCGTGGTTACGAATGCAGGCAATGCGATAGCCCATATCAGTTATTATGACGTTACCAACGGCGACCTGAAATACATTACTAATTATCCGGATGGCACTTCGTGGGCGTCCCCTATCATTGTTGATACGATTGGAAACGTAGGCTTATATACATCCATTGCCGCTAATATTGCTAACGAAGTGCATATTAGTTATTATGATGTCACTAACGGCAATCTTAAATATGCCAAGATTACCAACGGTACCGGGGTGATTACGGAAACCGTTGACTCGACCGGCGATGTCGGCAAATATTCTTCGATCGGGATAGTTTCATCTACGGGGCAAACCATTGTTCACATCAGTTACTATGACGCGACCAAAGGCGATTTAAAATATGCGGCTAACGCGGACGGGACATGGTCGACTATCGCGCTTGACGGTAATTTCGATGTCGGATTATATACCGGACTTGCCATGGATGATAACGGGGAAGCGCACATAGTTTATTATGATAATACTTATTGGGACCTGAAATACACCACGATGATAATACCGCCGATGCCTCCTTCATACATTGGAGCAAGCGAAGTCAATTCGACTTCGGCGCTGATTGCCTGGACGGATAATTCCAATAATGAAGACGGATTTGAATTGGAGCGCAAGCCCGAAGGCGGAAGCTGGAGCGTGGTTGCGCGCACCGGCGTAAACGTCACGAGTTACGCTGATAGCGGATTGGTTCCGCAAACGACTTATTATTACCGCGCACGGGCTTTTAATAATACCGTTTATAGTTTCTATTCCTCGCCGTTCGTGATGGTTACTGCCGGCCCGCCCGCGGCGCCGACAGGGTTGACTATTACGATGATAGCGCCTTCACAGGTAGGGATTACCTGGACGGATAACTCCACTAATGAAGACGGTTTTAAAGTAGAGCGCCGGGTTGAGACCGGTTTCTATTCCACGGTTGCCGTGGTCGGGACAAATATCAACGAATATGTAAACAGCGGATTACTCGCTTCTACTACTTATTACTTTAGGGTTAGAGCTTATGCCGGCCCGACTAACAGTCCTTATTCTAATGAAGAATCAGTAATAACCCTGCCGCCGCCTAACGCGCCGACTAATCTGACTGTAACCTGTATTGAACCCTCGCGCGTGACTATTACATGGACTGATAACGCGGGTAATGAAGACGGATATAAAATCGAGCGTCGGGTCGGAGCAGGCTGGGTTGTTATCGCTAATAGCGGCGTGAATATTACTTCTTATCTGGATAGCAGTCTTTCTGCCAATACGACTTATCATTACAGGGTTAAAGCTTATTCCGGGACAGCCGATAGCGTTGCTTCTAATGAAGTTTCCGCCACGACCGCAATGCCTCCGGCCGCGCCGACAAGCCTGATTGCCAGCGCCATTCCCGGCAAGCAGATTAACCTTATTTGGTTCGATAATGCCACTAATGAGGACGGATTCAGAATCGAGCGCAAGGCAGACGCAGGAAGCTGGTCGCTAATCGGCATAGTCGGCACCAATGTAGTTTATTATGAAGATAGGAACTTAAACGCGGGAACGACATATACCTATCGGATTTGGGCTTATAACGGAACGGTTCTGAGTACTACTTCGTCTAACGAAGCTTCCGGTATTGCCCAGCCGTAAAGCTGATTTTATGATTAAATTATCCCGATACGGCAGTCTTGGCTGTATTATCTGTGCATTGTGCCTTCTTTTTATTATTTCCAAGGCGTCTTGGATTTATTCTTGCGTCGGCGCCAGGCCTCTTGCCATGGGCGGGGCATTCAGCGGCCTTGCGGACGACGTCAACGCCGTTTACTGGAATCCTGCCGGACTGGCACAGACATCAAGGCCATCCTTTACCCTCATGTTCCCTGATAAACCCAGGGATATAAATTATGATTTATATATTGCCGGCGCTATTCCTGCCAATATTGATTTATTAAATTCGCCTGCCTGGAAATCAAAAACGACGATTGCTTTTGCTTATATTTACAACAACGACCCTGATTATCTTTATTATACGATTGAATCGTCAACAGAACGCCAGGAAATCAGGGCTAAGGATGTTATTAATGATTATGTCCAATTATCCGCCGGGAAATATATTTACCGTGATAATGTATCAATCGGCCTTTCTCTAAAACAAATGAATAAAGGGATAACCCTGAAAAAATATATTTATGATAAAACAGCTCAAAGCTGGTCATATATCAGCGAAAAGCGTTATGTTGACCAGGTAATAGAAATGGACGTAGGGATTATGGCTTATTTGGGCGAGGAACTGGGAACCCCGGAAAAACCGGTTAAGCAGTTTTCAGCCGGTCTTCTTATGCAAAATATAAATCACTCTAAATTATTTGATACTACTATACAGCCGAATTATCGCCCCGGGGTTGCGTATAGGCCTGATAAAAACAGCGTCTTATCCCTGGAAATCTATGACGCGGCAGCAAATTATGCCAAGACGCCCCAGGTTCGGTTTGGAGGCGAGGTATGGATATACGAACAAGCGGATACTAAGGAAAAAATACTGGCGCTTCGCGGCGGCGTGTATGATTCAAATGACCGGGATATGAAAGCCTATACCTGTGGGCTGGGCATCAGATTGCCGTGGCTAAGCAATGCGAGCCAATATTTAGATACAAAAAACGTGTTCGAATTGGATTACGCGTTGATGAGATGGGTCCAAGACGAAAAGAACACCTCTCTCTTTTCCCTTGGATTGCAGATAAATATTTAGAGCCACTAGGAGCGAAGCGACGTAGTGGCTCTTACCTATTAATCGCTGCGATTAATAGGTTTTCCACTAATACTTGGAGCGAAGTGACGTAGTGGCTTTTACCTCTTAATCTCCTTGAGATTAATAGGTTAGTACCGATACTAAAGCAGTAGCGCCGTACAGTCTCTTAATCTTGATGGTCAGTCGAGGCGTATTCATTACTATTATAGAGGCGGATAAAAAAAGGGGCTTCCCAGACTTAACGTCCAAGAAGCCCCAGTCCTTGAGATTACCATCTTAGATTTGACTGACTTGGATGTCCAACCAGAGGTCATCATGATCCATGATGTAATCTACGTGTGAATCCCCGCCGGTGGCAAATGGGACTAAGCCTAACCCCGGATCAATCAGTGATTGAACCTGATGGTTAGTCTGGGCATTCTGTGCCGATATTACCGCAGGCGAAAAATTCGCCCTGATAATCCCAGCTCCAGCCTGAACCAGGCGTCCCAGCAACCCCGCTTTAAAGG
>Ga0265297_10011395_pt1 | contig 10896 bp, 14 predicted proteins | sample Munlanlwell13791_FD_192502 | JGI IMG/M metagenome (GOLD analysis project Ga0265297, IMG submission 192502) | Leachate microbial communities from a municipal landfill in Southern Ontario, Canada - Leachate well 137-91 | ecosystem: Engineered > Solid waste > Landfill > Unclassified | place...
TTATTTTTATGAGGTGATTTGTGTTGACCCGCAAAGACCTGAAATAAAATCGGACAAAAATGTTAACTGGACCGGAAAAGCCGGAAACAAAAAAAGAGTTTTGAGAGGATTGACTTCTGCCGGCAAGAAATCGCGCGGATTGGGAAACAAACATCCGACGACAAAAGTTAGACCTTCGGTAAGAGCAGGATTCGGAAGAGGAAAATAATTCCAAAACTTATAAAAACTCTTTTTTATTATTCTGATTATGTTAGCACAATTTCCAATAGATTTAGATAAAGTTTCCAAAGGGCAGATTGACAAAGAAATTTTACGTTTAGGCATTATTGCCGAGTTGGATGCGGTGAATCTTTATGAGCAACTTGCGGTAAAAGCGCACGATAGAAACATAAAAAAGATTCTTCTTGATGTTGCGAAAGAAGAAAAAACTCATGTCGGTGAATTTCAGGCTTTACTTCTTGAATTAGATAATGAACAGGCTCAGGAACTTGAAAAAGGTAAAAAAGAAGTTGAAGAAATTTCAAAAAAATAATTCTAAAGCGGGTGAAATTTTAATTTGACAAAGTTGCGGTACGCCTTTGAACAAAGATGAAAATAGGGGGACAAATTTTGATGCCGTACAATTCCGAAATTGAAGAGATGGGCAAGAAAATAGTTATTACCATAATTTTTAAAAAGATGGTTAAGAAATAAATTTATGAGCAGCATAAAAGAATTGGAAAATTTAATAAAAGTGCCGATTTTAAAAATCTTTAAAGATTTATTTCCAGAAAATCAAATCTATGATGAATTTGATCCATACAATTTAAACTTTGTGAAAAAGACAAATTGCGTCTTTCATAAGTATCTTGAATTTTCAGGCTTGCCTACAATGTATTTTATTAAAAATTTTTTTGTCTGTTACGAATGTGGTAATAGGGGTTCCGCATTAAATCTTTTTTTACATAAAAATGAGGGAAAAACTCAAGGGCACTTCGAAAAATATTTACAAAAATTTAATAATCTAAAATTGTCTGAAGAAGAAAAAGAACTTTACAAAGACCCAATCTTCCTAGGGGAAATTGCTCAAGTAATTGCAGAATACAATATTGAAGAAGGCACAGTTTGTTTTGAGCATTCTTATATTTTGGACAAAGAAAGATATCAAAAATACAGGAAAGAAATTTGGAGAAGATTTTTTGAGGAGAATAAAACAAAAATTAGACAATTAAAAATCTCTTTTGGAAAGCGTAAAAAGGGTATTGATAAAAAGGGTATTGATGATTTACCTTTTTAATTCAGAACACAAATATTTAAATATGAAATTGCATTCATGTGGTAATGATGCACGAATTTCCAAAATTGCCGTACAAATACAATTCTTTAGAGCCGTACATAGACGAAGAAACGATGAAAGTCCATCATGATAAACACCATAAAAAGTATTATGATAATTTTATGGAGGCGATTTCTGAAGTTCCGGAGTACGCAGAAGTTTCGGTTGAGGAGATTCTTTCGGATTTAAATTCCATTCCGGAAAAAATAAAACAAAAAATAGTAAACAACGGGGGTGGGCATTATAATCACTCTTTTTTTTGGGAAATTTTATCAAAAGATAAACCGTTTGACCCGGATTCAGAAATTGGTAAAGCAATTCTTGAAAAATTTGGCGGTTACGAGGAGTTTAAAGAAATGTTTTCAAATTCAGCATTAACTCTTTTCGGAAGCGGGTGGGCGTGGCTTGTTTATAATTTTGAATCCGGAGAAATTGAAATAGTTCAAACTCGAAATCAGGAAAGTCCCGTTAGCATAAATAAAATTCCTTTAATCGGAATTGATGTTTGGGAGCATGCATATTATTTGAAATACCAAAATAAAAGGGCAGAATACATTGAAGCATTTTTTAATGTGATAAACTGGGAAAAAGTTGATGAATTGTTTATAAAAGCAAAAGGATAAAAACTTTCTTCTCTTGGCAATTTAATGAAACCCCGAACAAAAAAGAGATTAGATCTTTCGGCGAAAATTGTTTCAATTTTTTATATCGTTTTCATAACGATGTTTGCATTTGATACGGAAATTTTTTCAGTTGGTTTTTTAATTCATCTTTTTCCGACGGTGATTTTTACCGCCTGTTTGGTTATTGCGTGGTTTAAACCTAAAATTGGCGGAATTCTTTTTGCGGTTGCAGGTTTAGGGACAATAATTTTATTCAATACTTACAGAGAATTTTTGCCGTTTGTTTCAGTTAGTTTAGTTCCAGTTATTATCGGAATTTTATTTTTAGTTAGTAAAAATAAATAATCAACAGGATTAAAAACTCGTTTTTCTTTTTTATTTTATCGGGTGAAAATGTTATACAAAAAACTTTCTGAACTTTATGAAGATTTGTCATCAACTCCGAGCAGACTTGAAAAAATAGGTATTCTTGCAAAATTTCTTGAGCATATTTCCGAGGAGGACAAGGAAATAATGTATCTCCTTGAGGGAGATATTTATCCGGAATATGATGAACGGCGAATTGGCATTTCAAATCAACTTGCAATAAAAGCAATTTCAAAAGCAACAGGAATCGAAGGAAAAAAAGTTTTGCAGGAATGGAAAAAAATAGGTGATTTAGGGAAGGTTGCTGAAAAATTGACTACAGGGAAAAAACAAGCCACATTATCAAGCCACGTTTTGACGACGAAAAAAGTTTTGGAAAATTTAAGAAAGCTCCCAGAACTTGAAGGCAAGGGAACTGTTGACAAAAAAATTTCTCTGATTACGGAATTGCTTACTTCAGCGACGCCAATTGAAGCTCTTTATTTAACAAGAACTTTGATAGGTGATTTAAGGATAGGCATGAAGGAATCTACTATACGCGAGGCTCTTGCTAAAGCATTTTTTTCCAGAGATGAAAAGGAATATGCAGAAAAAATTCAGCAGGCAATCGATAAATCAAATGATTTGGCAATGGTGTTTGATGCATGCAGAAAAAGAAATTTAAAAGATTTGGACAAAATAACTTTGCAAATCGGGAAACCAATAAAAGCGATGCTTGCGCAGAAAGCTTCATCAATAGAAGACGGATTCAGGTCCGTCGGTAAACCGTGCGCAATTGAATACAAGTATGATGGTTTCAGATTAATAATTCATAAAAATAATGAAGATGTTAAATTATTTACAAGGCGTCTTGAAAATGTTACGAAGCAATTTCCTGAAGTTAAAGAATATATTTTGAAATATGTTAAAGGAAAATCGTTTATTCTCGATTCCGAGGCGGTCGGTTATGATAAGAAGACAAAAGAGTATACGCCGTTTCAGGCAATTTCGCAGAGGATAAGAAGGAAGTATGATATTGAAAAAATGCAGAAAGAACTTCCGATTGAAATTAATGTTTTTGATGTTCTTTATTACAACGGGAAATCTATGCTGGATGAACCTTTTAAAAAACGTTCCGAGATTGTAAGAAAAATTGTTGAGCAGCATCCGTATAAAATTGTTTATTCAAAACAGATTATAACTTCCGACGAGAAAAAGGCAAAAGAGTTTTACAAAAAAGCGCTTGAAGATAATCAGGAAGGTGTTATGTTTAAGAATTTGAAGACGCCGTATCAGCCGGGTTCAAGAGTGGGGCATATGCTTAAATTAAAACCTGCGGAAAAAGATTTGGATTTGGTTATAACAGGAGCAGAATATGGAACAGGAAAAAGAAGCGGTTGGTTGAGCAGTTTTATTTTATCATGCAAAGGAAAAAAGTCAGGTGAGTATTTGGAAATTGGAAAAGTTGGAACAGGCATAAAAGAGAAGTCGCAAGCGACTTCTCATTCGCCCGCCGAGGGCGTCGGACGAAAGGAAAAAGATAATGAAAAAAATGCAGAAGCAGTTACGTTTGATAAATTAAACGAATTATTAAAACAATTGATAATTTCTGAAAAAGGAAAAACTGCGACGATAAAACCGAAAATAATTGTTGCGGTCACTTACCAGGAAATTCAGCATTCTCCGAATTATAATTCAGGGTGGGCTTTGCGTTTTCCGAGGATAACTGCTCTTCGTGAAGACAAACACATTTCGGAAATTGCCGGATTGGAAGAAGTTGAAAAAGATTTTAAAGCGCAGAAAAGAAATTGGCAGTATGGATAAAAACTAAAAACTCCGTTTCCTTAAATCAGTCATGGAAAAAACGACGGATTATTTATCCTTGTCAATAAAATTAATTTTAATTCTTTCCATATTCAATTCAATTTACAACCAGCTTTGGTACATTTTGTCTACTAATATTTTTCTTTTGATTTTGATGTTTGCCCCGCAGATTTTTGGAAAGTACAACATAAAAATTCCAAATCAGTTTGAGTGGATACTTTTGATTTTTGTAATTTTGAATTTATTTTTGGGTAAAATCGGCGGAATAGTTGTTCCAATATTTTTTGGAATTGCCGTCGGGTTTGCAGGGTTTATGATTCTTGCAATTTTATATTCGAGCAATCAGATAAAGAAAAATTATTTTTTGATAATTTTATTTTCATTTAACTTTGCCGTTGCGTTCGGAGCCGCGCTTGAATTATTGAAATTTTATATTAAAATAATTTTGAAGCAGGAAATTTCCGCAGGCATTTACAAATTTGCGATGATGAATCTGACATATGTAGTTTTAGGGGCGTTGATTTCGGCTTTGATTGGCTTTGTTTACATGAAAAAAAAGATAGGAATTTTTGATAGGGTTCTTGATAAAATGAAAAATCTTAATCCGAAGATTTTCAGAAAAGAAAATTCGGCAAAAGAAATAATTGATATAATTAAAAAAGGAGAAAATGAAAAAACGGAGTTTAAAGAAACTTTGAGATTTAATATTCATACTAATGAATACGACAGAAAAATCGAGCACTCGGCTTTGAAAAGCATTGCAGGTTTCTTGAATACCGACGGAGGAAGTTTGTTAATAGGTGTTAATAACAATGGGGAAATTTCCGGAATGGAGCGAGACGGATTTGGGAATAATGACAAGTTTTTATTGCATTTGAATAATTTGATAAAACAAAAAATCGGAAAAAAATTCACGGGGTTGATTAAAACTGAAGTTGTTGAAATTGACGGGAAAGAAATTTCTTTGGTTGAATGTTCAAAAAGTTTTTCTCCTGTGTTTTTAAGAAACCCGCAAAATGAGGAAGAATTTTTTATAAGAACCGGAAATGCCACGGCTCAGATTTCAGGAAGCGAGCTTATTGATTATGTCGGAAAACGGTTTGGAAAGAATTAATTTTCGTCGAGGTCTTTAAAAAGCTTTATAAATGATTTTCACATGGAATTTATGTAAAATGGCAAGCGGAAGTTCTTATAAAATTCAGAATATTGTTGCGACTGCTTCGCTCGGGAAACCAGTTCCGTTGACAAAGCTCGCGCGAACTCAACCTAATACTGAATATAATCCGGAAACTTTTCCGGGTTTGGTTTTGAGAATTAAAGAACCGAAGTCGGCAGTTTTGGTTTTCTCGTCGGGAAATTTGGTGTGCACGGGAACAAAATCAACTACCCAAGTAAGACAAGTTATTGATGCAGTTATAAAACAGTTGAAAAAGATAAATGTTAACATTACGACAGTTCCTAAAATTACAGTTCAGAATATTGTCGCTTCGGGAACTATTGATTTGAAATTGAATTTGAATTTTTTGGCTTTGGAAATGGAAAATACAGAATATGAACCCGAGCAATTCCCCGGTTTGGTTTACAAATTAATAGAACCGACTGCAACTTTTTTGCTTTTCAGCAACGGAAAACTTGTTTGTACCGGAACAAAAAACAAACAGCAGTTGGAAGATTCAATGGCGCAACTTTTGAAAAATGTGAAAGCGGCGTTGAAGAATTATAAATAAAATTATCACCTCTTTTTGATTTACGTCGTTGTAAATAAGTTTTGTGAATCAATATTCACAAAATTTGCGGGTGATCCGTAAGCGGGCGGAGCAATTCCAAAAACCTTTTAACTCTTAAATTATTTTTTAAAACATGATAAAAATCATTGTTGATAAACTTGTAAGAATAACAAAAAATCGCAAAAAACTTGAAGAAATTTTGGGTGTTAAAATTGAAAATCGCGGAACTGAAGTTTATATTGAGGGGGATGCCGAAAACGAATACATCGCAGAAAAAGTTGTGAATGCTTTGAATTTCGGATTTCCGTTTTCCGTCGCTATTGAAATAAAAACTGCGGATTTGGTTTTTGAAAGAATCAATATAAAAGATTACACAAAACAAAAAGACCTTGCAAGAGTGCGCGGGCGCATTATAGGGGCGCAAGGAAAGACGATAAAAACGATTTCGGAATTGGGCAATTGTTATATGGAACTAAAGGATAATTATGTCGGGATAATCGGCGAGCCCGAATTTATAAAAAACGCGCAGGAGGCGATAATTTCTTTAGCAAAAGGGGCGAAGCAGGCGAATGTTTACGCTTATCTTGAAAAACACAGGCCGGAAGAGGTTGTCGATTTGGGGCTGAAAGATTTTAAGAAAAAATGATGTTAAATGAAGTTTATAATAAAGTAGAAAAATATGTGATTGAAACCTTTTCAAAAAACAATGATGAAAATGGAATTAAACACCTACTTAGAACAGCCTATTGGATTAAAATTTTAGAGCCAAGAGCAGATGAATCTTTGCTTATATCTGCTGTTGCACATGATATTGAAAGGGGATTCAGAGACAAATCTTATAACAAAATAACAAACAATTCTAAAGGATTTATGAGCGATGAACATTTAACTTACCATCAAAATGAAGGAGCAAGAATAATGGGAGAATATCTTAAAGAAATTAATGCGGATAAAAAATTAATAAATCGAGTAAAATCACTTGTCTCTAAGCATGAAATTGGGGGAAATAAAAATCAAAATTTACTAAAAGATGCAGATAGTATAAGTTTCTTTGAAAATAATGTTGATCATTTTATAAAGAAACAAATTGGCAATACAAGCAAAGAAAAGGTTATAGATAAATTTAATTGGATGTTTAATCGAATCAGTTCTAACAGGGCAAAAAATATAGCTAAACCCTTTTATGAAGAAGCTATCCGGAAAGTAAATAATCTAAAAGAGTAAAGCGCCCCGAGTAGGACTCGGACCTACGACCTAACGGTAACTGTTTAAAATTAACAGCCGTTCGCTCTAACCAACTGAGCTATCGGGGCTTATGACAGAAATCTGAAAATAAAACCTTATTTAAAGTTTATGTGTGGGTTATAATATTTTTCAAGCATTATTTTTTAGTTACATAATACTTATAAAACCCTTTGAATTTTTTGGTTTATGAATGAGGAAAATTATGAGAGGATTCTTGAGAAAATTGCGAAGATTTCCGGAATTGAAAAGGATGAGGTTTTGAGGAGGATTGATGCGAAGCGCGCGAAACTTTCCGGTTTGATTTCTCAGGAAGGCGCAGCGCAGATTGTTGCTGCCGAATTGGGTGTGAGTTTTGATAATGAAAAATTAAAATTAAATGAAATTCTTCCGGGCATGAGAAAAATAAATGTGGTTGGTAAAATAATAAATTCATTCCCTGTGAGAGTTTTTAAGACTCAGCGCGGCGATGAGGGGAAAGTCATGAATATGATTATTGCCGACGACACTTCAAACACGAAAGTTGTTTTGTGGGATACAAATCACATATCTCTTTTTGAAAATAAAGTTTTGTCTAATGGTAGCGTTGTGGAAATTGTAAATGCAAGCGTCCGCGACGGCGAAATTCATTTGGGAAGTTTTTCAGATATAAAACCGACAAATGCGAATTTTGACGAATTAGTTACGGAAAGAATTATAAAAGAAAAAAAAATTTCAGATTTCAAAGTTTCAGACAGCGCGAAAGTCCGGGCGTTTGTTGTGCAAAGTTTTGAGCCGAGATTTTTTGAAGTGAATAAAGAGACAGGAAAAAAATTAACTGACGATGAGCGTGCACGCGGTATTCCGACGGAAAAAAGAGCGTTGATAAACATTGTAATTGACGACGGGAGCGAAACAATCCGCGCGGTTGTTTTTCATGAGCAATTAAAGCAGCTCGGTTTGACGGATTTAGAAAATGAAGAAAGAAGAATTTTGCAGAGAGAAAATATTTTGGGAAAGGAATTTATTTTTTCCGGCGTTGTAAAGAAAAATAATTATTTCAATAACGAAGAATTTTCAATTAATTCAGTTGAAGAAGTTAACTTGGATGCTTTGATTGCCGAATTTGAAGGAAAGTAAAATGGAAATTACTGCGCTTACAATTATTTTTCTTGTGATTTTTTTGATTGGAATTTTAATTGCTTTTTTTCTCGGGAATAAAATAGGAAAATTTAATCGTGATAAATATTGGAATGAACAAATTCCTTTACAAAGGAAAGAGGCGATAGCCAGGTCGCGTTCTGTTTTGGGAGGGCAGTTTTCAGAGCAGCTTGCACCGTATTTGCCGGGGTTTCCGTTCAATCCTAATGAGGTCAGATTTATAGGAAAGCCCGTTGATTTTATTGTTTTCAAAGGCATGGATAATAAAGATATAAACGAGGTTGTTTTTGTCGAGGTGAAAAGCGGTGATTCTAAATTAAGTTATCAGGAAAAAAAATTAAAGGATGCGATAGAAAATAAAAAGGTCTCGTGGCATGAATACCGAATTTCAAAAGAATTGACGGATAAAAATAATTTTGAATAATGAATAAATTTATCCCCGTAGTTTACTTCAAAAACTTTTATTTCTTAAGAATTATCACCTCTTTTTGTATTTTAGATTACAATAATTTATATAAACTCCTGAATTTTTTTCTTCTGATGCTTGTTGAAAATTTATCCATTCAAGAAAAAACAAAAAATAATTTGAGAGAAATTAATAATAAGTTTTTTAGGGTTAAACAAGGAGCTGATTTAGATAGCGTCATTTCAGAAGTTTTAGCAGATAAAGATTTATTTGTTTATATGGCGACACATTCAATTCCACACTCAGGAGTCATTTTAGGAAGAATGAATTATTTTGATGATATAAATGTTGAAGTTCCTTACGGGATTTCTTATGATTTTAATAATCCTAGTTTGAATATTTTTACTTTTGAATTTACTCCAGCTTCCGTTAAAGATGAAATTCCTGCAAAAACTTTGCAACTGGGAAAAATGCTTTCCAAAAGAAAAGGCATGGGTTTAGGAACTTATGAAATTTATAATAATTATCCTAGTCCTGAAGAATTTTTAAAATCTTTAAACAATATTTTTCAAAAAGATATTGAAAAACAAAAACCTTTTTGGGTTGATTTTAATAAATCTTTTTACAGGTAATTCTTAACTCAAATATATACTTTTTCGTTAAATAATCTTTATAAACCGAAGAGGATTTTGGAAGGCATGGTTGAAACGCAAAAAATTATTGATGTTCTTAAAATAGATTCTTACCCAGATTTAAGGTCTGCTGAAGTTGGTCAGATAATTTCAATTAAGGGAAAGAATCCTGAATTAATAATAGACCCTTTTGTAGAATATTCCGATTGGGGTTTTTTTAGCGAAGATAAATACAATAAAGACAAAATTTACACCGTCGGTGTTGAAGAAAATTTTCTTGTTCAAAATCAGTATGATAATTGTCTTAGCGATTCTGACGAATTTTTAATTCCTTATTTTAAAATTTCGTGCCGAATTGGTTCCGGGACGGCTTTGGAAGAGGCATTAGAAAGGGTTGTCAAAAAAGGGGGCTTAAAAAATGTCCGCTAAAAAGTCCGAAGAAGAATATGAAGAAGTTGAAGAATCTGAATCTAAAAAATCTAAAAAGGCAAAAGGTTCGGGTGAGCCAGAATTGACTGATTTGCCCGGAATTGGTCCCGCCGTCGCTGCGAAACTTGAGAGCGCGGGGATTTTTGATTTAATGGCGCTGGCTGTTTCTTCGCCTGCCACAATTTCCGACGCTGCGGGTGTGAGTCCTGCTGTTGCAAGAAAAGCAATAAGCGCTGCGAGAGATATGCTTGATTTAGGTTTTACCGACGGAGCAGAGTTTGCAAAAAAAAGAGAAAACGTTTCTTATATTACCACCGGAAGTAAAAGTTTAGATGAATTGCTGGGGGGAAGAGGAATTGAGTCCAGAGCTATTACTGAAGCGTTTGGCGCGTTTGGCTCTGGCAAGACTCAATTAGGTTCTACTTTAGCAGTGAGAGTTCAACTTCCTGTTGAGAATGGCGGAGCAAACGGAAAATGTGTTTTTATTGACACTGAAGGAACATTCAGACCTGCAAGAATAAAACAAATTGCCGAGGCGCTTGGCGCAAATTCTGAAAAAGTTTTGAAAAATATTTTAGTGGCGAGAGCATTTAATTCTGACCATCAGATGTTGCTTTTGGAAAAAGTTACTGAGATGATTAAAAACGGCGAGCCGATAAAATTGATGATTATAGATTCTTTGACTGCGCATTTCAGAGCGGAATTTGCGGGAAGAGGACAACTTGCGGACAGACAGCAGAAATTAAATCGTTACATGCACGATTTGATGAAACTCGCGGAAACTTATAATCTTGCAGTTTATGTTACAAATCAGGTTATGGCAAATCCTGCGCAAATGTTCGGCGACCCGACGACGGCAATTGGCGGAAATATCGTCGGACATGCGAGCACTTACAGAATGTATCTTAGAAGAGGAAAACAAGGTTCAAGAGTTGCAAAATTAATTGACAGTCCTAATTTGCCTGATAATGAAGCCGTTTATTTTGTAACAGAAGCGGGCGTTACGGATAAAGGTTAAAATGAAATGCAATATTGATTTTTGGGTCTATCCTTATGGAAAGGTTTGGGATATGCTGAATAAAAAGGAGGATGAAAAGGACGTCGATAAAATTTCTATTTATACCGCTCCGGAGATTTTTGATAAAGTTCCACTTTCGTCAATAGAGGGTTATTTTGTTGTTCTGCATAATGAAGCGATAGATATAGGTAAAAG
>Ga0265297_10011398_pt1 | contig 10895 bp, 8 predicted proteins | sample Munlanlwell13791_FD_192502 | JGI IMG/M metagenome (GOLD analysis project Ga0265297, IMG submission 192502) | Leachate microbial communities from a municipal landfill in Southern Ontario, Canada - Leachate well 137-91 | ecosystem: Engineered > Solid waste > Landfill > Unclassified | place...
GGTTCTTGGGGCAACCTAACCTGGGAAAGCCTGGAGAAAGCCTCGTGGTAGCGGGCCGCCAGAACCCGCCGGGGCGCGATCAGCCGGGGCAGACGCTTCACCTGCTCCCGGCCCACCGCGCCTTGAATATCGCTCAAGCGATAATTGTAGCCCACCTCCGGATAGGCTTCGAACACCACCTTGCCGGCCCCGTGCCGCTGGGCGGTGGACAGGGACATGGCATGGGTCCTAAGCTTCGCCAGCCGCGCCATGATCTCCGGGTCCCGGCCGGTAATCATGCCCCCGTCCCCGGTGGTGATGATCTTCCGGGGGTGGAAGGAAAAGGTGGCCAGGTCTCCCCGGGGCCGCCCGATGGGCTCCCAGACTCCGGCCTCCAGGCTGATCTCCGAACCCACCGCACAGGCAGCGTCCTCCACCAGCGCCAAGTGGTGTTTTTGGGCCAGGGCCAGAATCCGCCCCATGTCGCAGGGCATCCCCAACTGGTGCACCGTCAGGATGGCCCGGGTGCGAGGCGTGATGGCCGCTTCGATCAGCAGGGGGTCCATATTGCCGGTCTCGGCCTCCACATCCACGAATACCGGCGTCGCGCCTACGTAGCGCACCGCGTTGGCTGTGGCGATAAACGAATGACTGACGGTGATGACTTCGTCTCCCGGACCCAGGTTCAGGCCCATCAGGGCCAGATGCAGGGCCGCGGTGCCGCTGGAGCAGGCTACCGCCACGGGCGCCCCCACCGCCGCGGCAAACTCTTTTTCCAAGGCCTCTACCTCGGGCCCCTGCACCACCCAGCCCGAGAGAATCGCCCGCCGGGCCGCTGCGGCCTCCTCCTCCCCCAACGTGGGCCGGGCCACGGGAATCGTCGCCATGTCATGCCTCCTTAAGGGGCAGGTTTTGCGTTTTAGGTTCTGGGTTCTGGGTTCTGGGTTTGATTGATTCGTAAAAAGTCCCAAATTGTCATTTCTCAATAAATCACTCTCCCTTTGAGGGGAGAGAAAAAATGAGAGGTGAAAATAACTTTTTGCAGGTCCATCAGGTTAGTTTAAAGAAGGTTTTTCCCAGAACCCGAAGTGAACCCCGGCCCTCCCCCCAAAGTCATTTCTTCTCAACCGCCTGCCAAGCCAGGCGGGCGGCGCCCGCCAGGCCGGCGTCGTCCCCCAGTTTGGCCGGGCAGACGCACACCTGCTCCGGGGGAAACAGGGTCAAGCGCCGGAACAGTTCCTCCCGCAAAGGGGCTTGAAACACCTCCCAGGCCCGGGCAAAGCGGCCGCCGATGACTACCTGGGAAATTCCCAGGAGGTGCACCACCGCGGCGATAGCTTGGCCCAAGCTCTTACCCACCCGCTCAAAGGCCCGCAGCACCAGGGGATCATTCCTTAATACCGGCAGCACCAGGGTTTCCCCCCGGATGGCGTCCGGCTCCGCCTCATAGAGTTCCCGCAGCCACGAAGACGCTCCCTGGGCCAGTTGTTCCTTAACCCAGGCCACTGTCCAGAACGCCGACGCCATGGTCTCCAGGCAGCCCCGGTTCCCGCAGTGGCACTTTTTGCCCTCCGGGTCAATGGTCATATGGCCGATTTCCCCCGAGGTGCCCTGAGTGCCGGCCCACAACCGCCCATTGAGAATCAGCCCGCCTCCTACCCCGGTTCCCAGGGTGATCCCCAACATCTGCTCATGGCCTGCTCCGGCCCCCAGCCAGTGTTCCCCCAAGGCGAAAAGGTTGGCGTCGTTTTCCAGAAACAGGGGCCAGTCCAGCCGGGACGATAATCGCTCTATCAGGGCGCACTCATTCAACGCCGGCACATTGGGGCAAAAGACCACCCGGCCTTCCTCGGGCACCACCCGCCCCGGCACCCCGATGCCGCCCCCTTTAATCTCCCAGCCTTGAGACCGGGCTTCCTCGTCGGCATGAGCGAGATCGCCGGCCAGGGTGGACACCAGGACCTCCTGGTCGGGCATGGAGGCCGTGGCCCGTTCCCAGCGGGAGAGAATCTGGCCCTCGGGGTTCATCAGGGCCAGGCGGACATTGGTGCCCCCCAGGTCAATGGCCAGCACCACCGGATCTTTCACCGTGCGCCCCTCTTGTCCGAAATCGGTTCCATCTCAGGCATAACCTCGGCCAGCTCCACCGGCGAAATTGCCCCGGGCCGCACCAGCCGGGGCGGAGAGCTCGTTACGTCCACGATGGTGGACGGCAATCCCCCCGGACAGGGACCCGCGTCCAAAATCAGGTCCACTCCTTCGCCGAATTCCCGGGCCACGTCCGCGGCCCGGGCCAGAGGCGGGCGGTCGGAACGGTTGGCGCTGGTCCCGGTGATCGGAAACCTCAACTCGGTGATCAGGCGGCAGGTGAGCCGCTGCCGGGGCTGGCGCACCCCGATAGTCCCGGTGCCGCCGGTGAGCCACCGGGGCAGTCGGGGCAGGCTCGGGAAAATGATGGTCAAAGGCCCCGGCCAGAAGCGCGCCATGAGCCGGGTGGCCACCTCCGGCACTTCCCGGACCACCTGGGATAGCATCTCAGGCCCGTCCACCAGCACCAGCACCGGTTTTTCCGGAGCCCGGGCTTTTATCGCAAAGAGCCGGGCCAAGGCCTCCTCCCGAAAGGGATTCACCGCCAGGCCGTAAAAAGTCTCCGTAGGCACTGCCATGACGCGGTTTTTCTCCAGAACTGCCCTCGCCTCCGCCCAGAAAGCTCCGGCGGTCTCCTCCCGCCATGCCCAGATCCGCCCCATAAGGCGAATGATACCCTCAGGCTTTAGCGCTGGCAAGCGATTTGGTCTGGTTTAGGAAGCTTTCAGCGATCAGCTCTCAGCCGTCAGCTAAAAGTTGAAGTCTGCTGCTAAAATAATAATGCTCATGACAGAGTGCTGATAACTAATAGCCGATAGCTTTAATCATCCGCTGCCGCCGGGCCTCGAAGAGGGCCACCGCCCCCGAAGTGGCGGCGTTCAATGAGCCTATCTCCGGCGCGGCCATGGGGATGGACGCGACGAAATCGCACTGCTTGCGCACCCGCGGGCGCAGTCCCTTGTCTTCGCTGCCGATGACCAGGGCCAGGGGCTGGGTCAGGTCAGTGTTATAGATGCTGTTAGGAGCATCGGCATCCGTCCCGATGATGATAAGACCGGCCTCCTTGAGGCGATTCAGGCAATCGGCCAGGTTGGTCACCCGATAGACCGGCAGGTATTCCAGGGCCCCGGCCGCAGCCTTGGCCACCGTGGGCGTCACCCCCGCGGCCCGGTCCTTGGGGATAATGAGGCCCTGGGCCCCGGCCGCGAAGGCGCTGCGGCAGAGGTTCCCCAGGTTCATGGGGTCGGTGAGGCCGTCCGCGGCCACCAAGAGCGCCGGCGCAGCCAGGTCCACCACCATATCGAGAAGCTCCACCTCGCTCCGGTAGGTGTAGCTGCCCCGCCGGGCCATGATCCCCTGGTGGTTCGGGGTGCCGCAGACGCGATCCAGCGCGGCCCGCTCCTGCACCCGCAGGCGCACCCCCGCGGCCCGGGCCAGCCGCTTGACCTCGTGAAGCCACGCCCCCCCGGCCCTCTGGGCCACGATGACCTCCTCCAGGGGGTTGTCAGGCTGGCGCAGCGCTGCCAGGACCGGGTGCCGTCCGTAAATGATCTGGCTCATTTTTTAGCTATCAGCTCTCAGCCAAGATGTAGCATGCCCCTGCGCACCATTCTTTCTGCCCGCCGCGGCTATACTTTTCCGAATCTCAGGGTATAATCTTTAGCAAATTATAGCAAATTAACACCCTTGCAAACCATGGACGCAGCGCTCAATCAATTTTATCAGCATCTCGGGGTGGAGCGGGGCCTGGCCCCCTTGACCCTGTCGGCCTATGCCCGGGATCTCCAGGATTTCTGGGAATTTCTCACCTCCCGGGGCCGGACGGCTTGGGCGGCGGTGGATCTGGCCGACTTACAAGGTTATCTGGCCGCGCTGGAAGCCCGGGGTTTGGCGGCCCGCAGCCGGTCCCGGCGCCTGTCGGCGCTGCGACAATTTTTCCGCTTCCTCCAGCGGGAAGAGCAAGTCACGACCAACCCCGTAGAGTTGCTGGATTCCCCCCGCCTGCCCCAGCGGCTGCCCCAGGTGATGTCAGAGGCAGACGTAGCTTCGCTGCTGGCCGTCCCTGACCCAGCAACCCCCGCAGGCTTGCGGGACCAGGCTCTCCTGGAGGTCCTCTATGCCACGGGCCTCCGGGTCTCGGAGTTGGTGGGCCTGACCTTCAAGCAGTTGGACCTGCGGCGCGGCGTAGTGCGCCCCCTGGGGAAAGGCTCTAAGGAGCGGGTGGTGCCCATGGTGCCCCTGGCCGTGGAAAAGCTGCAGCTCTACCTGAACCAGGCCCGGCCCCGCCTGCTGAAGGGCCGGGAGAGCCCCTTCGTCTTCGTCAATCAGCGGGGCGGCAAACTCTCCCGCCAGGGTTTCTGGAAACTCCTGAAGCAGTACGCTCTCAAGGCCGGGGTCAAGACCCTGAGCCCCCACACCCTGCGGCATTCTTTCGCTACCCATCTCTTGTCCCGGGGTGCCAATTTACGCGTCCTGCAATTGCTCCTGGGCCATGCCGATCTGGCTACCACCCAGATTTACACCCATCTGGACGCGGCGCGCCTCAAACTGGTGCACCGGAAATCCCACCCCCGGCCATGACCGACCGGAATACCCACAAACCGGCGGCCGCGCCCCGCACCCTGGAGGTAATCACCACCCACCTCAACGCCGACTTTGACGCCATGGCCTCCATGGTGGCCGCCAAAAAGCTCTATCCCGACGCCCTTCTGGTCTTCCCGGGCTCCCAGGAGCGCAACCTGCGGGACTTTTTCATCCGCTCCAGCTTTTATTTCGTCGATTTTACCCGGATGAAACAGGTGCCCCTGGATGAGATCAAGCGCCTCATTTTGGTGGACACCCGCCAAGCCTCGCGCATCGGCAAATTCGCCGAAGTGGCCGCCGACGGTAAGGTGGATATTCACATCTACGACCACCACCCCGATAGCGACGAAGACGTGCACGGCAGCGTGGAGGTGGTCGAAATGGTAGGGTCCACCACCGCAATCCTCACCCGCATCATCAAGGAGCGGGGCATCGCCTTGTCTCCCCCCGAAGCCACCGTCATGGCCCTGGGCCTGTTCGAGGATACCGGATCCTTCACTTTTACCTCCACCACGCCCCAGGATTTTGAGGCCGGCGCTTTTCTCCTCAGCCGGGGCGCCGATCTCAACGTGGTCTCCGAAATCATCACCCGGGAACTGAACGCCGAGCAGGTGGCCCTCCTTAACGACCTCCTGGAACACTCCACCAGCTTCCATGTCGGCGGTATCGAAGTGGTCCTGGCCCGCACCACCGCTCCGGAGTACGTGCCTGATTTCGCGGTGGTGGCCCATCGCCTCATGGACGTGGAAAATATTCAGGTGCTCTTTGCCCTGGCCCAGATGGAGGACCGGGTCTTTGTGGTGGGGAGGAGCCGCCTGCCCGAAGTGGACGTGGCCGACATTCTTTCCGAAATGGGGGGCGGCGGGCACAGCTATGCCGCGTCCGCGGCCATCAAAGACCAGCCCCTGGCCCAGGTAGAGGAAAAACTACGGCAAATCCTCCAGGCCCGGATCCATCCCCGGCGTCTGGCCCGGGAGATTATGAGCTTCCCGGTCAAATCCGTCACCCCGGGGGTCTCCCTGGAGGAGGCGGAAGTTATGCTCAACCGGTATAGCATCAATGCCCTGCCGGTCATCACCGACGGCAAGCTCCTGGGCCTGATTTCCCGCCAAACCGTGGAAAAGGGCATATTTCACGGTTTGAGGCGGCATCCGGTTAAGGATTACATGAACACCGAGGTGGTCACGGTGGACCCGGAAGCCTCCATCGCTGAAATCCGGGACCGCCTGGTCATCAACAAGCAGCGCGTCCTGCCGGTAGTGGAAGACGGCAAGGTCATCGGCCTGATCAGCCGCACCGACCTCCTCCACCTGCTCATTTCGGAGAATGACGAGGCCCAATGGTCTCAGCCGATCCGCACCAAGAACATCGAATCCATGATGCGAGAGCGCCTGCCCAAACCCATCCTGGAAATCTTGAAACAGGTGGGCCAGGTGGCCGCCGCCTTAACCTATCACGCCTATGTGGTGGGAGGCTTTGTCCGGGATCTGCTGCTCAAGCATGAGAACCTGGACATCGATATCGTCATTGAAGGGGATGCCATCGTCTTCGCCCGGAAGTTCGCGGCGCAATTTGGCGCCCGGTCCCGGGAGTTCCAAAAATTCAAGACCGCGGTGATCATTTTCCCTGACGGCTTTAAGATCGACGTGGCCACCGCCCGCACCGAATACTACGAGGCCCCGGGCGCGCTGCCCATCGTGGAATACAGCTCCATCAAGATGGATCTCTACCGCCGGGACTTCACCATCAACACCCTGGCGTTGAAGCTCAATCCCGGAGAATTCGGCACTTTGCTGGATTTTTTCGGGGCCCAGCGGGATTTGAAGGAAGGCCGCATCAGCCTGCTCCACAACCTGAGTTTCGTCGAAGATCCCACCAGGGTCTTCCGGGCCATCCGCTTCGAACAGCGCTTCAAATTCCGCATCACCAAGCTGGCCGCCAACCTCATCAACAACGCGGTCAAGAACAACTTTTTCGACCGCCTCTCCGGCGCCCGCCTGTTCGGGGAACTTCGGCTCATCCTCCAGGAGGACAACCCGATTCCCGCCATCACCCGCCTGGCGGAATTCCAACTCCTCACCGCGGTCCATCCCCGGCTGGTATTCGATGAAGCCACCCGCCTCATGCTGGAGCGGATCCAGGCCGTCCTCTCCTGGTACGACCTGCTCTATCTGGAGGGAAAATACAGCCGGTGGCTGGTTTACTTCCTGGGATTGGTGGATCATCTGACCCTGACGGAACTGGAAGAGATGCTGGGCCGCGTCAACCTGTCCCCTAAGCAAGCTGCCGCCATCGTTAAAGGCAAAGAGGTCGCCGACCACGCCCTGGTCAGACTCTTCCGCGTCGGGGAACCGAGCCGGACCCAGGTCTACCATCTCCTGGCCCCCCTGGCCACCGAGTTCATCCTGATGATGATGGCCAAATCCCGCCACGAGAGCTCCCGGAAGGCCATCTCCCTCTTTTTCACCCACCTCAAGCATCTCAAACCCGACCTCAAGGGGCGGGACCTGGTGGCCCTGGGCTATAAACCCGGCCCCCTCATTAAAGAGATGCTGGACCGCCTGCTGGAGGCCCGGCTTAACGAAAAGGTCAAAAATCGGGCGGAGGAACGAGACTTTATCCGCCGCGCCTTCGGCCCGCCTTAGACCAGATTGTCGCAATGGTAAAGGCTAAGAATAGAGAGTAATGAGATTTTCTCGGCCCCTGGCTGGATGGCGAATGGTCCTCGCCAGGTTTTTCAGCCGCCGATGGGTATCTCTGAAGGAATACCGGAAAACTGACCTGCATAAAGCAATATTTCGAAGGAAATTTAATATTAATATAATTTTTTATAAATCTTATTTATTTGCTTGACTTCTTTTTTTATTTATGCAAATTTTATTTCACCAATAGTTAAGGCCAAACCCGTCGTGAGGCGGGGACGGAAAGCCGCGGGTCTCTGCAATTCTTTGCATGGAGACAGCCGGGTTGCCTGAGGGCAATCCGGCTATTTTTATTTTCACAAACTCTACTAGCTTGGCTCCTATGCCGATTTTGGGAGGAACTGACCATGAAGTACAGGTTAAAATTGTTGATGTTCTTGGTTTTGGCCCTGGGACTGCTCGTACCCTCCCTGGTTCAAGCAGGCGCGGTAATTCCTGGAGTATTCGGCGCCAACACCCTGGCGGGAAATGACGACGGCTCCACCGGTTTGGTCGGGATTGGCTTTTCCGTCAACTATTTCGGCGCCACTTACACTGATCTTTACGTCAACAACAACGGCAACGTCACCTTTACCGGCCCTCAATCGGTTTATACTCCCTTTGGCCTGACCACCTCGGGCATCCCTCCGATCATCGCCCCATTTTTCGCCGACGTGGATACCCGGGTGGGTAACACGTTGACTTATGGTACGGGCTCCTATGGCGGGCACAGTGCCTTTGGGGTGAATTGGCTGGATGTGGGTTACTTTGGTGAGCATACCGACAAGCTCAATACCTTTCAGCTGGTCCTGATTGACCGTTCCGACGTTGCCGCGGGCGATTTCGACATCATGTTTAATTACGACCAGATACAGTGGGAAACGGGCGACGCCAGCGGGGGCAGCGGCGGCCTGGGCGGCGACTCAGCCCATGTTGGGTACTCCAACGGTTCCGGTGTCGCGGGAACCAATTATGAATTCACCGGCTCCGGGATCAACGGGGCCTTTCTGGACGACGGTCCGAATGCGCTGATCTCCGACAGCAATGTCGGGCTCCCAGGTCGCTACGTGTTTGAGGTCAGGAGCGGGGATGTGAACCCGGTAGTGCCGCTGCCTCCCACCGTGCTGCTTATGGGTTCCGGTATCCTGGGTCTGGCGGGACTGGGGTTCTGGAGGAAGCGTTCATAGTTGACATAACTTTGCCCTAAGACCAAAAGCGGCCCTCAATCCGGGGCCGCTTTTTTTTTCACAGAGCGGCCAAATCATCCGGGCGCAATCCCGGCCTCCTTGGGCGGTTGAGGCTGGAATCCGGTAAGGACAGCCCTGATCATAACGCTGGGCGCAGATAGGTGGGGACCAGTTGAGCAGGGTTGGCGGTGAGGCCCTCCTTCAGGCGGTGCAGAGCCAGGCGGGCCAGGGTCGCGGCCCGGGGCAGGCGCAGGTCCGGCGGGGCCCAGGCGATCTCCGGGGGCAGCAGCGCCGCCAGGATTTCGTGGTGAGCCTCGAGGCCGGGGCCGGTAAGGAGCAAGGGAGAGCGCAGCCGGGCCGGCAGTTCACCCACCGGCAGCCGCAGCGGCCCTTCCAGGAGCTGGGGGCGATCCTCGGGGCAGCGAAACCGCCCCCAGAAGATCTCTCCCCTTTTGGCGTCCATGACCACCCCGATGGGGTGCGGCTGCCACGGCAACTGGGCCGCCAGCACCTCCATGGTGGGCACCGGCACCAGGGGGAGTTTAAGGGACCAGGCCAGGGTCTTGGCGGTTGCCAGCCCGATCCTGAGGCCGGTGAAGTTGCCGGGGCCCACGCTCACGGCCACGGCCGCCAGATCCGCCGGTTGCTTGCCGGTATGGCTGAAAAGGGCTGCCACCTCGGGCAGCAGCCGGGTCAGGTAGGCGCCGTGGGCCTCCAGGGAATATTCCATCAGGACCCGGTCGCCCGCCGCCAGGGCCAGGCTGCCCTTTTCGGTAGCGGTATCCAAGGCCAGAAGGAGCACGGCTTTAGCGGGCCTGGGTCGTCATCAAACGCAGAATATCCTGATAGAAAACCAGGATCATCAGGGCCAGGATCAACATCAGACCCAAGCCCTGGGCCATCTCCCGGTGCTGCACGGGTATCGGCTTGCCTCGAATCGCTTCCAGGGTGAAGAAAAACAGATGGCCGCCATCCAGAATCGGAATGGGCAGGAGATTGAGCAGAAAGAGGTTGACGCTCAGCGCCGCCATAAACTGCAGCAGGGCCGCGGCCCCCATTTCAGCCTGCTTGCCAGCCACCTGGGCGATGAGGATAGGCCCGCCCATGTTCTTTAACGGCACTTCCCGGGTCACCAGCTTATAAAGGCTCTCTATGGTCAGCCAGGTAAGACGGCCCGTGTAAACCATGCCCGCCCCAAGGGCCTGGACCGGCCCCACCTGTTCGATGGCCGGCTGCTCTCCGGAAGTAATGCCGATGATCACGGCGGAGACCTTGGACCCGAAAATATCTATGGTTTCCATGCGCTCGGGAGTCAGGCGGATCTCCAGGACCCGGTCTCCCCGCTGCACGGACAGGGTCAGAGGTTGCTCGCCGACCTGGCGAATGATTCGGGAGAGGTCTTCCCAGCGGCTCACCTTCTGCCCGGCCACGGACAGGATTTTGTCGCCTTTTTCCAGGCCGGCATGCGCCGCGGGAGAACCCTCTTTCACGCCTCCGATTTCGGTAGTGAGATAGGGTATACCGGAAAAAGTGAACACCAGAAAGAGCGCCAAAGCCGCGAAAATGAGGTTGAAAGCGGGGCCGGCCATCACAATCACAAACCGGTGCCAGAGCGAGTGATGGGAAAATGATACGGGCTCCAGTTCAGGGGGCACTTCGTCGTTGGGATTTTCCCCGAATAACTTGACGTAGCCGCCCAGCGGCACCACGGACAGGCGATAATCCGTATCCCCGACCTTCTTGTGCAGCAACTTCGGCGGAAAGCCCAGGGAAAAGGCTTCCACCCGCACCCCGAAGAGTTTGGCCATGAGGAAATGGCCCAACTCGTGAACGAAGACGAGAACTCCCAGGACTATGACGGTTGCCAAAACAGTGATCATATAGGCTTAGAGTACTCCTGCGGCGAATTCTTAATCAAGAATGATATCGTCCATGATTGATCAAACCTTGGGCAAAATCCCGGGCCCAACGGTTCACGGCCAGAACCTGCTCGAGGCTTTCCAAAGGCTGCTGCCGGTGTGCGGCCATGGTGGCCTCCACCGTTTTGGGGATGCCCATAAAGCTTAAGCGGCCTTCCAGAAACGCGGCCACCGCCATTTCGTTGGCGGCATTGAGCACCGCCGGCATAGTGCCGCCGCTTTTGGCCGCGGCATAACCCAGACCCAAACCCGGAAACCGGGCCAAATCGGGAGCTTCAAAGGTGAGTTGCCCCACCTGGCACAGGTCCAGAGGGGGAGAACTGAGGGGCAGCCGCCGGGGATAGGTCAGGGCATAGGCGATGGGCAGGCGCATGTCCGGCACCCCCAACTGGGCAATCACCGAGCCGTCCACAAATTCCACCAGGGAATGAATAATGCTCTGGGGATGGATGTCAACC
>Ga0265297_10011399_pt1 | contig 10894 bp, 13 predicted proteins | sample Munlanlwell13791_FD_192502 | JGI IMG/M metagenome (GOLD analysis project Ga0265297, IMG submission 192502) | Leachate microbial communities from a municipal landfill in Southern Ontario, Canada - Leachate well 137-91 | ecosystem: Engineered > Solid waste > Landfill > Unclassified | place...
AATCGCACTTGAAGACGAGGCATAACCCTACAGTCGAGGGGACGCGCCGCGATGAAGCCGCGTCGCGCCCCTCACTTTCACGTTAGAGCGCAATGTCTGATCCGCTTTCTATCATCCCCATCACGGCCCTTGTCGCGATCGTCATTTTCGTTGCAAAGGAAGTGATTGAGAGTTTTCGCCGCTATGGAGCGGATCGAAGAAAGGTGCAAGCGTTGCGTACACTGCTTGCCCGTGAGTGTGAGCTGAACCTGTGGACTATCAAGCTCCTGCGCGGAATCGTGTTGCCCTTTTCAACACCAGACGATCCAAGTACGCCCAAGGCTCTCTCGGTTGGGGTAACTGGAGGCGGAGTCCCTTACGCAAAGATATCCTCGGAGGATGGAACGTACGTGGCTCAAATGGGGGTTCCGCCAGTGCACCGAGAACTAATGTCGAAGTTTTTGCTAGATATCGCAACGCTGGATAAATTGCTGTTCTCATTCACGGAGCCAGCATACGATGAGCTGGCAGAAGTTGAGCATGTTCGCGAGTCACTCCTGAATATTAACGATCGACCAGAACAGATTCCTGCACGCGAGTTCGTATTGGGTTTTTCACAATACGCTGTTGATGTACTTCAAAAGGCTGAAAGAAGGCTTGGAGCGTTGTATGTGCATTGCACCGGAAAGCCATTGGAGCAACACAGATTGCGATAAGCGCTCTAACCCATCAATCCACCGGAGCTGCGCAAAGAGCCGCGCAGCCCGGTGATTTCAAACGTTAGCCCTATGAAAGGCACACAATGAAGCGCGCATTCCAAATTGCTGCATTGCAGTTGGCGGTCATTACCTGCTCATATTCATCATCGAGCCACGCTCAACTAATTCCACAAGAGGCAATGCTGGAAATCGGCGCCTCTCCCACTTTCGTTACAAGCATACTGATCGACATGCATAGCTCAATAGTCGCTGATTCGTTGGTTTCAGAAGTGGGCGCACAGCGAAAAGCGCTGACGGACAAGGAGCTAAAAGCAGCTTTGGGAGTACTGGAGAAGTCGGTAAATAAGACCAGGCTCTTCTTTGAGAAGCTTCAGAAAGAAAATGATGCCGAGTACCAATCTCTGCTCGCAAAGACATTTCCTCAATCCAATATTCGGCCTCTCGCAGTACCAAACCTGCCACGTTTCCTCGCCTGGGCAAGGGACAATCAGCGCTTCTACGTTCTGAGTGCTAGTACGAATTCATTCGCCAAGGTCTACCACCGCTTCGGTCCAAAAGAGAAACCAATTCCTTTTTGCCCGGAAATACCTGAAGACAAATTGACTGAACAAGGAATGTCCGCTGCCTATCGTCGCGGACTCCGTTGTGTACTGAACTCCAAAGAACTCGAAGAAGTAGTCCCACTTAGCCTAAATTTCCCGGAACTGCGGGCTATGGAACAGAAAACGCGACTCGAAGCCATTTCCGCTTTAGGGAGTTCCGATGCGTTTCGTTTTGGGAGCCCCTTCGACCAATTCTTTACCGGGCTAAACGCTACCGTGATTCCTAAAATTCAAGAAAGGTTTCGCGGTGAAATCAAGGCGTTTCACGCTGAACAGATCGATGCACAAAAGTCGCTATTAAAGAGTGCATGGTCCTCCTAATCGCCGCAATTGCTGACCAAATGCGGGCTAACCCATCCATCAACACGGACGCTGCGCGATGAAGCCGCGCAGCGCCGGTTATGTCAGACGTTGGGCATCAGACGAGAGCGCCAATGCATAGATTTGCTATTTCTTTTCTCGCGCTTTGCGTAACGTTCAACGTTGCAGCGGAGGCCGTTAGCCTTGGCTCTCTGTCGGAAGCATTCAAGCGCTCGATCCCGGCAGAACTGAAAGGTGGGCTGACACTAGTTGAACTCTCTGATCGATGTACTGGCTGCGAGCCTTGGCGATATGTCGAGTTCTATAGCAATTCGAGCGCCGAACCAATCAAAAAAGAGAAGATCACTGTTACTGCGGGGTACCGTGCGATGTATGCCTACCCTAGTACTCAATATTTCTCCAACACCAAAATCGAACAAAGCGCGCCGGGTCACTTCGGGGCAGACAGAAAAATTATTGAAGACGCGATTAGGCACGAATTCCGCCGAAAGAAAGAGCGTGTCGAGAGCTACTTAGCCGCCAACCCTCAAGTCAGGGAACGTGTGGAGGCAAAGCGACTTAAAGGGAAGGACTACATTGAGTTCGAAGAGGGAGAGCGTAACGGAATTCAATTTGTTACATACGTAGAGAACGTGATCGGCTTAACCGGAGGCACTATCAGCCAAGTCCACTTCTTCGTTCCCTCGACGCGTATCACTGTCACCGCGTACCTCCTGAAGCAAGAGCGCCAAAAGTTCACAAACATTGAAGAATTCCGCAAGCTGCGGCAAGAGTTCATCGATGGATACACTGCATTTTTGGTATCCGGTTCAAGACGGTGATCCCCTGCCCAAATTACGTTGGGCCTCTTAGAGCCATGCTCGATGCGCTGCTTGAAATCGTTGTCCGGTTCCTGGTGGAGTTTGTCTTCTACACCGTGCTTTATGGCATCGGCTGGGTCATGCTGAAGACAATTACCCTTGGACGATATCCACCGCCCCGAGACAAGAAGCACAACCAAGAACTCGTCGCCTTGTTTCCAGTTGCAACGCTTTTTGCCGGCCTCACATTCGCCTACTCATAGTTGATGAAGCCACATCCTCATACTTGTTCTTGGTTTCTGGGGGCGTGCTCCCGTGCCTCACATCGTTGCCGGCTATTTGCGCCGGCCGAGAGAAAACACGTTGCGAATAGCACCGCCGCCAAGCTATCCAATCGCCGTATCGCCAGCGCCGACTTTCATTTAACCGGTGCAGCTTGCGGCGGCGGTGGCTTCGTTTCTCGTCTTTGCCGTGTGCAGGCCGTGCTGGCGCTTGCTCGCATTCTTAGCGTTCCGTGTGTGCAATCCAGAGGCCCAACCCGGCGGTCGACCCCGTTCCCTTCGGTCACTGGACGCTGCGCGATGTAGCCGCGCAGCGCCGGTCACCTCCACGTTAGGCCGACATCCGAACACGCGAGAGGAGAATCATGAGCAAAGTATTCGTCAACATTGGACTTAGCCTCGATGGCTACATGGCACCAGAAGGAATGACCATGGGCAAGCCTGAGTACAAAAACTGGGGTGCCAAGTGGGGTGCGTTGATGGCCTGGATCATCAATCAACAGTACTTCCGTGAGAAGCTCAACTTCGGCCCCGGCGGCGAGACTGGCCCAGTCAACGACATGGTTCGCCACACCTTCGAGCGCACCGGTGCCAACATCATGGGTAAGCGTATGTTCGACCAAGGCGAGGTCAGTTGGCCAGAGGAGGCTCCGTTTCACACAGCGGTATACGTTCTTACCCACGAGAAACGTGAACCTTGGGCGCGCCCTGGCGGAACGACGTTTTACTTCATTAATGAAGGGCCTGAGCGTGCGCTGGCGCTGGCTCGGGAGGCTGCAGGGAGCCTTGACATTCGCATTTCAGGAGGCGCAGATGTGATCCAGCAGTACCTGAACCTCGGTGTTGTTGATGAGCTGGAAATTGCCTTGGCACCCGTGTTCTTCGGCGGCGGGCGGCGAATCTTTGAGAACCTGAGCGAGCCCGGGCCGCAGTTTCGCATTGACAACGTTCTTGATGGTTCAGCGGCCACACACTTGCGCTATGTGCGTCAGTGAGGGCGGCCTAACCCTACGGTCAACACGGACGCTGCGCGATGAAGCCGCGCCGCGCCGGTTACCTGCACGTTGGGCCTATCTAGATGTCCCTCCTCGAATGATTGCGAAGATGAAATTACTTGTCTTGTTGTTGTGCGTGCTGCTTTCTGTTGAAGCTCCGGCAAGCAATGGAAGCAACCTCAATGGAACGTGGGTAGCAGATATCGAGGCAACGGAACGCTCCATATTGGAGTCGGCTCCACGGAAGGATGCAAAAGAGATTGCACGAAGTTTCATTGCGATGGGGGCTTATCTTGCTATCACTATGCTCGTCGTCGAAGAGGACTCTGTTATGTTTTCTATGTACGGCGACACGAGCAATAAAGGGAAAACATTCAAGCTCGTATCGCAAGATCAAACCGAGCGAAAGTACATCGCGAGCGATAAAGATTCGTCCAAGGCCGAACTCATAGTCACTATTCTTAGCAGCGATTACATACGAGTAAGCCAACGGAACGACCCACTCGGACAAGTGGTGCTATGGAAGCGCGCCTCGCCTCAACCAATACGAACAAGCGAGGCCCTGCAGGCGCACTTATCCGTATGGCAAACGTCACTGGAGAAAATCAAGAACCACCTCTTTGCTCAGGACATTCAGCAAACGGAACCCACACCCCCTAAGCGCTGGAGCGAAGATGTAGTACTCCAGGATGGACGACGGATCAAAGTCGAGCGGGAGGTGAGTTACACGTTCAAGCATTCGATAGGCGATGCCGGAAGTGGGTTCTCAGTCTTCAAAAACAAACTTAGTAACCACCACCTACAGTTCAAAAACCCGGATACCGGAAGAATCACTGACTGGCAAGGCGATCCATTGTTCACCCCCGTGCTCCTGGACTTGATAGATGGGGTTCCATATCTCGTCTTGTCGGCTCGCCCTACCAAAGAGACTGAGCGCATTTATGGCTGCACCGAATTACCATTCATCTACCTTCAATACGACACAAAGTCCCAGACCAAATGGCGGACAGTTCCCGAAGATAAGGCGCCACGCGCTCTGAAGAGCGCCAATCTCTCGCTCGCCGAAGAGAACAAACTGAAAGATCACTTGTCAGTCGAACAGGTTCAGGAGACGATCGTTCAAAAGGAAAAAACATCCGCCAGATTCATCCAGCGTGATATCCCACGAGACTATGGCGAGTGGCGCTATCAATACAAGAACAGCTATCGCAATGAGCGGAGGCGAGATGACTGCCGCCCCCCGCGCGCACCACTGCCGCAAATGGTGTTGCCAGTACCGATAGAAGGCTCGCCGGAAATCCTTGAAACCACTGACTACACACCGGATCGCATAGCTATCGGCGATGACTGGTCGAGCTTTGTATTCGATAGAAAACGCGAGGGTGCATGCAAAAGTCTGTTTAGGCCCACTGATCCCGACGATCACATGCAAGGCCAGCGATTTGTTAAGGACAACTCTGGGAAGAAGCCAGCACCATATTCACAGACCGCCCAATTCAAAATGGGAGTCAGGGTGCTTTGCGACGATGATGATGTTTGGTTTGTCACTCATCAGGAAGAGCCAGGGAAGATCGTCATTTCAAAATTCACAGTCACCGGCGATCTGGTTTTCCGAACCAGTTTTCGCAACCCTGATCGAGTAGAAGGTTTTACTGGCTACATTCGAATCCCGAGTTTGCGGTCAGAGGGCGGTTATCTGTATTTTGACTGGCTTGATTTTCGGGATATCAACCGTGAATGGCACATCAAACGCTGGTTGAAGATGCGAATGAAGGAGCCCGATAGGCCCAACCCATCCATCAACGCGGACGCTGCGCGATGAAGCCGCGCAGCGCCGGTTATGTCAGACGTTAGCCATCAACAGCCATGCATCCATCTGAACGCATAAAGCATATCAAGGCAATCGCGTCGGCTCTCTCCGCAGAGGAATGGTCATTGCTCGACCTTACGCTCAAGCAATTTGGCTTGCCGTGGACTGATCAATGGGGCGGAACGAAGGAGGCATATGTAATCGATATGATTGCAAACGCCGATGACGGGCCGCTTCTTGAGCTAGCGAAACATCTTGGTGTTGCGAGCCAGCTAGAGACAACGACTGAACCAACCTTCTGGAGTAGCAATTCAGCTCGCGTGTTCCTTAGCCATCTGGCGTCAATGAAAACCGAAGTCGCGATGTTGAAGACGGAGCTGGCAAAAGTTGGAATTTCAGCATTCGTTGCACACGACGATATTGAACCCACCAAGGAATGGCAATCCGAAATTGAATCAGCGCTCGCTTCTATGGATGGAATGGTTGCTCTCCTGGCTCCGGGTTTCAAGGAGAGCAACTGGTGCGACCAAGAAGTTGGCGTCGCGATAGGGCGGAAACTTCCCATCGTTTCAGTAAGGGTGGGGCTTGATCCTTACGGCTTCATTGGAAAGTATCAAGCAGTGCAAGGGGCGGGGAAGGAAATCCGACTCCTTGCGCGAGAGCTGCACGACCTCTTGATGCTCAACCCGACCATTGGCCCGAAGATCACGTCTGAGTTGGTGAGACTACTGTCTGAGTCATTCTCATTTGATGAGTCGAAACGGTTGATTGCCTTGATTGAGAAGTCTCCTTACCTCACAACCAAACATGTCTCGTCCATGCAAGAGTCCATCGAGAAGAACAGCCAAGTCTCTTCCTCTTGGGGGGTGCCGGAGAAAATTCATGCAATCGCAGAGAAAATTGCTGGCTAACCCTGCGGTGCAGGGGACGCTGCGCGATGAAGCCGCTCAGCTCCCCTGACCTTCAACGTTAGGCACTTTTTGGAGAACAGTACGTGTCCAAAGTCAGAACTATGATTGCAGAAGGGAGGCCCACAATTCGCGTGGGCAAAGGGTTCAACTGGCCCGCTCTAGTGCTGGGGCCAATTTGGGCCATCTATAAGTCATTTTGGCCAGCGGCCGCAGCGCTAGTAGTCATCTATGGCGGATTACGGATGATCGCCAGTCAAGCCACCCAATCAGGCTATCCATTCCTAAATCTGCTGGCGTTACTAGCAATAGTTGCCATCGCAATTCTGGTCGGATTCTATGCCAACGTGCTTTACGCCGCTTATCTCACAACAAAAGGGTACCGCGTCAGCGCCGGTACCGCCGAGGTTGTTAGCAAACCATTTGAGAAGCGGGAACGTAGTGGTTGTGCAAACATGGGAACTGGCATGGCTGAACGCAAAAATCTCGAAGGGCTAGGTGGTTGGCTTGTTTTTGTAGGACTCGGAGTTATCGTTGCGCCATTGAACATCATCGTCAAGTTGTTTCCATCCATCGTGCAGGTCTTTTCCAGCGGGTCTTGGGTTGCGCTAATTACACCTGAATCGGTGAGGTACAACCCTCTCGGGGCATCTATTCTATTTGGGGAATTATTCATAAACTGCGGGTTAGTCTTAGCGTGGGTGTTTATCGCCTTTCTGTTTTTCTCCAAGAAGAAGGCGTTCCCGAAATGGATCATCGGGGTTTTGCTATTTTCACTCGCGTTCATTCTTGTCGATGCGTTGGCGGTCCACTTCGCACATCCTGAACAGGCTATTTTCAATGAAGAAACAACTCGAGAATTGGGTCGAGGACTTGTCATGTTTGCGATATGGGTTCCGTATATGCTTATGTCCGAACGGGTCAAAGTAACGTTTGTCAACTAAGTTGCCTAACCCGGCGGTCGACCCCGTTCGCTTCGCTCTCTGGACGCTGCGCGATGAAGCCGCGCAGCGCCGGTCACCTCCACGTTAGCCACTTCACACTGAACGACTTTACGAATATGCCAAATAGAGAGTTTATTGAAGACTACCCGCTATACCGCAAGTTCAATGTCCAGGGGCTCCCGACGACTTTGAATAACTTGCCAGATGTTCGGGTAAATATGAACTGCCCGACCTGCTCATCCCATCAAACATTTGCGATGACCAATAAGTACTGGGAAGCTTATAGCTACACGAACTATCCTTTGGCAGGTATCGTTTTTCGGATGGTTTATTGCTGCATTCATTGCCAGAAGTTTGAAAGAGTCTTCTACGTTAAAGCTGATGAGAAGCGGCAGTGGTTGATGAAGGTTGGACAGTATCCCGCTTGGGAGATCGAAGGAGACGCCAATATTGAAAGGATGTTAGGAGCCCATTCCAGCTACTTCCGAAAGGGCCTCGTGTGCGAATCTCAAGGCTATGGAATCGGGGCGTTTGGGTACTATCGAAGAATAGTTGAAGAAGTCATTGATAAGTTGCTCGACGAAGTCAGCGACTTGCTAACGGGGAGCGAACTTGCTTCGTATCAGGCTGCACTCGCGAAGACGAAGGCTACAATCGTCACGCAAGAGAAGATCGCTCTCGTAAAGGATCTCCTTCCCCCGATTCTTCGCCCCAACGGAGTAAATCCTCTATCTGCGCTTCATTCCGCTCTAAGCGAAGGACTTCACGCCGAGTCCGACGAATCGTGTCTCGAGTTTGCCAGCGCGTCCCGTGAAGTCCTGATATTTTTGGTCAGCCAAATCTCCGCAAGCAAAGCGGCGTCTAAGAGCTTTACGGAAAGCATGAAGAAGCTTTTGGACAAGAAGGCAAAAAGTGGCTAACCCACCATTGCACCGGACCTGCGCGAAAAGCCTCGCAGGCCGGTGAATTCAAACGTTAGAGCTCTATACACGATATGGATACGCCAGCACTTATCGCGCAGATTGAAAGACTGAAGGCCGTCGTCGCCTCGGGAAGATCCTCGTGGGGTGGAATTCAAGGAGCGCGTGCGCAGGTCGTTCAGTTCTTGAGCGATTTCGCCGGACCAAAGAGTTCATTTCTTCAACTGGCGAACACGTCAATTGCGAACAAGGACCTAATTGCTGACGCCGCGACGGCAGCATTGGACAATTTTCGCTCCTACGTTGAGGCTGGCCTACACGGCGAAATTAGCCCAGAACGCAAGGCACAACTCGATGTTGTCTCTGACCTCCTAGAGCAGGCGCAATCGCTACTTGGCGCGAAAGCGGTTCATCCCGCCGCCCCTATTGTCCTCATCGGCGCAACCCTGGAAGAGTTCCTCCGAACTTGGGTGGAGGGCAAGAACTTCCCCATAGGGCAACGTAAGCTGTCCATCGATACCTATGCGCAAATTCTGCTTGCTGAAGGGATTATCACGAAACAAGACATGAAGGACATTACCGCTTGGGCTGGTTTGCGCAATCACGCCGCCCACGGTGAGTGGGAGGAGGTAGCCGACAAGCAGCGAGCCTCTCTTATGCTTGATGGCGTCAACCTATTCATGCGCAAATATGGCGCCTAAGAGCTCTAACCCTGCGGTCCAAGGGACGCTAACCTTCCCCCGAAATGATTGACACCTCCATCTAACGATCTGGAGGTGTTGTATGGCTCGATCAAGAGCGCCACATTACGGAGAACAGAGTGAAGCAAGCAATACGCGCCCTGCACAGGAAACTTGACCTCAGTACCTATGCACACGACAAAACAGTAGCGTTCACATTTAGGTCGGCAACGAGCACTGAACAATCGCAGCTGGAATCAATTCATGTGCCAGTTCCGATCATGTACCGCTTCTATCATTTAGGGCGAGCATATGACTTGAATCAATTGAAGCAGCTACAACCAACTGGTAACTCGTTAGTTTCGTTTGCACCGCTACAGCTACTAATCCAAGAGCTTGAGCAGGTCGCTCAGTTCGTGAATGACCCGGTCATCCAACACTACAGCAACCTTCTTGCTCAATCGTTCAAAAGGTCTCGCCACGACACCAGCTGCATGCTTCACGTCTGCGCTCCATAAATGGTAGGTACCTTGCCAATTGTCGAATTCCGGCTCCGAGATGCGGGCCAACCCATCCATCAACATGGACGCTGCGCGATAAAGCCGCGCAGCGCCGGTGAACTCTACGGTGGGCGTCACAGTGCCCCAGCAGCTATACAAAGCCGTAACGCCAGACTTTCGCCGAGCGCCACTTCAAGAGGAGAACCGTAAATGCCTACAGGTACTGTGCGACTGCATCGTGTGCTCCGCGCGCCTCCGGAGCGCGTGTATCGGGCGTTCCTGGACGCCGACGCAATGGCGAAGTGGATACCGCCATACGGGTTCACCTGCAAGGTTCACCATATGGATGCCAAGGTCGGCGGCAGCTTTCGGATGTCGTTCACCAATTTCACATCAGGGAACGGTCACTCCTTCGGTGGCGAGTATCTCGAACTTGTTCCTCACGAGCGGATTCGCTACACCGACAAATTCGACGACCCGAACTTGCCGGGAGAGATACAGGTGACGGTGGCCTTGAAGAAGGTGTCCTGTGGTACCGAGATCAACATCGTGCAAGAGGGGCTGCCTGAAGTCATTCCCCTTGAGATGTGTTACCTCGGGTGGCAGGAATCCCTTGCACAGCTTGCAACACTCGTCGAGCCAGAGATCCCGGATTGATGCGGTGACGCCCAACCGATCCATCAACACGGGCGCTGCGCGATGACGCCGCGCTGCGCCGGTCACCTCCACGTTCGGCCTCTCGAAAATGAACCTTTCCTCGCCGTATCGCCAGCGCCGACTTTCACCGGCCTGGCCGGCCTGCCGTCGGGCAGGTGTGTCTTGAAAGGAGCGACCAGTGATTAAGGGAGGCTGCCTGTGCGGCGGTGTCCGCTACGAGTACGACGGCGAAATCGACGAGATTTCGATCTGCCATTGTTCGCAGTGCCGCAAGGCGCAGGGCTCGGCCTTTGCCGCGGTGAGTCCGATCGACTCCGCCCGGTTCAGGCTCGTCTCGGGCAGCGAACTGCTCAGGGAGTACCGCGCCTCGCCGGGCAAGGCCCGGGTTTTCTGCGGCAACTGCGGCAGCCCGATCTACAGCGCGCGGGACGATCTGCCGGAGAAGAAGCGCCTGCGCCTCGGCACTGTGGATACGCCCTTCGTCTGCAGCAACATATTTCATATCTACGTGGATTCGAAGGCGCCCTGGATGGACATCGGCGATGCGCATCCACGCTTTCCCGGACAGAAGCGGTGACGGGCATTTCAAGATGAGCAAACTCGAGACGTTGCCGGCGTCGATGGAGGAGCTGGAGAAGGTTCGCGCGTCGTGCAGGAAGATGGTCAGGCGGCGTGCGGCAACTTCGGGCGGCATGTCACTGATTCCAATCCCGGGCGTGGACATCGCGGGGGACGTCGGCATGCTGCTGCAGCTGATCCCGGCGATCAACCGGAAGTT
>Ga0265297_10011400_pt1 | contig 10894 bp, 12 predicted proteins | sample Munlanlwell13791_FD_192502 | JGI IMG/M metagenome (GOLD analysis project Ga0265297, IMG submission 192502) | Leachate microbial communities from a municipal landfill in Southern Ontario, Canada - Leachate well 137-91 | ecosystem: Engineered > Solid waste > Landfill > Unclassified | place...
TAATGTAATGCTAACTGCTTCTGCGACCAACAACCATCCAAGCCGAGAATTATTAATCCAATGTCCAAGCACCATCGGACCGATTACAAGTCCCACTGCCCGCGCCGCATTAATCAACCCTATCCCCAGTGAAACCGCAATAATTTGAGCATAAAAATGTTTTGCAGCCAACGCTATAAGTGCATCAAATGCGGTAAATCCAACCACAGCATGTAAAATCATCAGATGCAAAACAATAGGATTACGACGAATGTATCCGAATGCTTCTCGCATCATCTTAACAAAATGCTCTTGATTCATCGATAATTCAATATTCATCCGAAGAGTAAATACTAATATCAGCACGAGGACAAACAATCCCGCATCAAGAGCAAAAGCAACTGTTGTTCCCACCCAATAAACTACCAAACCGCTTAATGCCATCCCAAATGTATAAGACAAAGACCATATAATCGAGTGAATTTCATTAGCAGTCTGAAGTGATTTCCCCTCCAAAATTCGTGGCAATAGAGACATTTCAACAGTAAAATGGAAACTCGAAGCTCCCATACGAATAAAGACTAAAAGATATAAGAACCACAACATCCCAATAGTCTCAATACTAATCAACGACAAAGTACAAACTATTTCAATAAGGGTGAGAATAATCATTAACCGCTTCGGATGAATCCGATCAAGTATTACGCCACTCAAAGGAGCTTGAAAAACACCCGGTAAAAAATGAAGGGCCGCTACCAAGGCAATAATAGAAGCACTTGTATTCATCTGAATCAAAAGTGTGTATATTGCTACATTGCTAAACCACGCGCCGAAATAGGCTATCAGCTGAATTACAGAGAGGCGACGGACTAACGGTTCATTACGTAAAAGGGTCAGATAGCGTTTCATAACCCGAAGGTTATCATAGTTAGTTAAAGTTTTTATTTTCATTGACGATTTAGCAGGTACAAAATGTCTCATATTTATCTACAAGGAGAAGTAAAATGGAAATCTTGCAAACTACAGCCAAGATGCAACACAGCCAAACGACTGCACCAAAAACAAGTGCAGAATTGCAACCGACGCAAAGCGTACAGCAAATTCAAAAAGCTCAAATCAATCAGGATAAAGTAGCACAGATTAGTAGTGATCAAAAAACGTCTAAAATCGATTCACAAGAACAGATGAATAAATTGATCGATCAGCTGAATCAGTCGCTGAACCCATTTAATACTTCTCTACGTTTTGGTTTTGATAACTCATCCGAAGATTTTTACGTTTCCGTTATCGAGACAAAAAGCAACCGCATGCTCAGACGTTTCCCTGTCGAACAAGCCCAACAGCTTTTACCTAAGATGCAAGAGGTAAATGGTTTGTTGTTTGATCAAAAAGGGTAATTTCTTAGATTACTCTATCAACTAACAAAAATAATACTCGGACAAAGATTAAGAAGGATTTTCTATGAACAATAATTTGGCATACAATACATATAATCAAAATAATATCGGTGTCGAATCACCTGAGAAGCTAATCCAAATGATGTATGAGGGAGTCTTACGTTTTAACATGCAAGCTAAACGCTCGATTGCCGACAGTAATATTGAAAGACGTACCTATTGGATCAACCGCTCTAATGCTGTTTTAATGGAATTAATCAATATTTTGGATTACAGACAAGGGGACATCGCCCATTACCTTACAGGACTTTATACGTATCAGCTCCGTCTCCTCGTTGAGGCCAATCTCTACAACGATGCAACTAAATTAGATGAAGTCAGCCAAGTATTCAAAGGGCTTTTAGAAGCATGGAAAGAGAGTACTGATGTGGCTTACCAGGCTTAAAACAGCCCTCGTATTAGAAGAGATTGACCGTATCTCATCACTTATTGATGAGATGCCAAAGTTTGATTCAATTGCAGAAATGGAAGAAGCCGCTTATCTTCTTTCACAAAGCAAAATACTTATAGAACAGCATCAACTTGAAGCAGCACAAGCGTTGCAACAGCTTAAAAACACTATTGATTTTCTGAAATCAACCGAAATAAAACCACCCTCTTCACTAAATCTAAAATTTTAACGCTACTCTCACCCATTTTTTGATAAAATCGCGGCATTCACTCCATTATTACTATGGAGTAAGGGTATCAACGATAAGGATGCAGTTATGAAAAAAGAGGTTAAAAAAGTTGTTCTCGCCTATTCCGGCGGTTTAGATACAAGTGTCATTTTAAAATGGCTTCAGGATGAATACAAATGTGAAGTCGTCACGTTTACCGCCGATATCGGACAAGGCGAAGAGGTGGAACCCGCACGGGCAAAAGCAGTCAGTCTTGGAATCAAACCTGAAAATATTTATATCGAAGACCTTCGTGAAGAATTCGTACGCGACTATGTTTTCCCGATGTTTCGAGCAAATGCAATTTATGAGGGAGAATATCTTCTAGGAACTTCTATTGCCCGACCGCTTATCGCAAAACGCCAAGCAGAAATTGCTCGTATTACAGGGGCTGATGCCGTTAGTCACGGTGCAACCGGTAAAGGAAATGACCAAGTCCGTTTTGAAATGGGTTATTTAGGACAGAACAGCGCACTCACCATCATTGCACCATGGCGTGAATGGGACCTGAATTCCCGTGAAAAACTTCTCGCATATGCTGCTGAACATGGTATTAAAATCGAAATGAGCGGTAAAAAATCTCCGTATTCTATGGATGCTAACCTTCTACACATCTCGTATGAGGGAGGAATCCTTGAAGATCCTGCTGCTGAACCTGAAGAGAGCATGTGGCGCTGGACGGTATCACCTCAAAATGCACCTGATGAGGCTGAATATATCGAAATCGGCTATGAAAAAGGGGATCCGGTAAGCCTGAACGGGAAAATCTTATCACCTGCTGTAATGCTAGAACAGCTTAATATTATCGCAGGACGCCATGGTATCGGGCGTGCCGATATCGTCGAAAACCGCTTTGTCGGGATGAAAAGCCGCGGATGTTATGAAACTCCAGGTGGTACCATTATGATTAAAGCACACCGCGCAATCGAATCCTTGACACTGGACCGTGAAGAAGCTCATCTTAAAGATGAATTGATGCCACGCTATGCGAAACTGATTTATAACGGGTTTTGGTTCGCACCTGAGCGTGAAATGCTTCAAGCGGCTATCGATAAAACCCAACAAAATGTCCGAGGCACCGTTCGATTAAAACTTTATAAAGGAAACGTGATGGTAGTCGGACGCAGTTCTGATCTTTCACTTTTCAATCCTGAGTACTGTACGTTTGAAGAAGACTCTGTATATGATCAAAAAGACGCAGGCGGGTTTATTAAACTCAATGCTCTTCGCTTCATCATTGCCGGTAAAGCACGAAAAAATAAATAATTTCAAGGAAGCATTATGAGCATTATTAAAATAGATATGAATTCAGATGAATTCCAAGCTGAATTAGAAAAAACCATCAAATTTACCGATAAAGTTGTAGCTCAATTCAATTGGGTTTATAATCCTGAACAAGAGATTAATGAAGGTGTTCAGCTCGGGCTTGCCCGCAACAAAATGATGTACAGTAAACGTTTTTGCCCTTGTTATATGGTCGAAGAAGTTGACGGAAAATATCAAAGTACTGATAATAGACTCTGTCCGTGTACCCCTGCTATCGAAAAAGAGATACCCGAAGAGGGAGTATGTCACTGTCAAATTTTTTGCACACCGGAATTTGCAGCAGCAAAACGAATGGAGATGGGGATCGAAGAAGCTACCCATCAGCACTCTCGTGGTCTAAGCAAAGAAGAGTGCCAAATGCTATTGACTAAAAGCGATATCGACAGTGATGAACTGACTGCCCTTTTCGAAGCACGCGAGCTCGGTATGGTTAACTTTAAAGTAGTAGACGTTCGTGAATGGATGGAGTGGAAAATGGGACGTATTGACGGTGCTGACATATTAGTACCAACCAGCAGTTTTTTCCAAACACTCAATGAATCAAAATTAAATAAAGACGAAAATATTATTGTCTATTGTCATGTCGGAAGCCGCAGTGCACATTGCCAACGAATTTTGTCAGATATGGGATACACTAAAGTTTCCAATCTCGCACACGGTATCGTCTCTTACAGCGGTAAGATTGTACGAGGCTAATAAAGGAATTAAATGAAAGTTTTATTGACCAAAGATGTCAAAGGTGTCGGTAAAACCGGCGAGATCAAAGACGTAGCAGACGGTTACGGTAAAAACTTTTTAATCGGTAAAGGCTTAGCCTTGGCCGCAACCCATGAGGTACTTAAAAAGTATGAATCTGACCAACGCAAAAAAGCTGCCAACGATGCTGCAGAAATTGAACGGCTTAATACTATCAAAGCTGGGCTTGCTGATATCAAAGTAGTTATTATAAAAAAACTTGGTAATACGGGCCATCTTTTTGGATCTGTTACTAAAGAAGAAATTGCCGATGCGTTACAAGTTCAACATGGGATTGAAATCGACAAAAAAGAGCTCGATGCCAAACACGGTATCAAAACAACCGGTTTACATGACTTGGATCTTAAACTCGGTCATGGTATTCATGCAACTCTTCATTTAGAGATCAAAGGTGAATAAAGCAGGATTTGTCGCTCTTGTCGGGCGGCCCAATGCCGGTAAAAGTACACTGATGAACTGGATTTTGGGTGAAAAAATTGCCCTTGTCAGCCAAAAGGCTAACGCTACACGCAGACGTTCCAATGCAATCGTGATGCACAACGATGACCAAATCATTTTTGTCGATACACCGGGCTTGCACCATGCCGAAAAACTCCTCAACCAATACATGTTAGAAGAGGCCTTAAAGGCGATCGGAGATTGCGATATCGTTGTCTATCTTGCGCCTGCTTCCGATAAAACCATCCATTACGAAAAATTTTTGGAACTCAATTCCGATAAACGTAAACATATCATTGTACTAAGTAAAATCGATCAAATTTCCCAAGCCGATCTCTTAAAAAAAATCGGGGAATATAACCGTTTTAGCGACCATTTCTTAGCGCTTATCCCAATGTCTGTTACCAAAAATGTCGGTAAAAGTGATTTATTGAATACCCTAACAAAATATTTGGATGAATCACCTTATCTGTATGATCCCGAAGATATGACGACCGAAAAAATGCGTGATATCTATAAAGAATTCATCCGCGAAGCAATTTTTGATAATATCAGCGATGAAATCCCATACGAATCAGATGTTATTATTGATAAAATCGATGAAGATGCCCCTGTGGAGCACATTCGTGCCACCATCATTGTCGAAAAAGATTCCCAAAAAGGGATCATCATTGGCAAAGGCGGATCGGCAATCAAACGCATTGGAAAAAATGCTCGCGAAAAAATCGAGCGCCTTGCTTCCAAACCTGTTTATCTGGAACTTTTCGTATCGGTTAAAAAAGGTTGGACCAGTGATAAAAAATTCTTAAGTGATTTAGGATACGAGTGGTAAAACCAACTGTTTTTTTCATCATTCTTATTGGTAGTTTATTATCTGCCGATATCCTCACTCTTTACAAAAGTGGCGGAAAAAAGTTGATGGAACAGCAGATGAATATTCCCTCATACTGGACAGGAGCACTTGTTAATAAAGATATCCGCTTCGGTTATTTCGAACGTGCGTTTTCACTGTTGACATGCAATAAAGAAAAAGGGGCTTTAGAACTTTATATCCCTGACAGACAACAACGATTTTCACTGAAAAAAAGGTACGGCGCCTTTACCGGAAAAAATCCAGGAGACAAGCTCAGTGAAGGGGATCTTCGAACTCCTGTTGGAATTTATACTCTGACCGAAAAGAAAAAAAATGTTGATCCATTTTATGGACCGATGGCATTTGTTACTTCATATCCCAATTTATATGATCGCATACGCGGCAAAAACGGTGACGGTATTTGGGTACATGGGGTACCGATTAGCGGGACACGAGATCCTTTCACTCATGGATGTATTGCCATCAACAACAATGATCTCGTACAGTTAGATCAAACCATTAATCCCTCCAATACACTTTTGATTATTGACTCTTCATTGAAGCAATGGACTAATCCTACGTCATACTCAGCCATTTTAGCCGCTTTGTATCAATGGAAATATACCTGGTCTTATAACGATATTGAGGGATATCTCTCTTACTATGATCCTGCATTTAAACGGTTTGACGGAATGAATTACGAACAGTTCAAACGCTATAAAGAACGTGTATTTGCCAAAAATGAGACAAAAAGCATTACCTTCCATGACCTCAATATTATCCCTTATCCAGGTGAAAAACGAAATCTTTTCTGGGTAACATTTAATCAGAATTATGTGAGTGAAAGCTATCAATATAAAGGTGAAAAATCACTTTTAATTCGATTAAACAACGATCAATCTATTTCTATCTTAACGGAAGAATAGTGCGTATCGCACCAATACTGATTGCCTCTCTTATCAATATCCTCTATGCTGATCCATTTACCCTTATTAAAAAAGAAACAAATACATCATCAACACCGACACTACTTGTTATCGGTGGAATTCACGGCAATGAACCCGGCAGTTACTTTGCAACTGCCATATTAGCCCAATACTATCAGATCACCAAAGGGAATCTTTGGATTATTCCTGATCTTAACCGACTCAGCATACAGAGAGATAATCGAGGAGTAAATGGCGATTTGAATCGTAAATTTGCTGATATCGACCCCAATGACCCCGATATTGATATTGTCCAAAAAATACAACAAGTTATTACACAACCGCAGGTAGGAGTTGTGTTAAACCTTCACGACGGACATGGTTTTTATCGAAAAAAATATCAAAATACTATATTTAATCCTAACGCATGGGGACAAACATGTGTTATCGATCAAGACGCACTTGATAGGGAACGTCCCTTTGGGAATCTCAATCAAATCGCTTCAAATATAAGTAATGAGCTCAATACTAATTTGATTGAAACACATCACTTATTTGACGTGCGTAACACAAATACAAAATTAGATGATGAAGTAATGAAACATTCCCTAACCTATTTTGCTGTTACGCATAATAAGCCTGCATTTGCTATCGAGACTAGTAAAAACCTTTCGACACTACATGAAAAAGTGTTTTACCAGCTTCAGGCAATTGAAGGTTACATGAAATATATGGGGATTGAATTTGAACGTCCTTTTGAACTAACCCCCACGACATTAGAAAAAATAGTTACATTGAAAGGCAATGTAACGATAAACAATAATTTATATCTAAGTCTGGATGATTTAAAAAACAGTTTAAGTTTGATTCCGCTACAATCGGAACGTAATGACTTTAAATTTTCCCATCCATTGGGAAGTGTACGACACAATAAGCAAAGTTATGATCTTTATATCGGTAACAAAAAAATAGGCTCTCTTATTCCAAGCTATTATCCTACAGATAATTGCAAGGGGTTGTTAGCCATTGAAACGGACGGGAAAGTGAAAAATTTTACGTTCGCTACAGATTTTTTTGTAACTGCCGATTTTAAGGTTATCAATGATAATTCAAAGATGCGAGTTAATATCATCGGTTTTACCAAAAGAGGGGTAAAAGATGAAAGTAATTTTCCAGTAGCATTAAAAGATTTCGATACAAACTATTCTATCGATACTTTAAATAAAAGTTATCGAATAGAGTTTTATGAACAAAGCCGCTTCTGCGGAATGGTTCTTGCATATTTTAAATAGGATAGAGGATGAGTAAAAGTAAACAGCAAACCTATTCAACCATCGTATCAGCCAACCCATATAAAGGGGATTATTATATTGGTACATTCGATGCGATATCTGAAATCACTTCTCCTTCATTTAGAAAAGAGCAGTATGCGGTATCTTTTTTAAATACTAAAGGATTTATCTCTACTCTCATTGGAATCAGTAAAAACATTCCCGATGATGATGTGTACGATGCATTAGAAAACAAAGTTTATGAAGAACTCGCATTGGATATGGCTGTCGAATACCATATCAAATATGTTGAAGCAATTCAGCGCAGTACCGAAGGTGACCGATTTTTTCACGTGTTCGTTGTTGACCCTTTAACATTAGATCAAGATTATGCTCAAGTTATTAACGCAATTAAGTATCTTGATCAAATTGTTCCTGTTCCTTTACTGATCAAGTCCCTTTATGTTAAAGAACTTATTGACTCTTCCGATGTTCACTGCTTTATTTATTTTCAAGAAAATGACGCATTCTTCTGTATCTATAATGAACAAGAATTTATTTATGCAAAATCATTGAAATTTTCACTTAAGCAGATGCATGAACGCTTCTGTGAGCTTCTTGGTGAACAAATTGATCTTCTGACGTTTGAAACAATGATCGCCAATGAGGGGTTAAACACATCAAACTCTAACTACCAAAAAAATCTTATTAAACTGTTTGGCGAAATTTTTCTCCATATTAGTGATGTTATGACCTATGCGAAAAGAGCATATGACATCAAAAAATTTGATGAAATATTTATTGGAACAGGGGCGGGAAGCGTTACAGGCTTAGATGAATATGCACAGACTTATTTGGGCATAAAAACAACTCCGTTCGATTTTAACTATGGATTTAATACCAATGGTATCAAAGTAGATCAAATACATCAGTTAATGCATCTCTACGGAAGATTAGAAGCCGAAGAACGTTACGATTGCAACTTTACAATATTCCATCGTCCCCCTCCATTTGCAAAACGTGACAGCGGAAAACTTATTTTAGTCACAGCTGCCGCATTAGCTACAGCTCTTCTTTATCCAGGAGTGTATTGGGGACTTTCCTATGTTGAAGAGTTTCATCATGCTGTTTTAACCAAAGAATATGAACAAGTTCATATTGAAAAGATGACTCGTGAAGCTACTGTTAATTTAAAATTAGCCAATAAAAATGCAGCTCAGGCCCTTTTGGATGAACAAAAAACAGCCTATAAACAAAAACAAGATACGTTGATACAGGTTCACGAGAAAAAAGTTAATTATCCGATGAAATCAAAAATAATGGCTGATTTCACCCGTAGCTTTAACCAATACCGTGTACAACTCAAAAGTATCTCTTATGGTGAAGATGTAAATGATACAAAAACATTTACATTTGGGCTAACGTCATCAAATACACAAGATATTACAGCTCTGTTGAAACATTTAACAGACATTAAGCGCGATAAATATGATTTTAATCTAGAGCTCATCTCTTACAATGAAGAAGAGAAATCTTATTTAAGTGAATTAAAGGCGGTAATCAAATGAAATTACAAATTGAAGACTACCTTTACTCGTTAGATCAGTCCTTATCACAAAAGAGTGATCGTGATAAAATGATGCTTTATGTCATGATTTTCGCTTCATTATTTGCTTTTTCCTATTTGTTATTTTGGGAAAGCTCCGAAGCAGGTTTCAAAATCTCACATGAAAAAGCTCTAAAAGCTGAAAATGATCTAAACATAGACAAGCAATATTTAGCAGCCAATCCTCCTGAACGAATCACACAAATAGAGCAGGAAACGGTTGAGATTGAGAAACAGCACGTCCTTTATGTGCAATATAATACTTATATTAAAGAACAGTTGGAACAAATCTCCTCTTTGTATTACGATGAAAAGGTATGGGGATCTTATCTTGACTCTGTATCACGTTATGCCCGTGCGACTAATGTTAAATTGGTACAATTCGGCAATAGACTCCAAACTGATAACAGTTCATTTGGACATGTTTTAGATATTACAATATCTTCAGAAGGCCAATACAAAAATACCCTTAAATTTATCAACGCACTTGAACAAAGTCAGTTAGTCGTTGATCTTCATGATTTCAACATAACTGCTGAGGAAAAACTTAAAGGGGATCTTAATATCTCAGTATGGGGGATTGTAAGACAATGAAAAAATATCTACTCTTAGGACTCATAAGCTTTACATCACTCATGGCTTCAACAGTACCTGTTGTTAATCCAACTGATTCTGTTGCTACAATGCAGCCTCAAGGAGACAAAGAGTTAGCTTGGGTTGATGAACAAATTCAGGCAATCCTTCCAGCACGTGTCGGTATCCCTGATAGTTTCATCAACTCATTACGTGATCCGATGAAAATGAAAAAGCCTCTTGCTAATACGATTGGTGGGTCTAAGCTTCTTGCTCCGCCTAAATTAGGTGGTCTGGGGCTTTTAACTCCGCCAAAAGTTATTGAAGAACCTTTGCGACTTCAAGCTATTATAAACAAATCGGTCTTAATCAGCGGAAAATGGTACAAAGCAGGTGACCCAATCCGGAATTACACACTCCTAGAAATTAAGGCAAATTCTGCCTTATTAACAGACAAAAAAGACCAAAAGCTTATTTTGTTTTTAACAAAACAAAATAATAATATTAAAATCATCACGAAATAGGAAAGTATCATGACATCAGTAATTAAACACCATGCGCGAGCGTTTATGTTATCCGTTGCCACGGCTGCCCTTCTCACACCTACACTGCAGGCAGATTGTACGTATGAGCTTTTCAATATCTCTTCAGTGAAAGGGACAACTGTAGGAGAATTTATTGACCAGCTGAGCGATGAGTGTGGAATGAGTCTTATTGTTACAGATGAGCAAGCAGAGGGTATTCTAAAAAAACCTATGAATAAAACCTTCTTGAAGAACTTGACCATCAATGAAGTATTAGACTTAATTATTAAAGAAAATAATCTTCAGTATACATTGCAAAACAATGTCCTTAAAATCTCTTATCTGACAACAAAAACCTACAATATTGATTATATTGCAAGTGGCCGTAAAGGAACGGGAAGCACTAATATTCGATTAAGTTCTAACTCTGGTACAGCCGCAGGTGCAACAGGTACAACAGGTACAACAGGTACAACAGGTACAACCGGTACAACCGGTTCAACTGGAACTAGTTCGAATATGAAAG
>Ga0265297_10011401_pt1 | contig 10893 bp, 11 predicted proteins | sample Munlanlwell13791_FD_192502 | JGI IMG/M metagenome (GOLD analysis project Ga0265297, IMG submission 192502) | Leachate microbial communities from a municipal landfill in Southern Ontario, Canada - Leachate well 137-91 | ecosystem: Engineered > Solid waste > Landfill > Unclassified | place...
AGCCCCGCAAGAGATCCCCCGTGCCGCATTTGTCCTCTTATAAATCTCACCAATAAGGTATATGTGCACCATTACAAAAAATGATCAAATTGGAAAAGGTGAGAGTGTGCAAAAGGAAGAGTTACTGCATTTACACATGCTGATGATCCACATCAAGAAGTACTACGAAGGCGTCTCCCACGAAGAGATTGAAACCGACCGCTACAATTCTCTGGCAATTTCACCGGTTCATATCCATAAGGACAAGAAAGCGCACAAGGACGCCCTCTTAACGTTGGGCGATGAGATTGTTTCCCATATCCATCACCACCCCCAACAAGTGGTGAACTATTCTTCCGAGACTGCTTCCCAGAAAGTTGCAGCCGAACATTAAGTTTTTATGGACGAGGCACTGGCGCTCCGGGAGATGATCTCCCGTATCCTCGCCCTCCCCCCGGGTGAAGAGGCAATCGTATCCGCCAAGATCGCGATCTGCCGGAAATATTCCCTTCCGGTTGTCCCGAAAAACTCGGCAATCCTAGCCGCTGCGCTGCCCGATGAGCGGGAGACTCTGAGAAGACGCCTGCTGGTAAAGCCCAGCCGGACCCTCTCCGGTGTAGCCCCGGTCGCCGTGATGACCTCGCCGGCTCCCTGCCCGCACGGGAAGTGCCTCCCTTGCCCGGGAGGTCCGGATCACCCGTTCCACTCTCCCCAGAGTTATACGGGTGAGGAACCCGCAGCAAAACGGGCGCGGGAACACGAGTACGACCCGTTCCGGCAGGTTCATGCCCGGCTCAAACAGTTCGAGGCGCTCGGCCATAATGTCGACAAGGTGGAACTGATCGTAATGGGCGGGACGATGACGGCCCGGCCGGTGGAATACCAGGAGACGTTTGTCTCCCGGTGTATCGAAGCGATGAATACCTATCCCGGTGGCATTCCTGCAGAACAACCGGTTCCGGTTGATGAGGTTATCGGGGCCAACGAAACCTCTCCAATCCGTTGCGTCGCGATCACGTTTGAGACCCGACCGGACTGGTGTAAGCGGGAGCACATCGACCGGATGCTCTCTCTCGGTGTCACCAAAGTGGAGCTCGGTGTCCAGCACACGGACGATGCCATCCTCACCTTCAACCGCCGTGGTTGTACGGTGGCCGATACGGTGGCCGCAAATACCCTCCTCCGCGATGCGGGCCTGAAGGTGGGATTTCACATGATGCCCAACCTCCCGTCCTCAACGATTGCAGCAGACCAGGAGATGTTCGAGACAATTTTCTCAGACCCCCGGTTCAAGCCGGATTTCCTGAAGATCTACCCGACTCTCGTTACCCCGGGCTCTGAGATCGAGGAACTCTGGCAGATTGGGAGATATTCACCCTATAAAGAGGACGATCTCGTGGATCTCATCGCGTACGGGAAATCGCTCATCCCCGAGTTCGTCCGGCTCCAGCGGATCCAACGCGACATCCCGGCAACCCTGATCGTGGCCGGCTCAAAGCACTCCAACTTCCGCCAGCTCGCCCAGAACCGGCTGAAACGCCACGGCAAACACTGCCGGTGCATCCGCTGCCGGGAGATTGGGCGGCTCCCCTCGATTGCGGATGCCGCAATCCAGGTCATGCAGTACGAGGCATGCGGCGGTCAGGAGTTCTTCATCTCTGCTGTATCGGGGGATTCCCTGATCGGGTTTGCCCGGCTCCGTTTCCCGTCGCAGGTGTTCCGGCCCGAACTGGAAGAGTCAGCGCTCCTGCGGGAACTCCATGTGTATGGTAGTCTTGTACCGGTGGGGGAGAATGCAGAGTCCGAGGAGTGGCAGCACCGGAATTACGGCCGAATGCTCCTTGCCAAAGCAGAAGAGATCGCTTGCGGGGCGAACTACCGTCATCTTGCGATCATGAGTGGTATCGGGGTCCGGCCCTATTATCGCAGGCAGGGCTATGAACGTAAAGGTCCCTATATGGTTAAGGGGTTGTCATGAACCCGGCCACGACCGAATTTATCCGCCAGCGGTTTACCGAGTATTACAAAAAAACGGTCCTTGTCTCGCCCACTTCGCTTGAGCAGCGCGAATGGGGATTCGTACTCTTCAACCCGGGTGCCACCGAGATGCGGATGCGGCGCCATATCGCCTTCTCAGGCCGCGAGGAACTCTCCGATTATATCAGGAACCTGATTCCCCAGCATGCCTACTACTCGACGGCCTATTACGAGAAACCCGATGCCGGGACAATGGCGGATAAGATCTGGTGCGGGGCAGATCTGATCTTCGATCTGGATGCCGATCATATCGTGCGGGGCCCCTATGATGAAATGCTGGCCCGGGTCAAGGAGGAGACCGAGAAACTCCTTGCCATGCTGACGGTCGAGTTCGGCATGGATCCAAAGACCATCGAACTCGTCTTCTCAGGTGGCCGGGGGTACCATGTCCACATCCGGGATATTGCATTCCGGGGCTGGGGCAGTGCCGAGCGCCGGGAACTGATCGATTACATCTGCGGGATCGGGATCGACCCGGCCGCCATGCTCACCGGAAAACTTACTGCCACCCCCGGCTGGCCGGCCAGGTACCGCGAGGCGCTCCTCGAATATCTTGGCTGGATCGGGACTCTGCCGGAACCCGAGGCACTGGCCTACCTGACAGCGATGGAAGGTATCGGGAAAGATTCGGCAGCAACATTTCTTAAAACACGTGAAGAGATCATGGCAGATATCCGAAAACGACCCTCGGCCATGATCCTGAAGAACCGGGTGCTTGGTATTCTTGTTGCGCAACAGGATGGGGATCTGAAGAAACGGCTGCTCGCCCGGGCGGCCCTTGCGGACGAACCTGTCACCACCGACACGAAACGGCTGATCCGGATGCCGACGTCCCTTCATGGGGGGAGCGGCATGCGGGTCCAGCACCTCGAACTCCGGGAACTCCATGACTTCGATCCGCTGACCGATGCTGTTGTCTTCGGTACCCGGGACGTGAAGGTGGATCAGAAGTTTCACGTGAAGATGCCGATGCTCGGAAGCACTTATGAGATCCAAAAGGGCATCACTACAGTACCGGAAGCGGTGGCAGTATTCCTCTGCTGCCGCGGCATGGCTGACATAGCCTGAAAGGATCCACCATGAATCTTGACGACCTGCGCAGCATCCTCCTCTCCGAGCGGGAGACGGGGAGACTCACGTCCGTTGCCCCCGATATCTTCGACAAGGGGCACGCCGAGCTCGCGGCCATCACAAAAAAGGTCTATGCATTTGAGGATCCGTTCTCGGATGAAGCCCGGTCCCTGATCGATGAGACCTTGTCTATCCGTGAGACCCTGCACGAGATCTTCTCGATCCGCACCCGCAAGATCCTCGCCCTCACGATGATGCATGCTGAGGGCAACTATTACGACCGCGAGGAGGTAAAGCGGATGATCCCGGCGGAGCGGGAGATGTTCGACCAGAGCACCGCGGCAGTTGAGCAGAGCCAGCGCGTTCTGTTACAGAACCAGCCGCACGCATCGATCACGGCAGCTTCCCGGCAGTCACCCCCTCTGGAGAGCCCGGTGTTTGCCGATGTGGATGAAGTGGAAGATGCCGGGCCGGTCTCCTATGCGGATGAGCCGGCCGAACCGGGGCCGCAGGCCCTTCCCATTGCGGGAGGCGTGGTTCCCGCGCCCATCGACCATCCCTGCGCTCTGGTCCGGGTACTCGAAGATATGGACTCTTTTCTGGGAGTCGATGGGAGGATTTATACCCTCTCAAAAGGAGATATAGTGACGCTTCCTGAGCGGAATGCTGCGGTCCTGAGTGAACGCAACATAGTGTTAAATATCAATCTCTGCAAATAATATTGCTATTCGATTCGGGAATAATCGGTGAAAATTTTATGAAGATGCCAGCAAAATTTACGACGTACTGCCCGTTCTGCAGGAACCACCAGGTGCACGAAGTCGAGAAGGTAAAGAAGAGCAAGACCACCGGCCTCCACTGGATTGACCGCCAGAAGGCGCGGAGAGGCAAAGTGGGCAACATGGGTAAGTTCTCAAAGGTGCCCGGTGGCGACAAGCCAACAAAGAAGATCAATGTCCGGTACCGCTGTGTCACCTGCGGAAAGGCGCACCTGCGCAAGGGTTACCGTGTCGCGAAATTCGAGCTGACGGAGTGAGTTTAACATGGTAAGCCAGATTCGGGAAAACCGGAGTAAATTTTTTAAGGTAAAGTGCCCTGACTGCGAGAACGAACAGGTTCTCTTCGAGAAGGCAAGCACGGTCGTCAAGTGCGTTGTCTGCGGCAGTGAACTTGCCACCCCCGCCGGGGGACGTGCGAACATCAAGGCAGAGATCGTCCAAGAGCTCCAGTGAGTCTCCTCATGGCAGATCGCGAGTGGCCACAGGAATCGGAACTGGTTGTCTGCACGGTCGAGAACGTCAAGGACTTTGTGGCCTTCGTCTCGCTCGATGAATACAACGGTCGGCAGGGGCTTATCCCCATCTCGGAGATAGCTACCGGCTGGATCAAGTACATCCGCGATCATATCCGCGAAGGCCAGAAGATCGTCTGCAAGGTGCTCAATGTCGACCGGACCCGCGGTCACATCGACCTGTCCTTAAAGGACGTCAACGAGCACCAGCGCCGCGAGAAGATCCGCGAGTGGAAGAACGAGTCCAAGGCCCAGAAGTGGCTCGGGTTTGTTGCGGAACAGACCGGCGAGCCGCTTGCAGCAATAGAGGATGTCATCTACAAGAAGTACGGGGCATTCTACCCGGTCTTCGAGGACATCGTCATCGACCCCGAGACCTCGCTGAAAAAGCTCGGGTTCTCAAAGAAGGTCTCCGAGGTTCTCCTCCACGTTGCGCAGGAGAGCGTGAAGGTGCCCCACGTTGAAGTGACCGGGCACCTTGTGCTTGAATCGATGCGTCCTGACGGTGTCGAAGTGATCCGGAAGGCGCTTGAGAAGGCCAGCACTTCAAAGAGCTCCGGTGCCGAGGTTGAGCTGTTATATCTCGGTGCCCCGACCTATCGTATCAAGGTGAAGGCACCAGATTACAAGGCAGCCGAGAAAGCGATCGAGAAAGCCGCAAATGCCGCAATCGCCGTTCTGGAAAAAGCCGGTGGCGAAGGCAAACTCGTCAAGAAACCAAAGTCCGGGAAGTAACGCAACCATGAGCGGTCGTATCCGGCACTGCCCGGCAGATCATATCTATACTCTTTCTTTAACCTGTCCTGTATGCGGCAAACCGACAGCAGTTGCCCATCCCGCCCGGTTCTCTCCTGAAGACAAGTACGGCAAGTACCGCAGGCTGGCCCACCATGATTGAGGATATCGCCGTCACGTATCTTGAATCGTTTGATAAATCGAAACTCTCCAATCCGGTTCTCATCGAGGGCCTGCCCGGCATCGGCCAGGTTGGAAAACTCGTTGCCGAGTACATGATCCATATCCTTGAGGCTGAGAAGATAGGCGAGATCCATTCGCTGTATTTTCCCCCGCAGGTGATCCTGGATGAGGACGGCCTTGCGCGACTGGCCCGGAACGAGCTGTACCTCTACCGCTCGGAAGGAAAAGAACTGGTCTTCCTGGTGGGTGACCACCAGAGCACGTCCGGGGAGGGGCACTACATCCTTGCGGACTGCTACTGCGGGATTGCCGAGGAGCTGAAGGTGAAGCGGATCTACACGCTCGGAGGCTTTGGCGTGGGCCACCTTGTAGATGCGCCCCGAGTGCTCGGAGCGGTGAACCGCCTTGGTCTCCGCGAGGAGGTCGAGGCATTGGGTGTGACGTTCACCCGGGACGAGCCGGGCGGCGGGATCATTGGCGCCGCCGGCCTGATCCTCGGGCTCTCGGCTCCTATGGGGATCGATGCGATCTGCCTGATGGGCGAGACGAGCGGGTACCTGGTGGACCCGATGAGTGCGGCGAACGTCCTTGCGATCCTCTCAAAACTGATCGACGTTCCTGTCGATCCCACAAAACTGAACGACCGGGCCGCCGAGATGGAGAAGGCCATCGAGAGCATGGTCGAGGGCGAGAAGGGAAAAGAAGAGGAACTGAGTTATATCGGGTGAAGGATACGGATCTGGCTTTCGCATCGCCTCATCTCAACGTTTTTTAGATTTTTTCTTCCAGAAATTCTACAATCTCCTCAATATCCGGCACCGAATGCACCGGGTAGATCTTCACGAACACAACCCGCTGTTTCTCATCAACAATAATATTTGCCCGCTCGGAGAACCCGTTCTCGTCCCGGAAGATCCCGTACTTCTGCGCAACGGCCCCATGATGCCAGAAATCGCAGAGAAGCGGGGTCTTTGTGATTTCGAGACTCTTTGCCCATGCCTTCTTGCAGGGTATGGAATCGACGCTGATGCCGACAGGAATGCAGTTGTTCGCGAGGAGCACGTCCCGTTTCTCTTCAAGCGACTGCATCTGGGCAGCGCAGAACTCCGTCCACGCGAGCGGATGAAAGGAGAGAAGCACGCGTTTTCCGGCCTGCTCGCAGAGATCGAATGTCTTGTCGTTCTGGTCTTTTAATGAGAAGTTCCATGCCGGATCGCCTACCTGCACCATGCCTGCCTGTGTCATACGGTCACCTTTACTGGTGTTCTGTTTGTTGGAGAGCATGAGGTTATGCATCGCGGCCGGGTTGGTCCGTTTACCCGTACGCACGCGATAGCCCCGCCCGCCACAAACTTTGCCCCTGCCCGACCCCCTGCGCACCGGATCGCTCTCAAGAAAGGATCTTTCGTCGTAAAAATGCGTAAAAATCCCGTATATTCAAAAAATGCAGAGGGGGGTCGGGCAGGGGCATTTTGGTTTTTAGCCGCAAAAATCCTGCGGCTCGCGGCCGATCCGTCCGGTAATCCCATAGGTCCTGCGCCGCATTTCTCCCTGGATAGTCTGGTTATTACGGCTGATCCGACCCGGCGCGTGCGAACGTGTGTACCTGTCCGACCCCCCACATCCCCCGGTGGATGTGCTATGTCTATGAGCGGTTCAATGGCAGGGCCTGATTCACCGATACCCTCATATCGGACGCTATGCAACATCCCAGTACCAGCATGACCGAAGAGTTTTCCGATATCCCGGTGTTTATGGAGCAGATGGCAGAGTCGATCAGGAAGACCGTGGCCCTGCTGGACAAAGCGGAGACCTCTGCATTTTTTGACCGGATGCTTGCGGCCCGGAGGATCTATGTGGCCGGGGCCGGCCGGTCCGGTCTCATTGCCCGGGCCTTTGCCATGCGGATGCTCCACCTGGGCTTCGATGTCTACGTGGTCGGTGAGACGATCACCCCGGCCTTGCAGCCCGGTGATACCTTCGTGGTCTTCTCGGGATCCGGGGAGACGCACTCGATGGTGACCTTTGCAAACACGGTAAAGGATCTTGGGGGAAATGTCTGCCTCATCACCGCATCGCCCGATTCAAACCTGAGGAGGATCGCGGACTGCGTGGTGAACCTCGGGGATCTCACCGGGTACTACAAGGGCGATACGTCCACGTTCGAGGAACGGCAGGTGACCGGGCAGTACCGGTCGGTTGTAGCAGCATTCGCCCCGCTGGGCACGATGTTCGAGACCATGGCCCTGATCTTCTCCGATGCCGTCATCTCGGCCCTGATGGAGGCAAAGAAAGAGGGTGCCGGGGAGCTGAAAGGACGGCTCCTGAACGTGGATGGATGAAGAAAATCTCCCTGTTTTTATCCTGTAATAACCGGACCTGAAGGAATCATGCTCGTCACTGCCGATCTCCATATCCATTCCCCGTATTCGATTGCTGTCTCACGCTTCATGCAGCCGGAGCAGCTCCTCAAGGGCTGCGTGACCAAGGGGATCCAGGTGCTCGGCTCGGGCGATGCACTCCAGCCGGACTGGCAGGACGGGTGGAAACCGTTCCTTTCGAACGATGCCGGTATCGTGATCGTCCCGCAAACGGAGATTGAGGATAAGAGCCGCGTTCACCATGTCATTCTGGCAGAAGACTTTGCCCAGTTCGACCAGCTCCGCGACCAGCTCAAAGGAACCTGCAAGAGTTTTGTGACCAGCGGCCGGCCCCATGTGTACCTGAGCGGCGAAGAGATCGCGCATACCGCCCACGATGTCGGGGCCCTCGTCGGCCCGGCCCATGCGTTCACCCCCTGGACCGCGATGTACGCGTACTTCGATTCCGTCCCGGCGTGTTACGGGGATGCGAAGATCGATTTCCTTGAGCTTGGCCTCTCCGCGGACAGCTCCTACGGTGCGGCAATCCCCGACCTGTACGATGTCCCGTTCCTGACCAACTCGGACGCCCACAGCCCGTATCCCGACAAGCTGGGCCGGGAGTTCAACCGGATCCGGGCCGGCAGCCCCGATGCAAAGGGCGTGCTGGCCGCGATCCGGGCAGGGGCGATCGCGATGAACGCCGGGTTCTTCCCGGAGGAAGGAAAGTACAACCGCACGGCCTGCACCCGGTGCTACGAGCAGTATTCCCTTGAAGATGCGATCCGGCACCAGTGGCGGTGCCCGGCCGATGGCGGAATCATCAAGAAGGGTGTATCCGACCGGGCACGCGAGTTGTCGCACGGGAGCGAGGCCCGGATACGGCCGCCCTACCTCCGCGTCATCCCGCTTGCCCAGATCATCCAGACCATGGAAGGGGCCTCGTCGCCGAATACGAAGAAGTGCAAAGCGATCTATGCGAAGTTCATCGAAACGTTCGGAAACGAGATCGCGGTCCTGATCGATGTGCCGGTTAAGGAGATCCGGGCGATCCACCCGAAGGTCGCCGCAGCCATCGAAGCCCTGCGGAACGGCACGGTCACTCTCCATCCGGGGGGCGGCGGGAAGTACGGCACGTTCTCGCTGGGTTCGTAATGGGGACAACTCCCCGCACCAGTGACCCGGCCCTCGGACATCCGCCCATCGGTCCGCGTCTGCCCGTGCTGATCAGGAATACCCTTTTTTGAGCCGGTTTGTTATTAGTACACAGGAACCGGTACCATGGAGCTCGGACTGATCGCCAATATCCTGATCGTGTTTGCCGTGGCGCTCGTGGTCGGGATGATCTTCAACCGTATCCGGGTGCCTCCCCTTGTCGCCTTTATCCTGACCGGGGCCATTGTCGGCCCGTACGGGTTCTCCATCATCACGGGACAGGACCAGGTGGCAACTCTCGCAGAGCTCGGCATCATCCTGCTCCTCTTTACCATCGGCCTTGAGTTCTCGTTCAAGGATCTCTGGAAGATCCGCGCCATCGCGATCGTGGGCGGGGCCCTGCAGGTCGCCCTTTCGTTTGCATTCTTTGCAACCCTTGCCATGATCATGGGCCTGTCCCTGAACCAGGCAATCCTGATGGGATTTTTGTTCTCCCTCTCCAGCACCGCCATTGTTCTCAAGCTGCTGCACCAGCGGGGAGAGATGGACTCCCCTCACGGCAACATCGTGCTTGGTATCCTGATCTTCCAGGACCTCATGGCCATTCCCATGATCATGGCGATCCCGTTCCTTGCCAGCATCCCCCTGCTGGACCCAACCCCACTGCTCTCGGGTGAAGCCCTGGTAAGCCTTGTCTTCAAGGATCTGGTCATCGTGCTGATCCTCGTTGCCCTGGCAAAATGGGTCATCCCCCGGGTCATGCACGAGATCGCCCGGGCCCGCAACCAGGAACTCTTCCTCCTCGTGGTCATCCTGACCTGTTTCGGCGTTGCATGGATGGTATCGTTCACCGGCATGTCCCTGGCCATCGGCGCCCTGCTTGCCGGGCTGATCATATCCGGGTCGGAATACAGCCACCAGGCATCCAGTATTGTCCTCCCGTTCCGCGACATCTTCACCAGCTTCTTCTTCATCTCGGTGGGGATGCTCGTGGATATCCGGTTCCTTGTGGCAAACCTCTGGATTGTCGTCTTTTTGATCCTTATTGCCATCCTGGCAAAGGCCCTGCTTGCCACCGCGGCACCCCTTGCCCTGGGATACCCCCTGCGGACGGCCATCATGGCCGGTCTTGCCCTGGCACAGGTAGGGGAGTTCTCCTTCATCATTGCCCAGAGCGGGTTCGATACCGGCATCCTGCCGGCCGAAACCTACCAGATGTTCCTCATCGTCGCCCTGATGACCATGGCGGTCACTCCTCTGGTGTTGGGTATCGGCCAGCCTCTTGCCGGGAGGCTCTGCAGCGTGCCGGCCCTCTCCCGGGTCGTACAGGGCACCTGTGGCATGACCGAGAATGGTAAGAAGCCGCCCCGTGCGGATCACCTGGTGATCATCGGGTACGGGGTGACCGGCCGGAACCTGGCCCGCACGGCATCCCGCTCCGGTATCGCCTCTGCCATCATCGAACTCAACCCGGACCTTGTCAGGGATGCCCGGAACGATGGCGAATCGGTGGTATTCGGGGATGCGACGGCTGACGGGGTGCTGCACCATGCCGGTATCGCCTCTGCCCGGATTGTGGTGATCGCCATCAACGATCCGGTGGCGACCCGGAAGATCGTGGGTCTCTGCCGCCGCCTCAACCCGGCCCTCGCGATCATCGTGCGCACCCGATACGTCAGCGAGGCAGAGGACCTGCAGGCAATCGGGGCGGACGAGGTGATTGCCGAGGAGTTCGAGACCTCGGTCGAGATCTTTACCCTTGTGCTGCACAAGTACTTTGTTCCCCGGGACCAGATCGAGGCATTCATCTCGGATATCCGTGCCGATGGCTACCAGATGCTCCGCAGCCGGCGTGCCGTGCAGGCAACACTCCCCGATCTCGTGCGGCATCTCCCCCATATGTCGATTGCGTCCCTCACCATTGAACCGGGTTCAGCGCTCGACGGTGTCACGCTGGGGGGATTCAACCTGCGGAAACGGACCGGTCTCCTCGTCCTTGCCATACAACGGGGAACGGAAACGATCACCAGCCTGAGCGGGGAGACCCTGCTGTATGCCGGGGATGCTGCAATCGTCTATGCG
>Ga0265297_10011402_pt1 | contig 10893 bp, 15 predicted proteins | sample Munlanlwell13791_FD_192502 | JGI IMG/M metagenome (GOLD analysis project Ga0265297, IMG submission 192502) | Leachate microbial communities from a municipal landfill in Southern Ontario, Canada - Leachate well 137-91 | ecosystem: Engineered > Solid waste > Landfill > Unclassified | place...
GCTCACGAATTATCTCATATTAAAAACAAAGATATGCTTTTACAGACCGCGGTCGTTGTTTTAGTGGGAGTGATTTCGATTATCACGGATTTCTTTTTGAGAATCAGTTTCTGGGGAAGGAACAAGGATAATGATAATAATTCTAATTCCAATGCCATTATGATGATTATCGGAATCGCAGTGGCAGTATTGGCTCCGATTGCGGCAACCTTGCTTCAATTATCAATTTCCAGAAAGAGAGAATTCTTGGCCGATGCTTCGGGAGCACTGTTAACTAGGTATCCGGAAGGACTGGCCAGCGCTTTGGAAAAAATTGCGGCCGATGACAGTTATTTAAGAAAAGCTAACAGCTCCAATGCTCATCTTTTTATTTCATCTCCTTTTAGGGGAAAAGAAAATAAGAATTGGTTTAATAAATTATTTTTAACTCATCCGCCAATGGAAGAAAGGGTGGCTAATTTGAGGGGGATGAAGATATAGTCCTGGAGAGGTACAAAAGCGGCTTAATTGGCAGTCCTGGAAAGACTGTGTGCGGAAACGTACCGAGGGTTCGAATCCCTCCCTCTCCGCATTATTTAATGTATAGAAGGGTATAAGCTTGAATCCTTTCGCCCCTATAAATCTTGACGTTAATAATAAAAAATGTTATTTTCAGAAAAACTTGGAAAACAGAAGGGAGATAGATGGAAAAAAAAAGAGATTGGGTAGAAAACGAATGGGTCTGGGGATACAAACCAGATACTAACATTCGAGTGCATGGTCGTGTGGCAAATGCAAACGATCTCATTGATGGATATGTGCGCGTCTGGACAGACGGAGGAGGAAATGTAACCCAAGTAATTCATGTAGCGAGAGAAGAAGATCCACGCTATGAATAGTAAATTACTATTTATAAAAGGATTTCTTCCTCGCTTTTTAATTATAGTTCTGTAATAAAGATAGATGTTAAAAATACTTGACAAAATGTATACTATACCATACACTGGAAATATAAGAATAATATACATTAAAGCATGTCATATAAAAATTTTAAGATTGCAAGATTATTAATTACTTTTTTTCTCGCGATGACCGTTTCAATAGCGATAAGCACGGAAAATGTTTTGCTAGCTGTTTCGGCAATTGGAATAGGAATGATAACAATGGTCTTAATAAAGAAAAACGTTAAGGCAGTATTAGTCGATGAAATGGTTAAGAGTATTGCCGGCAAATCGGCTCTTATGGCCTACAGCATTACCGTTCCTATCTTGGCTGTTCTTTCTTTGGTTTTTATGTTCTCTGATTTAAAAAACGAAAGTTCTTATTTATATAACCTGGGAATAATTTTTAGCTATATTGCTTTATTCAATATGGCCGTTTATTCTATCGCTTATTATTACTATCGAAAAAAATATGGCTCAGATAAAGAATAACATCAAAGTCTTAAGAGCCGAAAAGGGAATGACGCAGGAGGAGCTGGCGGAAAAAGTGAATGTCACCAGGCAGACCATCATTGCGATCGAAAAAAACAAATATGTTCCTTCTCTTGAATTAGCCTACAATATTTCTTTGTTTTTTAAAAAGAAAATTGAAGAAGTTTTTGAATATTTGTAGCTTTTTATTCTTAATTAATATATAATATTATTAATGAATAAATTAAATCCAAAAACAGAAGAGGGAACTTTGGTAATTACCGCTCTTTTTGTTCTTGTCACTTCGATGTTCAATCCGACTATCTCGATTGTCTTGGCGCTCGCCAGTTTATCCATATTTCTTGCATATAATTTAGTGACAAAAAAATAATGATTTTTGCAACCAGCAATCATCAAAAACTTAAAGAGTTTGAGTCGATTTTGGGAATTAAATTAAACCATTCCGATTTGGATTTGGATGAAATCCAATCGGTTGACGTGGAAGAGGTGGCCATTCACAAAGCCAAGCAAGCTTATGAATTATTAAAAGAGCCGGTAATCGTTGAAGATACGGGATTGTATTTTGAAGAATTGAACGGATTGCCCGGAGCTTTAATTAAATTTTTTGTTAAGAAATTAACTTTGGAGCAAATTTGTTCTTTAGTTAAAGAGAATAGGGTAGCGACGGCCGTTACTTGCATTGCCTATTTTAACGGTAATGAATTGAAGATATTCAAAGGGGAAACAAAAGGGGAAATAGCTAAAGAGCCCAGAGGAACAAATGGATTCGGCTGGGACCCTATTTTCATACCCGAAGGATATAGCCAGACTTTCGCGGAAATAACTTCTGAAGAAAAAGAAGATAAATTTATGCGAAAAGAAGCAATTAAGAAGCTTAAATATAATATTGACAAACTCGACTAAATATTGTATCTATTAATTGTACCTTGATAATTTACGGTTGATTAACAGCTTAACTTAAGACGATTCAGTCTTTTTAAGTTAGGCTGATTATTCGGCCTAAGGGTGATTTGATGGTTTTCAATATTAATGATATCGTCCAAATCGTTAACGAGCAAGGAGAGGTTATTAAAAACCTCGAAACAACCGTTAATGAAAAGAATAAAGAGGTAGAGTACGCCCGCCTCACGAATGGATTGTTCAAGCACGAGATTACAAATCAGTATATGGGAATTAACGCCTACATCTGTTTTATTGAAGATGACTTGTGCTCGGAAAAAGAAAAACCAGAACTTATCGAAAAGATTTTCAAAATTTCTCCTAAAATTACAAGCCTGCTTAAAGAATGGTCAGAATATCATTCTGCCGGTTATCGGGTTCAGTGGCAAACCTTGCCACAGATTTTCAGGAGATGCGTTGGACTTCATTCGAACATCAAAGTCAATCTGGTTAAAGATAATCTTTCGATCATCAGCACCCTGCCATTCAGATAGTCATGTCCAGCATGGTCAATAATACCGCTATGCACGGAGGACAAGATGTAAGCAAAGTTGAAATTGACTGGCAAAAAGTTCCCGGAGGCATCATTCTTATCTATGAAGATAACGGTGTCGGTATTCCTGACGAACAAAAACAGGACATCTTTAAAAAAGGATTCGGGAAAAATACCGGTATGGGTTTATTTTTAGCGAAAGAAATTCTGAAGATAACAGGACTGGAAATCGCTGAGAAGGGAACGTACGGTAAGGGAGCAAGATTCGAAATTTTTGTTCCCGAGGGTGCATACAAGCTATATTAACATAAATATAGCTTCTTTTTATATCATATTGACAAAATATATAGGTGTTGTATAATATGGTTATGGAAGCTGTGTTAATCAGTAAGAGCTTAAAGCCAACAAAGGCCTTAAGTAGAGCAGCAACGACGGTTGAAAAAAACTCCATTATTGGAGTAAAAGAAAGAGAACTGATAAAAGAAGGCAAGAATGTTTCTCAGGGCGTTCTCCGAATCCATCTCTTTGGAAAGGGAAACACCATCAAGAAACTCCTATTCATTGTGAATAGTTGCCCCGATACAGTTCTTTCGGTTCCAGCATAACCCATCTTTTTGAGAAAAACTTAAATCGGTGGGTTTTACTTTATATTGACAGAATCGTTGACAAAAAGTAGAACAGCTGTAAGATTTATGGAGGCATTATTATGTTCGCATATGATCAAGTATCTACTCTTCAGAGGGCAAAAAGGGAGATGGCACAAGATTCACTCCAAACCTTCGTAAGAGAGCACGATGAACAGATCACTGACTTGGCTCGTAAAAAATTAAATAAGGGCGAAGTAGTGGAAGAAATTTCGGTCAAGGCTTCTGTTAAGATAGGGAAGTATTGCTATCAAGAAGCTTCGGTCGAGATTGAAAAGATGAGCATCTTACGCAGAATTTATCTTGCATTGAAGAAAGTTGACCATCGGGACATTTTCATCAATGAGACAGTTTGCGGATTAGCGCTTATCATCACCATTAAGGTATTCGTTTCGAGATAACCCGCACTCTTTTAAATAAAAGAAGTTGCGGGTTTTATTATTGCATTTTTATCACTTTCAGGTTAAGATTGATATATATTTAAGCTTATTATTTTTTAAATTATGGACGGAATAAACTTTACAAATAAAGCTCAGAAAATAGTAATGCAGGCGCAGAATTTGGCGCGAGATATGGGGCAACAGCACATTGATGCTTTGCACCTGCTTTTTGCTATCCTGTCAGACAATGACAATATAGTTTTTACTCTTTTAAACAAACTGAATGTCGATATCGAAGATTTACAGAAGAAAATCAGGAGCGCTTTGGGTCAAATTCCAACGATAACCAGCGACAAAGTAGTAGGCCAGTTTTATCTCACCCAGGATATGGATAAGGTGATTAACGGAGCAAAGGACGAAGCAATAAACATGGGCGATGAATTTGTTTCATTGGAACATTTATTTTTATCACTTTTAAATACCAGCAGCTTAGCCGGGGATATTTTGAAAAGAGTAATTTATTTAAAAACATTAGGCAGCGAGGAACAGAAAGATAAATTGGATTATTTCTCTGCTCAGAAAATATTCGGACAACTAAGGGGCGGGGAAAAGATTACGACTCCGAATCCGGAAGCCAGATATAAGATTTTGGAAAATTATACCAGAAATCTAACCACCTTAGCCAGAAAAGGAAAACTCGATCCGGTGGTGGGAAGAGATGATGAAATTAGAAGATTAATGCAGATTTTATCTCGTCGAACTAAAAATAATCCGGCTTTAATCGGAGAACCGGGAGTCGGTAAGACGGCTATCGTTGAGGGCTTGGCCCAAAGAATAGTTAAAGGAGATGTTCCTGAAAGTTTAAAAGACAAGGAATTAGTCAGTCTTGATTTAGGAGCGATGATTGCGGGAACAAGATTCAGGGGAGAATTCGAAGAAAGAATCAAAATGCTTTTGAAAGAAATTAAAAAAGGAGAAGGAAAGTATTTATTGTTTATTGACGAATTACACACTTTAATTGGAGCCGGTTCGGCCGAGGGCGCAATTGATGCTTCCAATCTTTTAAAGCCTGCTCTATCAAGAGGAGAATTGAGAGCGATCGGAGCAACAACACTAAAGGAATATCATAAATATATCGAAAGCGATGCTGCCTTGGAAAGAAGATTTCAGCCGATTTTTGTTACCGAACCGAGTATTGAAGATACAATCTCAATCTTGCGCGGAATCAAAGAGAAATACGAATTGCATCACGGATTGAAAATTAAAGATTCAGCCTTGATTTCAGCGGCTGAATTATCAGCCAGATATATTACCGATAGATTTTTACCGGACAAGGCCGTTGATTTGATGGATGAAGCGGCTTCAGCTTTGAGATTGGAGATTGAATCCAATCCGATTGAGCTGGAGGATTTAAGAAAAGAAATTCAGAAATTGGAAATTGAAAGAGAGGCTCTAAAGAAAGAGATTTTAAACGTTAATAATAAAGAAAGAGAACACATTGAGAGAAGAGAAAAAATTATCAGTCGTGAATTGGCAGAACTTTCTGAAAAAGCCAATGCTTTTTCTGCTCGATGGAAAACCGAAAAAGAAACTATTTCTAATATTAAAAGTTTGAAAGAGGGAATTGAAAAAGAAAAATATCAATTAGAAAAATTATTAAAAGAAGGTGATTTACAGAAAGTTGCAGAGATAAAATACGGAACCTTGCCCGATTTGTTTGCTAAGCTAAAGAAGCAAGAGAACAAAATAGTCAGATTACAGAAACAGAATCCTATTTTAAAGCAGGAAATCGGACCGGAAGAAATCAGCCGGGTTGTTTCGCGCTGGACTGGAATCCCTGTAACCAGATTAATGGAGTCAGAAGCCTTTAAATTGGAGAATATGGAAGGTGAATTGGGTAAGAGGATTATTGACCAGGAAGAAGCGATTAAGGCCGTTTCTAACGCAATTAGGCGTTCCAGGGCTGGTATTTCTGAAGAATCGAGACCGCTAGGCTCTTTCATGTTTTTGGGACCGACCGGAGTCGGAAAAACAGAAACCGCTAAGGCTTTAGCTGAGTTCTTGTTTAATGATGAGAATGCAATGATCAGGGTTGATATGTCTGAATACATGGAAAAATTCGATGTGTCGAAAATGATCGGCAGTCCTCCCGGATATGTCGGCTACGATGAAGGAGGTCAGTTGACCGAAAAAGTGAGAAGAAGACCATACAGCGTTATCCTTTTAGATGAAATTGAAAAAGCTCATCCTGAGGTCTTCAATATCTTGCTTCAGGTCTTGGAAGACGGAAGGTTAACCGATTCTAAGGGCAGAATGGTTTCTTTTAAGAATACTATTTTAATCATGACTTCGAATATTGGTTCGGATATTATTGCCAAAGAAGCGCCTTTGGGTTTTATTGATAATGGAAAATTAAGCCAGAAAGAAGGATTGAAGGACAAAGTTCAGGGAGCGTTGAAGGAAAAATTCAAACCCGAGTTTATCAATAGGGTTGATGAGATAGTTATCTTTGATTATTTGGGCGCTGAAGAAATCAAAAAGATTGTTGATTTGGAATTGAATAAGGTTCAAAAGAGACTAGGTAAGAAAGATATTAAGATTGTCGTTTCCGAAAAAGCCAAACAGTCATTGGCCAGACAGGGATTTGACCCTAATTTGGGAGCCCGTCCATTGAAGAGAATAATCCAGAAATTGATCTTGAATCCGATGGCTTTAAAAATCGTGACCGATGAGATAAAAGACGGTGACACTATTTCAATTGATGCTGAAAAAGACGATATTATCTTGAAGACTATATCCAATAGAAAGATTAAAAAGCCCTTAGCGAAAGTTAATGCCAACAAATAATTTTGTTAAAGCAATCATAGTTGTTCTTTTAGGTGTTTTGGGTGGAACAATCACCTGGCTTTTCATTTTCAAAAATCAATCATCTTTTATTCAGGTGGTCAATAAAGAAGAGAAGATATATATTGAAGAAAATACAGCCTTAACTAATATTATAAAGACTGTGAAGGATTCGGTGGTTGCTTTGGAGGTTAATTATAATCAAACAAAGATTAGTGGTTTTGGAATGGTTTTAACCGCCGACGGACTGGTTGTTACTCTGGCGGAAAATATTCCTCAAGGTTCCCAAGCAAATATTTCAATTAAAGGAGAAGCAAATATTTCTTATCAGGTTTTAAAAAGAGATATCGAAAATAATTTGGCTTTAATTAAGATTGATAAAAATAACCTTCAAACCAAAGGATTTTTTGATTTTTCTAAATTAGAAATAGGGGAAAGAGTCTTTATCTTATCTAATAGCGTGAACGAAGGGATTGTTAAGAGTTTTAATGATGATATAGTTAAAACCAATATTATTGAAAATGAAATAGTTAATGGAGCTCCTGTTTTTAATATCAAGGGCGAGGTTTTGGGGATAGGATACAAAGATGTTAATAATTTTATAAACATCATTCCCGTTTCAAAGATTAAATCTTTCGCCGGTTTGTAACTTTATATAGTTTGACAAACTTTATATAGTTTGGTATTATCATATAAAGTTATGACAATATCAGAAAAGTTAAAAATTATTCAAAAATCGTCTGGTTTAAAACAGACAGAAATGGCTCAGAGATTTGAGGTTTCTTTTGCTACGCTTAATGCTTGGTATAACGGAAGATCAAACCCAAGGATTGAAAAACAGAATTTAATAGAAAGTTTTTATTTAGAATTAACGGGAAAGAAGCAAATAACAGATGAATATTTAAAAAGCAAAAAAGAGCAAATAAAAAAAAGAAGCGAAAAGCACAGTAATATTTTAAAAGAAATTATTTCAAATCCTGATATTAAGCAAGAGTTTATTCTTAAATTAACCTACCACTCAAATAAAATAGAGGGAAGTACTTTAAGCGAAAAAGAAACAGCTTCAATTATATTTGATAATATTTCTTTTCCTAAAAAAACACTATCCGAACAACTCGAAGCAAAAAACCACCAGACTGCCATTGATTATCTTTTTGCTTTTATTCTTAATAAGGGAGAAATTAATGAATCATTGGTTTTAAAATTGCATAGTATTTTAATGAATGGAATAATAAGCGACGCAGGAAGATTTAGGATTCATCCAGTAAGGATATTAGGAGCAAGCGTTCCGACAGCTAATTATTTAAAGGTTCCTGAATTGATGACTGATTTATTTAAAAAGATCAATAATAATGGCGATACAATAGCTTTTGTTTCAGAAGTACATAGTTCTTTTGAGAAAATTCATCCTTTCTCTGATGGTAATGGAAGGGTTGGTAGGCTTCTTTTGACTGCAATGCTTTTAAAGAAAAATTTGCCTCCAGCAGTTATTAAACAAGGGACAAAGCATCTTTATTATGTTTATTTGGAAAAATCTCAGCTAAGTGATGATTTTAGTCAACTTCAGAACTTTATTTGTGATGCAATTAATAACGGTTTAGATATTTTGGAGAGAAAATATTAGATTTTATTTTTATTATTTGTTATAATATTAATATAATTTATTACGCTATATTTTATGGAGTTTACTGTTAGACAATTTCTTGCATGGGTTTTAATAGTAATTGGTTTGCTAGTGGTTTTTTGGGATATTACCACCACTTATTATTATTTTTCAGCTCAACAAGAATTTCCTAAAGTATTCATTAATAATGAGACGATTGCGACAACTAATGGGACTACGGGAACGGGAATTCAGGATCAAATAGGGAATATTGTAAAGGACCAGATAAGTCAGATGATTCCGGAGAATACGGTGACACAATTATTAAATATGACATCTTGGATCACCTTTGCCTCTTTCTTATTATGGGCAGGCGGCAAATTGGTTGGCATGGGAAGTGATTTTTTGAAAAAGGGACAAGAATAGTCTCTTTTTATTTTAAGTTTGAATCCTTTCATTCTCACAAACAAGATACCGAGTTAATAAAAAAGCATGAAAATAATATTTTTTATATTAAAAAAGAACTATTATAACAAATATAATAAAAGTTGGTTTACAGAAAAAAAGTAATAAGATATTTTAAAATGAGTCTTACAGCGAAAAATTTAAAAATAGTTGAAAGTTTTAATTACTTAAAAACACAAATAAATTCACTTTTAGATAATAATCTAAAGGGTAAAACACACCTCCAAAATTATCTATATTTTGTTGTTGCACCTGTTTTTAACTATACAGAATCAATAATTATCTTATGTGATCAAGGAAAATTTAATGCTGCTTCAGTATTACTTAGAAGTCTCATAGAAGCACATATTAATATTATTTACTATCAAATTAATGATACTGAAAAAAAACTTTCTATGGCGGTAAAAAAACAATTCGATTGGAGAAAAAAATCTGTTAATTTATTTATAAATTTAATCAAGAAATATCCAAACCTTGAATCTCCAAAAGAAAACAGTTCTTATAATATAAAAAACTTAGAAAAAAAGTTTAAGAAAATTGACGAAGCCAGAAATGATATTATTAGTATTAATAAATTAAAAGAAGGCGACAAAGATCTTAATCTATACGATAAAGCAATATCATGCGACAATGCCAAGATAGAGAAAGCTGAACCTGGTCATTTTGAACTAATTCATCGTTTGTTTTATAATATACTATCAACATATGTACATCTAGATATTCCGGGATTAGAATCTTTTGTAGGAAAAAATGATGATGGAAAATATTTTTTTAAAGATGAAACTGCCAACGAAGATTTATTAATATCACAATCAATAGATATTTGTATAGCTTTGATTAAAGATTTATACGAAAATAAGGTTATTATGGGTGATCCGCCAGAAAGTCTCAATATTATCGAAAAATTATTAAATAAATAACAAATTAATAATAATTTAATGTGGTGGCCCAAGCTTTTGTTTAAGATAGATAAAAATACCATAACAATAGAAAGTTTTATTAAAGAAAAACCATACTTTTTTTGGTATATCAAAGATTTAGAGGGTCTTTCAAAAGAATCTATAGTTGAGCATATCTTAAACTACGGAGATTTTGATGATTTTAAAAAAATGATAGAGATTATGGGAATTGATAAAGTTGCTGAAATATTTAGAGAACAACTAAACAATAAGAGGAGTAATTATCGTCCAGAAATTAAAAATTATTTTACTTTATATTTCGATAAACATGCACCAAGAAATATTGAACAATAGCCCAAAAGATATCCTTCCGTTTCTTGCTGGTTTTAATGATTTTGGTTTAGTTGGGGAAACAGCCATTGCTTTACATATTGGACATAGAAGTTCAATAGATTTTGATTTATTTTCAAATAAAGAATTTGAAAATAATGATATTAAAAAGAAAATTTTAAAAGAAGGTAGAAAGATAGAACATGTTTTTGTTGATCAAAAAGATGAATATACTGTTTTAATAAATGGAGTTAAGGTAACATTTTTATTTTACCCCTTTAAGATAGAGTTTTCTTCTGATTTTAATGGACTTAAGATAGCTGACATATTAACACTGTCGGCCTTAAAGGCATATGCTTTAGGAAGAAGAGCAAAATGGAAAGACTATGTCGATATGTATTTTATTCTTAAAAAACATACCATAGAAGATATTATCAATAAGTCTAAAGGGTTGTTTGGAGACGATTTTAATGAAAAAATTTTTAGATCTCAGTTGGTATATTTTAATGATATTGATTATTCAGAGAAATTAGAATTCATTAAGGGAAGCGAAATGGGGGAAGAGGAAATAAAAAAAGACCTTAAAGAAAAAAGTTTACAATAAAATATTTAAAACGGCCGAGGCCGTTTTAAATTATTGACAACCCATGATTTTGTTATATACTTACGATTGCAATTTATTCTTACCAAAAAATAAGGAGGATTGTGATTGAACTTTAAAAAATTTATCAAGACGCAAAACACAATCTATGGAATTGACGATTCTATAGAAGGCAGAGTTGTTGCTCAGAGAGTTGCAACAAAAAATTCGTTTGGAATATCTAATCACGAGCCGCTGTATTTCGGTGTTTCTTGGAAACAAAACGAAGCCGGCCAATTAGTTA
>Ga0265297_10011403_pt1 | contig 10892 bp, 10 predicted proteins | sample Munlanlwell13791_FD_192502 | JGI IMG/M metagenome (GOLD analysis project Ga0265297, IMG submission 192502) | Leachate microbial communities from a municipal landfill in Southern Ontario, Canada - Leachate well 137-91 | ecosystem: Engineered > Solid waste > Landfill > Unclassified | place...
TCCAGATTATACTCCACCTCATGCTGCAACCCCAAAGCTTTTTTGTCCGCCATTTTATGGGTCAATAAGATCCCCCATTTCCTGTCGTAACCTAACCGCCTCGGGATCCCGGCAAAAAACGCGGCTGTGTGCGCCTCTTGCGCGGGATTCAGGATCACGCAAAGATCGAACCTGCGCTGCTTCAGGTTCTTTTTAAAGGCATCATTCCAGGCCTCTACGCTGTCGGCATCTTCAATACAGCTTGCCAGCTCCCTGACCGAGGCATCGACTGCCAGGGTAAGCCGCGCCCCGGGAAAACTCTGCTTGAGCGCGCGAAAGGCCGGGATATTCAGCAAAAATTCCCCGAACCGGTCACTGCGAACAGCTAAAATATTTCGAATCCCCTTGACCATAAATTCCTAAAATAAGGTATAAATAAACGGGGCTACTGCGCTGCCTTGTGAAAAAAATATCAGGATTCCCAGCAGTAAAAGCATAATGATAATAGGAGCAAGCCACCATTTTTTCCTTACCCTCATAAATAACCAAAACTCTTTTAGTAAACCCAATTTAGCCAACCTGTCCTCCCTGGTTAAAACTGCCTCTCATAATTACCGGCTTGCGTAACTTCTATCTTTTGCCAATAAGATCCCTGCCGCCGATCAATCTTTTTCTTTAAGGGGTCCATGCCAAATAGTCTCATGATAAGCCCAGTAGGCATAAAGATTAAATAATATATAAGTACCAAAATAATCCTGGTATTCACCCAGCTAAGCGCAGCAGCAAAACGCATCCAAAATATGTACACCGGCTGCAACAATGACGGCGCCATGGTACCTGCTATGAAGAAGATAGCCGAGATTATAAACAATGCCAAATGGCTGTGCCGGCGTATGAGAATAATGCAGGCGGCGAGCGCAAAGAAAACCGCAGCCATCGTCAGCCCAAACTTTTTCAAACTTCCTCTGCTAAGATCTAATTCTTGCATAGCGTTATCCCTAATCAAGCGTAAATTCTTTTTTCCAATTTATATCTTGGGTTAAGCTTTTCTGGAATTTTTTCTCCAATAAAAAATTACCCATAACCAGGTAATCCATTTCTGTACGCATAAAACAATTATACGCCTCTTCAGGCGAGCAAACCAGCGGCTCTCCCCTCACGTTGAAAGAGGTATTGATAATAACCGGGCAACCCGTCTTCTCATAAAAGGCATTGATCAGGTTATAATATAACGGAAGGTTGCCTTTATTTACTGTTTGCACCCTGGCGGAGTAATCAATATGGGTGACGGCCGGTATTACGGAGCGTTTTGATTTCAGTTTTCCCAATCCGGATACATCTTTGCCCGGATTATCAATTTTTATTCTTTTATCTTCCTTTACGGGTGCCACTAAAAGCATATAGGGGCTTTTCACGGATAGGTCAAACCAATCCGAAGCCCGCTCCTCCAACACCGAAGGCGCGAAAGGGCGGAAAGACTCGCGGTATTTAATTTTTAAATTCATCTTTGACTGCATTTCAGGATCGCGAGGATCTCCGATAATACTTCTTGCCCCTAACGCGCGCGGGCCAAATTCAAGCCGGCCTTCGAACCACCCTATGACTTTACCCTGCATAATCAGATCCGTAACCGTATCCACCAGGTCGGGATAAGGTAATTTCTTATGCGGAATTTCCTTTCGCTTAAGGAAATCTGCGATGTAATCATCGCTATAAGCCGGCCCGAGCAAAGAGCTTTTTTGTGAATCATTGATGCCATCGACAGCGCGGCAATTATTTAAATACTTATGCCAAATCAATAGGGCTGCGCCTAAAGCCCCTCCGGCATCGCCGCTGGCCGGCTGAACCCAGATTTCCTTAAACGGTCCTTCTCTGATTATCCGGCCGTTTCCCACGCAATTCAAGGCAACACCGCCAGCAAGGCATAAGTTGTCTTCTCCCGTCATCTTATGTACATATTTAGCCATCTTAAGCATGATTTCCTCGGTAACTGCCTGGATAGACGCAGCAATGTCCATATCTTTCTGATTGATTTCTGTTTCGGGTTTTCTTGCCGGCCAGCCGAAAAGTTTTTCAAATTTAGGAGTAATCATCCTTAGGCTGTTGCAATAGCCGAAATACTGCATAGCTAATCTAAAAGAACCGTCTTCCTTAAGGTCGATAAGCTCTTCTAAGATCAAATCCTTGTATTTCGGCTCACCATAAGGCGCCAGCCCCATAAGCTTATATTCGCCTGAATTAACTTTAAAACCTGCGTAATAAGTAAACGCGGAATATAGTAACCCCAGAGAATGCGGAAACTTCAGTGAGTATCGTACATCTATATTATTATCATGCGCTACTCCGAAACTGGCGGTATCCCATTCTCCTGCGCCGTCCAAAGTCAGAAATGCGGCTCTCTTAAATGGAGAGGGATAAAAAGCGCTGGCGGCATGCGACTCATGATGCCCCGTAAAAAGGATTTTACCTCGATAATTCAGCTCCTTGGCGATTATCTCCGAAATCCAGAGCTTTTGCTTTAGCCAGGTCGGTATGGCCTGAACGAACTGCCTGAAACCGCTGGGGGCGTACATTAGATAGGTCTCTAATAATCTCTCAAACTTAAGCAATGGCTTCTCGTAGAAAACTACGAAATTCAGGTCCTTTTCCGTTATCGCCGCCTCACGCAAACAATATCTTACAGCGCTAGTCGGAAAATTATAATCGTGTTTTTTGCGGCTAAATCGTTCTTCCTGTGCTGCGGCGATTATTTCACCGTCGCGCACCAGGCAAGCCGCGCTGTCATGATAAAAACAGGATAATCCCAGGATATTCACTCTTTTTTTCCCGCCCTATTGATAAGATTCAACCATCCGTAAGAAGAGATGATCGCGATAAACGGGACCATCGGCACCCTGAACCTTTCACTGACCAGTAAAGAAACCCCTCCGACCGAAGCGGCGATAAAATAGGCGGCCAGAAACAATAAAAACTGGTAATAGATATTGCCGCGGCACGCGGCGATCCCGGAGATGAAACCGATAACCCAAAAAACCATCCAGGGATAGGCAAAGGCGTTACCGGCCGCCGAAACGATCCTCGATTTGAAATATTTAAACGGCCCCGGCCGGGTCATCAGGGATAAAAATGAACGCGCCGTTACATTGGCATAGTAAAGCGCCGGCGGCATTCCCTTGGCCTCCTTATCCTTGTTCCTGGAGTAACTCTTATATAAACCGAAATACCGGTAACCATCCATCGCCACATTACAAAAAGATTTGATGCCACAGCGCTTATAATTCCTCTCCTGCCACAACCCCAGCAGGCTGTAAACGACAAGCAGAAAGATCAGCGCGTGCGCGATCCCCGCCCCTGTTTTTTTTAACGCGCCCTGCCAGCCCCGTTTCAAAGTAATCTGCCGCAGATTCGCGTAAATAATGAACAGCGCCGCTGCTATGCCCAGGTAATAGCTCGTCGGCCGGACATAGGTGGCCGCGGCCAGCGCCAGGGCCGAGAGCGCGGCCTGCCATCCTCTCCGGTCCCGCAGGTACTTGATGAAAGAAAACATGAATACGGCGATCAGGACAAAAAAGAGCGTTTCAGCCAGGACCTGCAGGGAATAGATGCTTACCGGCGGGTCATAAATGACGATCGCCGCGCTTAAAAAAGCGATCCTCCGGTCGATCAAGCAGGCAGCCCGATAAACGATCCAGCCTGCCAGCAGCGTAAGCAGGACCTGGACCAGGATAACCGCGTTCAGAGGAAATCTCAAAGGCCCCTGCAGGATAGCCAGGAACGCGGGATAACCCGGAGTGCGGTAAAACTCGTAATTCAGCGTACCTCTATTATCGATCCTGGCAAAGGCCATCCTGGAGGAGAGGGCCTGCGCCGTCTCCAGGTAATCGCGCGAATCATTCTGGAACCTGCTCTCCGGCGCCTGCGTTATCAGGAACACGAACAAAAAGAGCTTAATAAGCAGGGCGATCCCGATAATAACCGCGATACGCTTATGGGACATCATCCTTGCAGAGCGTTATTTTCAGAACCTCTGATCATCCCCAGCAAGATACCGGCCTGAAACCAGAAAAGGGTGGCGATCTTGGGATAATAAAGGTTAGTTTCGGTCAGCCCGTTGACCAGGAAGGCCAGCGTCCCCATGAGCATACCGAGGCAGCAGACGCGCAAAAGGTTATCCCCGCTTTTCCGATAAAAAGCGAAGCCGCGGCTAAAAAATAAATAAAGGAGCCAGATGAAAATTAACAAGCCCGTAAGCCCGGTCTCTCCGGCCATCTGGAGATAGCTGTTATGCGCGTACCAGGCGGTATTGGCGGTCTCCGCAGATGTATCATGCAGCTTATATTTCTGGTAATTCAAGGAGTAAGTATTCACCCCCACGCCCAGCCAGGGATGGTGCTTGATCATATTAAAAGACGTCTCATAGAGCACGAACCGCTCTTTATTCAAAAGGAATTCGGAGACCGAACCGGTAGTCTTGGCCCAATCCTTGATATTACCGGGTAAAAGGAAAGGCACGGCCAACGCGGCCACGATAGCCAGCAGCAATATGATCCTGTCTTTACGGATCAGGGCCATTACAATAACTGCCAGCCACACCCCGACGATCGCGCTTCTGCAGAAAGTATGCATCAGGCAAAACAGGGCGGTAATAACGATAATATCCAGGATCATCCTGGCTCTTCCTTTAAAATGGTAAAGCAGTAAGGCGATGGAGAGCGGCGTGAACAAGGCGAGATAACCGGCAAAGATGTTGGTGTGCGGGAACGCGGCTTTCAGCCGGGCCAAACCGATTATCGAATCGTACGCGTGGTGCCTGTACAGGTCAAACCCGGTTATTAATTGATAGATCGCGTCAAATGAGGAAGAAAATAAACCGAAAAGGAGCGCCGCCAGTATCCTGATGAAATGCCTTCTATCGCGGATCTCTGCCGCGGGAATAAAGATGACCAATGAATACTTCATCAGCTTGAGGATCCCCTGCAGGCTTGAATGCAGATTGACCGAATTAAAGAACGAAAGAAGCGAAACCAGGACCAGGAGCGCGAAAGGCAGGTTGATCGGCGTCCTGGGGATAGCGGCGTCCCTGGTAAGGATCTTCTTCAGGATAAAAGAAACGCCCATAAACCCGATAAAGGCATCCACCGCGGCGGAGGAGAAGCTGGCCGCAACAGGGATCGCTATCATCGACCAGTAGATCACGAAATTACAGAAAGAGACTGCCCTATCCTTCATTCCCATTTTTTATCCTTTCCGGAAAATTCAAGCGCATCTCCGTTATCTTATATCCCTTCCTGATCAGTTTCGCGGTCAGCTCAAAATCGCATAGATCGCCCGGCTTAGCAGCCGATCCCTTAAGCAGGACGGTCCTCACTAATTTGTAAGGTGTGCGCAGGTCTGTCAGGTGCGAACCGAAAAACAGATTAAAAAAAGCCGTCAACAGGCGTTCCCCCAGAGGAACGGCCCGCGAAGAACCGATCCGCGAACCGTAGACCACGGAGTAATGATTCTTTACCGCGAAATCGGCCAGCGCCTGCAGATAGATCGGGTCATAACAACCGCGGGAGGCATCCTGCACAATAGTGAATTCTCCTCCTGCCTGGCTTATCCCGGTCAGCACTGCGGCGTCCCTGCCGCGCTTACTCCCATGATGAATGACCTTCAGCCCTGCCAGGTGCAGATCGTTCAATACCCTCTCCGTTCCGTCGGAAGAAGCATCGTTGACCACGATGATCTCTTTATCCAGACTAAGCAAAGCAAGCTTCTCCAGGGCCTCTTTTATGCGGGAGGCGGCGTTATGGACCGGGATGACAACCGAGATCAGCGGCATTGGCGGATAATCCTTTTTTTGATACCCCAAAGATAAACCTTGAGATAAGCGGGAAGTAATTTCATAATTTTAAAATCGGACTTCCCTTTTTCCCTCTCTTTCCAGTTGGTCGGAACCTCCGTTATCTTAAAACCGGAATAATAGGCCTTGAGGGGCAGTTCCAGAGAGATCTCGAAACCGGTTGCCTCGGTCTTGACTGTTTCGATGACTTTCCTGCGGTACATCTTAAAGGCGTTGGCGGCATCATGCGTAGGCAGGCCCAGCAGGTAAAAGATCGACCAGCCCGCCAGCGATGATAAGAATCCTTTTAATCTCGACCCCCCCCCCCCCCCCCCGCCTTTTATGTAGCGCGAACCGCAGACAATATCATACCCTTCCTCTATTTTAGCCAGCATTTTTTTGATCGACGCCAGCTCATCACAAAGGTCGCCCATGACCGGAACAACCAGGTCCGTACGTATGCTGCAAAGCCCCGTCCTGATGGCGTTGGCAAAACAGCCCGCCCCTTTATTCTCCACTATCCTCAGGTTGGGGTATTCGGCAAAAAGTCCCTCCACGAGCCCCCTGGTCCCGTCGGTAGAATGATCGTTGACAATGATCAGTTCGAAATCAAAATCCAGCGCCTCCTCCACCCGATGGATCGTATTGACGATATTCTCCTCTTCGTTATGCGCCGGGATGATCACGGATAATTTCATTTGATCACCTTCTGGGCAAAATAAAAAATAATGAACGCGAGCAGGCCGTCAAGCAGCCCCTTAAAACCATCCTGAGCATACCCTGTCTCCTAATCCTTGCGGCAAACCGCGATAAAATCCAGGGCGGTATCCAGCCCTTTCTCCGTTAAGACAAAATCCTCCGTGCCGACATCCCGGTAAAATCTTTTCACCGGGTTCATCTTCGGAGGCAAGAAATTACAGACCCCGGATTTCTTCAGTCTCCTGTAAAAATTCATCCTCCCCCCTCTCTTCAATCCAAAGACCTTCACCACGGGGAAAACCGAGCTTAGAAGCGCCTTGAACTCTTCACTCAAATATTCCCGCACGTGAAATCTGTTGGATGGCGTGGTTTTTCCGGGAGAGGCATCCAGCCGGTTGCAGGTAGAACAGATAAAATTCCCGCCCGCCTTCAATAATTTGGCGATATTTGACAAGAGGGCGCGGTCATCGCGGATATGTTCGATATTCTGAAATGAACAGATGGTATCGAACTTCCTTCTCAACTCTCCTAAATAATTGACATCCAGCACCAGGAATTCCAGGTTGAGCCGGGGGTATTTTTCTTTGGCGTAGGCCACAACCTCTTGGTCATAATCTATCCCCGTGACAACCCCGGCTGTCTGCGCTAAATAAAAACTGCCGTATCCTTCTCCGCAGCCGATATCCAGGACTTCTTTTCCGGCAGCGTACGGCCGGGCGAAATTATAGGCGCAAAAATGCCGCGCGATCATCAATGGCGATTCCTTCTCCAGGAGGATTCTCTCTCCGCTATTATTTATTTCCATCTTTCCTCACATAGATGTCATAGCTGGGGGTAGACGCGGCTACTGTATAATTCCTTTGAAGATAATCAAACTGCTCACGGAAAAGCTCTTTAGCTTTGACCGAATAACAGGGCTGGCTGAAGTGCTGCGGGCTTTTTCTTTCAAAAACCGCGTAGCCGGGCCTGAGGCGCCGTAATTCGCGCATATAGCCATCCTGCCAGGCATCATCAAACCAGGCCATAGTCGCGGTAGGAAATCTTCCCACCCAGGGCCGCTGGAGGATAAAATGTAATGAGCCTAATTCAGGATACATCCAGACCGTTTCCCTGGTTTGCGTATGCTTATCTAAAAACACTTGCAAAAGATGGAAGTCTTGCGCCTGATAATCCGGCAGGACCATCCCTTTGACCCTGGCCAGGTCCATTCGGGCGCAGGCCTTATTTTCGAACGGGTCTTTCCAGAAGACAGAAAAACGCTTGGAGAAACGCGGGATACTGTAACCTAAAGACGAGCCGATGATAGCCACGATAAAAAGCCAGCTGATTATCTTCAATTTTTTCTGAGCGATAAAGAACAATCCCGCCCTGCTGACAAGATAAAACAAGATGATCTTTTCCGGCTGTAAGGCCATCTCAAAGACGCTCTGCCACAAAGTCCTGAAGGCGGTAAAATAAAGCATCAGCCCGTAAATAGAGAGGGCGGCCGCGGCTTGATCCGGGATATCCCACCCTGCCTTGCGCCGGCGCCAGAATAAATAAACAACAAACGCCAGATAGCAATAAAACGGGGTCATCTGCCGGAAATTCTTGCCTGCAATATTAACCAGCGCGAAAAAGAACTGCCCCGGGCTGGTGGGAGTGATTTCAGTACGTAAAAATAACTGCATCTTCGCCATCTGCGTGGCGATCACCCAATGGTCGTTCAGGTAATTTGTCCAGGCTCCCTGGCTGGCCAGGTATACCAGGATTGGCAAAGCGGCTATGGCGATCCCGGCGGCATAGGCAAACATAGCGCGCGCCCGCTCCCGGCGGGCAAATAACGCGCTCGCCATACCGGCTAAAAACACGCTCACCCCGATCTCCAGGCTGGTCAGGCCCGCGACCGCGGTTAAAACACCCGCGCCAAAAATCCAGCGCCCACGTTTCTTATTAATGAAAAGAATCAGGAACAGAACCGCTAATAATCCCCAGCCATAGCGCATTCCTCCCCAATAGCTGAAGACCACGCGTGGGAATGTCCTTCCGACCAGCACCGGCACCAGGCAATACAAGAACAACCTGGCGGGAATAAGCTGCCAGGCGATCAAAACAGCCGCGATCAGAGTGACTACTGTCCCAAGATAAAAATAGGCGGACAAAACACCCAGGTGCTCTCCAAAGAAGCGCATCATCAAAGCGGGTATATATAATTCCAGCGGGCCGCGCAGGTAAAAAAAGTCGCGGTAAGGAAGCTGGCCGTGCAGGATACCGTCGATCCCCGGTAGGTAAATCCCTAATTCAAAAAGATTGAGCGTCTGATGGAAAAGATACGGCTGCGCGGTGATCACGGCAGTAAAAAGGCACAGTATAAAGGCATCCTGCCAGCCGGGTTGGCGCAGGGCCCACGCGGATATCTTTTTAATCATCTATTTCTTCCTCCAGCAGAAAACCTCCCGGAAAAACTGAAAATAATAAGCCGCTCCCCACTTCAAGATCTTGAGTTTCCTCTCCCCGCCGATACGCGGGGGTTCATCGCCGGGTATCTCGGCGATCCTTAGCTTGCGTTTGGCCGCGCGCACGGATAATAAGGGTTCCCAGCTGATCCTGGTATGGAATAATTTCTCCGCCAGCCAATAGCCTTCATCCTTATCCAGATCCAATTCCTTGATCAGCTTGGTTTTATAGGCCCGGAAGATGACCAGCGCGTCAGTATAATGCCCCCCGTGCAAAAAATTGATCGTGCGGGTAAAGAGCCAGTTGCCAAAAGCGGTAACCCGGTCATCGTCCTGGCTTTTCGCGCCCTTATAATAACGGGAGGCGATCACCATATCAAATCCCTCTTCCATCTTTTTGATCAAACCGGGGATCAGCTCGGGGATGGAATTTCCATCCGGGCTGAAAGTGATCACTACATCCCCCTCGATATAAGGCAAAACCTCATTATAGGCATTGCGGAAACCCTGCTTCTTCTGCACGTAGACAAAATAACCCTGCTCTTTGGCGTATTCAATGGTTCCGTCGGTAGAGCCCCCGTCCATGATAATGATCTGGTCGCACCAGGCCCTATCGACGCGAGGCATGATCGCCTTCATTCCGTTAACTTCATTTAAGGTAGCAACGACCAGGGTTACTTTCATTTTTTATCGGTTTTATCCTTATTTTTACCCGCGCCGGAGATTATCGCGCAAACCGCTTCCCAGACAGGAAGGAAAAGCGAGCTCAGCTTGACCCGCTTAAGCATCGGCCAGATCCTCCAGGAAGTCAGATAGATCTTTAACAACCCTACCTTCTGCAGCCGGATGAGCTCTTCAGGAGTCAGTTTTCCTACCGAAAGCACCGCGCTCCCGTAACGTTGATATTTGGAAAAATCCTCGGTATGCAGCTTTAAGCCGTATTCCCCTTTTTTAGCCATGGCGTAAAATTCCGTCCCCGGATAAGGCATAGCGATCCCGTAAGTAGTATGCTGGATATCCCTTGCCTTGCGCAGGAAGGCGATCGTTTTATCAATACTCTCCCTGTCTTCGCCGGGAAGCCCGAGCATCACCGAGTTGATCGTCTCGATCCCGTATTTATGGGTCAGCTTATTCGCCTGGATATAACTCTCCAGCGGAACCTGTTTCTTGATTATTTTTAATACCTTCGGGTCAGCTGATTCCAGCCCGAAACTCAGGCGGATCAGCCCGCTTTTAGACAAACGCCTGGCCAGCTCTTCATCGAAAAGATTAGCCCGCGTACTCCCTTCAAAGGTGATCTTTAACCCGCGTTTATCAAGCTCGTCGCAAAGCGCCAGGCTATACTCCTTACTTAAAGTAAGCACGTCTTCCACAAAATAAAAATGCCTTATCCCGAGGCCATTTACGACCGACTCGATCTCCGCGATAACATTTTGTATTGACCTTCTCCTGACGTTCCTGCCATAGACGCTATTAGAACAATAGATGCATTCAAAGGGGCAACCCCGCGTGGTCATGATCGAAGTGTAATTAAGGGTCCCTCGCAAGGTGCCTACCTTATATTGATCGAACCGCAAAAGATGCCTGGCTGGAAAAGGTATGGCGTCAAGGTCCTGGGTAAGCCCGGGGTCGCCGGTAAACACCACCTCTCCCTTACGCCGAAAAAGCAGCCCCTTGACCCTGGAAAGATCTTCTTTTCGTTCATAGGCCTTGAGGAATTCGGTAAAACTGATATCCGCTTCACTCACAAAGAGAAAATCAAAATACCGGTCAAAGATCTTTTCCTTAAAGAGGGTCACGTGATGGCCGCCGGCCATGATCGGTACGCCTAACTCTTCCTTTAATTCCCTGGCCAACTTAGCTACCAGGTGAAAAACAGGAGTGGTCCCGGTCATCCCTATCAGGTCAGGGGAAAAATCTTTAACCCGCCTGATGATCTCCTGGTTGCTTAAACC
>Ga0265297_10011404_pt1 | contig 10892 bp, 10 predicted proteins | sample Munlanlwell13791_FD_192502 | JGI IMG/M metagenome (GOLD analysis project Ga0265297, IMG submission 192502) | Leachate microbial communities from a municipal landfill in Southern Ontario, Canada - Leachate well 137-91 | ecosystem: Engineered > Solid waste > Landfill > Unclassified | place...
AACCGGGCGGGTCTGGAAGTTCGGCGATAATATCGATACCGATGCCATCATCCCGGGCCGGTTCCTCACCATCAACAACCCTGACGAACTGGCAAAGCACGCCTTTGAAGGAACCCGGGATGAGTTTGCAAAGAAAGTACAGCACGGCGATGTGATTCTCGGGGGACGCAACTTCGGCTGTGGCTCCTCACGCGAACATGCCCCGCTCGCGCTCACCGGTGCCGGGGTGAAGGTGGTTGTGGCACAATCGTTTGCCCGCATCTTCTTCCGGAACTCGATCAACGTGGGAGTGCTCCCGGTGGTCTGCCCGGATGCGGACAAGATCGCCGATGGCACAAAAATCAACCTGAAACTCAAGGAAGGCTTCCTTGAAGCAGACGGGAAGAAGTATGCCATTGAACCCGTTCCGGAGTTCATGCAGGGCATCATCGATGCCGGCGGGCTCGTGGAATACGCGAAGAATCTGAAGGAGATACCGGTATGTACAAGATAGCATCAATTGGCGGAGACGGGATCGGCCCGGAGATCGTAGCCGAGGGAAAGAAGGTTCTCGAAGCCGCTGGGGAGAAGTATAACTTTGATCTCCAGTGGACAGACTTCGATATCGGGGCTGACCGCTACCTTGCGACACAGCAACTCGTTACCGAAGATGACCTAAAAGAACTCAGAAAGTTCAAGGAGATCTACTTCGGTTCCATTGGTGACGATCGGGTAAAACCAGGGATCCTTGAGAAGGGCATCCTCCTCGCACTCCGGTTCCACTTCGACCAGTACGTGAACCTCCGCCCCATCAAGCTCCTCAAAGGGGTCGAGACACCTCTTGCGGGCAAAGGACCAAAAGACATCGACTTTGTGGTCGTCCGGGAAAACACCGAGGACTTCTATGTCGGCATCGGCTCCCGCTTCAAGAAGCACCAGAAGATCGAGCTTGATGTGATGCGGGATCTCTACAACGTGAAGTTCGGCCTTGATGTCACGAGCGATGCAGAGGAGATCGCCTACCAGATAGGCGTCATCACCCGTGAAGGCTCCCGCCGGGTCCAGACCTATGCGTTCGACCTTGCGATGCAGCGGAAGAAGAAACTCACGTCCGTGGACAAGGCAAACGTGCTCTCGGACGTGTACGGCCTCTGGCGGGAGGTCTTCACTGAGACGGGAAAGAAGTACCCCGAGGTCAAGACAGAGTTCAACTTTGTGGATGCCGTCACCATGTGGTTTGTCAAGAACCCCGAGTGGTTCGATGTCGTGGTCACCCCGAACATGTTCGGCGACATCATCACCGATCTCGGTGCCATGATTCAGGGAGGTCTCGGGCTTGCCCCGGGCGGCAACATCAATCCCAAGGGCACCTCCATGTTCGAGCCGATCCACGGGTCTGCCCCGAAGTACAAGGGCATGGATGTGGCAAACCCCATCGCTACCATATGGGCCGGTTCTCTCCTGCTCGATCACCTTGGAGAGCATGAAGCAGCAGCATCCATTGTCCGGGCAATCGAGAAGAGCATCAAGGATGGCGTGGTGACAAAGGATCTTGGCGGCACTGCCGGGACCGCGAAGACCGGGTCATATATCGCTGAGTGCGTGAAAAACAGCACCTGATCTCTTTTTTTTTATTTTTTGGAGGCGGAGCCCGGCATTGACCGGTAACGTGAGGGGGCACTCAATACCAAAACCAGTTACGACACGTGCACCAGCTGCACCGGATCCTGCACGGGAGCATGGGGGGGTCGCGTGGGTACAGATTTAGTTTTCAAATAGCAGGGGAAACGGAAAAACTCCGGTGAAAAATGTGCATAGGGGACCGTGCGATCCTGACCGCATTTTTACAACTGTACCCACGCGACCCCCCCATGCCCTTGCCGGTTTTGAAGAGAAAATTCCTGCATTTTACCTCGATGACGGGGACCAAATGCACCACATATGCCGGAGGGGGGTCGCACGGGTACAGTATGACCCAAGGAGAACAAGACCCGGTTTATGCATAAAAAAATCAGAGCAGTGGGGGCAGAACAGATGACTGCAAAAAAGAGGAGACTTCTCCGGTATTCTTCCGGTTATTCGGAATAATGCCGGTCAACAAGATAATCGACAACGGGAAGCGTCATGTATAGTGCCGTACTCCACAGGGATCCGGTCGATGCGACAATAATACCGATAACGGAAACGGCAGGAACGACAAGATTTCCCATAAGGACTCGTTTCACATAGGCAGGTCTCAGGAGGGATTCGGTCAGCCGGCTCTCCTTTGTCGCGTACCACCACTGGCAGGTCATACCCATCCCGATTGCAAAGAGATTTGCTTCTAAGACAATCGCACCCATGGAAGCACCGGGGAAATCACCGGAGAACGAGGTGGAGAACGGGAGGAGCGCGACAAACATGAGCGTCACGAGATTGATCCAGATGAAGGTCTTATCCGGAACCTTCACGGAATGAAACTGCTGGTGCTGGCTGAGCCAGAATGCCCCCAGGATTAAAAAGGCAAGAACATAATGGAAAAAATCCGAATACAGGGAGAGGAGCGCGTGCAGGGCATACTGGTTCGTCTGCACAGTCGCAGCCTTGTCCGGCAGGTTCAGCCCTATGACAAGGAGTGTCATCGCGAACGCAAAGATGCCGTCAGAAAGCGCTTCCAGACGGCTCTTCGTCAGATGAGGTTCCTCTCCCCGGGTTATTTCTTCAGTCATACTATCCTTCTTTTTAGTGTAAGTTCCGGGATGATTTATTCGCTTGTACTTTTCAGCCGCGGACCACGGGAGATTTTATTTCGGGTTTTCCTGCGAGGCAACCGGTTCGTCCCCGTCATCATGCTCATCCGATGACTTCGAGAGAATGGAACGGAAATATCCAAGAGGTCCCTTTGCCTGCCGTCCGGTGACCCGGGCCCGGTACTCGCTGACTGTCTGGTCCCCGGATACATCCTGGATAAGGAATTCGGCTTCGGCATACCCTTCCTCAACGGCCATCCGGTCAGTGACATCCGTAAGCGACCCGGCTATTGCAACGGTTTTCCCGTGCTTCACAACCGGTATTTCGTTCACTTCCACCCAGATCTTCTTTCCATCTGACGTAACCATCTCCAGCCGGTAGGGGGGTTCCCGCTTGCCGGATGCAATGGCCCGGATCGTCCGTTCAAGACCAGAAGCATTCAGGGGGTGGTCCGTGAGGTAATCCGTCCAGGTCATCTTTCCTGACCCCCGGTGGCAGCCGAGCAGATCGCGGATCCGTGGGCTGACGAACTGGAGCCGGTGTTCGGTTGAATGGGAATAGTACATCGGACTGCCGCTCTCAAGGACAAGCATCAGATCCTCATCCCGGGCCCGTATCGCCTTCTGCTCATTCTTAAGAGGCGTGATGTCCCGGCCGGTGGCCACAATAGAAACGACCTCATTGTCATCACCAATGACAGACTTAACCGACCAGCTGATGCAGCGCATTCCTTTCTTTGTCTGCAGCCACTGTTCGACAATACAGGCATGCGGGGGACGGAAGAGTTTGGTCATCTGGGTAGCGATGACGTCAGAATAGCGCTTTTCCGTGACCGGCATGAAGATGCTGCTGGCGAGTTCTTCTTTGGTTTTTCCCACAATCTCGCAATAGGCCCGGTTGACAAAAAGAAGCCGGCCCTCAAGGTTGAACTTGACGATAAGATCCTGCTGCCATTCGACAAGGTCCCGGTATTCCGTATCGAGTAAATCCATGTATGATCGCCGTTACCTTTTCCGTGGCGCTCCACGGGGATCGGGTGAGGATTTGAAAAAATTTCTCTTATGATCATTCTGCCACAGAACTATTAATGTTACACGCTGCGGGTGAAAAAAGGGGGGCAAAAATGATGAGGGGATGTGCAACAGCAGGGGCAGGACATCAGCCGAGTGCACCGATGGTCTGCTGGTTTTCTGAAGTCCGGCGGAACCGGTATGCTGAGGTCTCCGGGATCTTCCCTATCGCCACCGACCGTTCCCTGCCGTAGAGCACCGCACGGAGCGTTAAGAGCGAGAGGGTGAAACTCCCGATCTCGAACAGGTCAATATTCAGGGCTTTTCCGGATACCGAGACATGGGCAAGACCCCGGGTCAGGCCGAGGTACTCGTTCCAGTTGCGGGTTAGTTCCTCTACCTGGACGTAGATTTTACCTGAGACCGCTTTTACCAGATCGGATCTCCGGATGGCATACCGGTTCCCGCGAATGTGCAGCTCGACGATATCATGCTGTAGTCCTTCGCTGTCATATGCCCGGGAACGGGTCTGCTGGAGATATCCTGCTTTTTCCATCATACACGACCACCTTCTGTCGTATATGGGCGTTGCTGCAGAGAGTATATAACGCCGGGGCGTGCGCGGGGTGAAAGTGATAGAACCGCCGGTATGGGAGTAATTACTGGCAGAATGTTCGTATCAGGGCCGTTTGTCGATACTGGCATTCAGGACCTGTTCAACAAAAGAGAGCGTGCCATTGATGCCGGCAAGCGGTGTCGGGTAGAGCCGGACCTGACCACGTAATGGAGGGATAACACCAACAAACGCAGCATTGCCGGATACCGAACGTTCAAACGATGAGCCCACAATCAGATTGGGGTGGTGGATATGAATGAGATCCTGTACCTTAGAAAGACTCGTGGCTTCGATCATAGGGAAGGGTGAATCCCCCGCCACATTACGGGTACCGATACAGCAGATCTCAGCATCCAGATAGCGCGTAAGGGTCTCTGCAGCAAACCGGGCATAGGAACTGCCGGCAAAGATTGCGGTGGACGGCGGATCGTACCGGTGCAGGAATTTGTCACACCCCTGCACAACCCGCTCCTCCTGCGCATCCAGTTCCGCAAAGACCGGCCCGCAATCCGATCCTTCTATTACCTCATCGATTCGTATGAACGAAGAGCGGATCTGGTCAAACCCGAGCATTCCTCCAAGGGATTGCCCGACACCGTAAGAGAAATCCTCGTTGGTCCCGAGCGTAAATGCTGCCGCGTGATGCACACGTTCGAGCCGGTCCTTTGAGAAGATGGTTCCTACCGGGACAGAAGCCATTGCACAGAGTCGTTGTGTCTCCAGCACGTTCCCGCAATAGAACGGGTCGAACAGGCAGACGCCATCGATATTCACACCGGGTGTTGCAGGATCCACGGAAGGGGCAAGCATTGCAAGAGCCTTTCTGTACCCGGTCTCGATATCCCCGGAAAATCCCGGGCTGTCTACGAGCAGGACATCGTGCTCCTCAAGCATGGACCGGATATCTTCTCCAAGAATGGCGGGAACGCAGGTGGTGATCACGGCTATTCTCTTTCCGCTGCCGGAGAGGTTGCCAATCACCTCCCGGAGCCGGTCCTCTGATCCGAAGATGATCTCCTTTTCAAGGATGAACGTTCCCTCTAACGGGGCATGGAGCAGCGTGGTGGGATAATAATAGCACCCGCTCGATCCGTGGATCACCACCGTCATGCCTTCAAAACCGGCAAGACATGACGCTGCACCGGTCATGGCACAGGGCCAGAGCGGATTGTCGCATTCAGGCATGGATCGCCCTCCTCCACCGGTGGAGCATCCGCCGCGTCCCGTCAGTCCCGATGGCCGACCCGACCGGAAGGCGGAGACCGTTCCCGTCTGAACAGGGGGAGAGCCCCAGTCTTGCGGCGAGTTCTCCGGCGGCCCGAAGATCATCGTCACCGGTATGAGCCCGGTCCAGGATAACAGGTGACCGGTTCAGGTCAGAACACCGGGCGATCATCTCATCCTGCCGGGCCATTTCAGAGGCAATTACAGCACTTCCATCAATCCCGCAGGATACAGCTACCAATGCAAGAAATGCAAGGGTGTCTGACAGGCCGTGGGGAAACGTTGGAATGAACGGGGTGCCAAACCGGTCACGGAGATATTCCCCGACCGGAATGAGTGACGGGCTCCTGAGAATATTGAGCCGGGCCGCCCCGAGCAGGGACAACTGGCTGAAGGTGATGTCGTGGACAAAATGCAGGTTCACCGTCAGGCCAAGCAGGGAGAGCAACCGGGTAATTTCCGCTGAATTCTCTCGGACTTCATATTCGAGATTCATCTCCCCGATGAGATTGATCCCCCCATTGGGGGGACACGGGGAGGGAATATCTGCAAGAGCAATGAGGGCATTGTTCATTCCGTCCTGAAAGTTTCCTCCGAGAAACCCGGCCGTTGGGATCGGGATCACCGGGATACCATACTCTTCCGCACACACCCCACAGGTATCATCGCCGATGGTGTCAACGATACAGGTCGAGAGCACAAAAAGAGCGCGGATATTCTGTTCCGCTGCATGACGGATGGTGGTACGGAGAGCCTCTTCCCCGCCGAAAATAATCTCACTCTCCGCGAGGGCCGTTGAGATGAGGGCTGGCATGACCATCCGGTCGTCATCCAGGCAGATCGCGTGCAACAGGGAGGCATTGTGATGAGTGCACCCTTTAGGACCGTGGATAATAGTCACTGTATTACGGATGTGGGACGTCACCGAGAGCGCCCCGGTCAGCGTGCAGCCACCAAGCCTAGATGAATTCACGGGCAAGGGATTCGAGGGCATCGATTTCAAGGGGCTGGGGGATGGTCAACCGGGTGTTTTCCATGATACGCTGGGCGAGTGAACGGTAGTGTTCCGCCTGGGCCGAGTCCGGGCTGTACTCGATCACGGTCTGCTGGTTCACTTCAGCCTGCTGCACAACATGGTCGCGGGGGATATACTGGATCATGGTGCTGTTCACCCGCCGGGCAAATTCTGCCACCAGTTCCTCTTCCCGGGGCTGGCCTTTTGCATTGCAGATCACCCCGCCCAGCCGGCACCTGCTCTTCACCCGGGATGCGAGCCGCTGGACCGCCTTGCAGATGTTATTTGCCGCGTATAATGACATCAGTTCCCCGGACGTGACCAGGTAGATCTCCTGGGCATATCCTTCCCGCATCGGCATGGCAAATCCACCGCAGACCACATCGCCCAGCACATCGTAAACGATCACATCTCCTTTCAGGGCACCAAACTTTTCCAGTAACTGGAAGGTTGCAATGATACCCCTTCCGGCGCAGCCGACTCCGGGTTCCGGCCCCCCGGCTTCAACACAGCGGATGCCGTTGTATCCGGTAAAAACAACATCATCCAGAGAAATGGCAGATTCACCACGGACCCTGACAAGATCCATGACCGTCGGGATAAACTTCCCCTGCATCAGCATCCGGGTGCTGTCCCTCTTGGGATCGCAGCCGATCTGGAGGATCGAAAGCCCCCGGTGAGAGAGTGCCGCCGAAAGGTTGGATGAGGTGGTCGATTTGCCGATACCCCCTTTCCCGTACAGGGCGATCTGCTTCATTGTCGTACTATGGAGCGCCAATTTATATTAGATCTCCTGATGTTAACAAAAGAGAACTTGTGTTTGGCGCAGGTATGCTGAAAATTCACAACCCCGTTCTTTACAGGGATTTGCGACGGATCAGAGATTTTTTCATCATCTGGAACGATAATTGTTCCTTCATGGAATACCTGCATACGCTCTTAAAGTTCATTGCCGGCGGAAGCATTATTGTCGGTGTGACCTACCTTGCACAGCAGGTAAACCCGAAATATGGTGGCATCCTCGCCGCAGCCCCCATCATCACGACGTTAGCATTCCTCTTCACGTACAGCGATGCCGGTGTAGATACTACCCGGCAGCTGGTTCTCGGGACATTTATCTTTGCCATCCCATCGGTTGCGTTCCTCCTCGCCCTGTATATCCTCATGAACCGGGTGGGATTCCTGGAGAGTCTTGGCGGGGCGTACGGGGTCTGGCTACTCTGCGTGATCGTCATTGGCAGGTTTGTTGCCGGAATCTGACGACCCTCCTAAAAAAATCCCGATAAACCGGCCTTACTCCCGGCCCCGCAACAGGGCAAAGAACAGAATGATCACCGGAATCACTTCAAGCCTTCCGATCCACATCACAACAATCATGATCCATTTTGACACCAGGGGCATATCGGGAGATACGTACCCGATATTGAATCCGCAGGTTGCAAATGCGGAGACCACCTGAAAGACAATTTCTGTAAAGGAGAATGTCGTGCTATGAAACTGGAGGAGGGCAAGCGATGCGACAAATACCGTGACTACGGAGAGGATGATGATGAGCATATTCTTCGCAGTCTCCAGCTCCGCAGTTGCCTTTGGGATCACCCGCCCTTCAATCCTGAACGGAATGAGCACTTTCCCGCTCACGAATAACTGCCGGAACCACCACAGGAGCGCCCGGAACGCAAATGCCACCCGGTCAAGCTTGATCCCGCCGGCAGTGCTGCCGGCAGCTCCCCCGATGAAGGTGAGCATGGTCAAAAAGAGGAGCGTGACGCTGGCCCAGGTCTGGAGATTGACAATCTGGAAACCCGTGCTGGTCAGGGCGGAGACTGCCATGAACAATCCCTGTTGCACGGCCAGTCCGGGAGCAAGATCGGAGAAGAGAACCAGGTCATAGGTCAGGACCGCTGTCCCTATCGCCAGGATGAGGAAGAAGATCTTCACCTGTTCGTCGCCAAACAGGCTCAACCGGCGGTTTTCCAGGATCAGGAAGTACAGTTTGAACGGAAGGGCACCGGCGATCATCACGGGTATGATCAAAAATACCAGCAGGGGGTTGTTATAATACAGCAGCCCGCTATCGTGCGGGATGAATCCCCCGGTCGATATCGCGGATAGCGCGAGATTGATGGAATCCCAGAGGGACAGCCCGCTGAACAGGATAAGGCCGATGGCACAAAAGGTCAGTCCGGCATAGATCTTCCAGAGGGATCTCCCGGCGGCCCGGACACTGGGAGTCAGGGATTCGTCACGGCTTTCATTGCGGAGGATCTTTGACCGGAATAATCCCGTACTGCTGGCGAGGGCCACCGTGAATGCAATGATCCCGATACCGCCAATCCATTGCATAAAAGTGCGCCAGAAAAGGAGTGTATGGGGGACCGAATCAAGCGACCGTATCACGGAAAATGCGGTTCCGGTCCAGCCGGCCATTCCCTCAAAGACTGCATCGGTAAAACTGAGGTGCAGGCCAATCATAAACGGGATGCCGCTGATGACCGCACAGGCAAACCAGAAGAGTGCCACCGAGCACATTGCCGTGGAAAGCCTGCTTCCCTGACTGCTGCGGGGTATTTTTTTGAGAAGAAATCCCATCATGAGAAAAATGAGCGGTACGGTTGCCATGGGAATGAGCATATCCCATTCGGAGAAGAGCAGGGCAACGATCAAGGGAATGCAGGAAACCGGGGCCACAAAAGTGAAAATATCTCCCAGATCCGCAACGATCGTTGAGAGATACCGGAGCCTGCTCATCACTATTGGGTTACCGCTCGTGCTCTATTAGTGTTTGCCCGTGACAGCGATGAAAAAACAGGGAGAGAAAAGTTATGCCTTGTCGGTCCAGAGCCCATGCACATTGCAGTATGCCCGCACTTTCATGCGGTCACCCGATATCGTGAACTCCGCTTCTGGTTTCTGACCGGGTTTCAGGCCCTGTACATGGAGAGTATCGCCGGAGATTACCTCAATCCACTGGATATAGTGCTTCTCTTCCATCGGGTGGGGGATGGACCCGACAGTTACCCGGATACCCGTGGGGGTCTTCTCGACAACGGGCACGTGCTTCTCCTTTCCTGCATCCTCCGTCTTCTCCACCTGGAGGTTCATGGGCTGACCGCAGCAGACAAGAGTGCCGCTCGAAGGGCTGACAACCATCGTGGTATTCCCGCATACGCCGCACTTGTAGATCTCAAGCATCTTTGTCATAACCGTATCCTCTGTTTCCTTAAAGGATTCCAATCTCTTTATGCTTTTTTGTGATGTCATCGGCAAGCCGGTTGAGTGCAACAACGGCTGCCTCATCCGGTGCACCTTTGATGACCACCGGTTCAAGCACCTCGACCTTCACGTGGTCGAGCATCTTAACAATGGTCTCAACGGATTTGCCACCCCAGCCAAAGGACCCGATCACCGAGGCAAACCTCACCTTGGGTTTCAGGACGTTTGCAAGGTACGTGGCATAGATAACCTGCGGGTGGGGGCCGAAGAGGACGGTGGGTGTGCCGACAACCACTGTTGCTGCATCCACAAGGGCATAGGCCAGTTCCCCGATATCGGTCTTTGTGAGATTGAAGGGTTTCACGTTCACGCCCCGCTGGATGAGCGCCCCGGTCAGCTGGTCAACCATCTTCTGCGTGCTGCCGTGCATGGAGACATAGGGAAGGACCACGACGTTCTTCACGTCATCGGAGACCCAGTCCGTATAGGCATCGAGAATGAACTTCGGATTTTTGTTGATCGGGCCGTGGCTGGGCGCAATCATGACGGGATCAAGCTCACGGACCTTCTGGATATACCCCCGGATGCTGCTCCGGAAAGGCATCATGATCTCGGCATAATACCGTTTTGCCGACCGGTAGGCATCCGCCTCGTTTACGATATACAAGTCGCTCGTTGCAGTATGGAATCCGAAGAGATCGCAGGGGAAGAGGATCCGGTCCTCGATAAGGAAGGTGACCTGTGTCTCCGGCCAGTGGGTCCAGGGGGTGAGGAGGAACCGGAGCGTCCGGTCACCGAGAGAGAGGGTCTCCCCATCCTTCACCACCTGCACGCACTCCGCCGGGATCTGGAGCAGGGCAACGAGGAGGTCGCGGCACTTCTCGTTCGTCACGACCTTTGCCATGGGGTACATCTCAAGGACCATGGGGAGGGCCCCGGCATGATCCTGTTCGGCATGGTTGATGACAATGTAATCGATCTGCTCGATACCGAGTTTCAGGAGGTTGACGATCAGCTCCTCCTCTTTTGCCGGGTCGACCGTATCGATCAGGGCCGTCTTGGTGCTTCCCCGGATGAGATACGAGTTGTAACTCGTACCCTC